>JGI24158J21664_10000381_pt1 | contig 38882 bp, 31 predicted proteins | sample Ectturendosymbi3_FD_21664 | JGI IMG/M metagenome (IMG submission 21664) | reverse complement strand
CGGAAGTCCTTGTGCTATTTTCAACAACCTACTTACGTGAAAGCAGTTTCTCAACTCGCTTGGACATCGAAACTAAGGCCAGGAATCTACAAGAGCTTGATGATGACATGCAAGCAAGTGGCTATCTTAAACGAAGAGCCATGCTACAGCATAATTATTGAAAAAAAAACAGCAAAAAAACTTTACCTCTGTCTGATTGTTGGTGTACTTTGCAAGTTCATTGTATCGTTATATTCGTTGCGATGAAACTATGTTACTATCAATTACTTGATTTCAGACAAGGGGTATGAGAAAATTTGATGAAAGGTCAGGGGGTACGAGTGCATATATAGGTTAAGAACCACTGCTTTAATACATTAATCATGAAAATTTCAGGTAGATCAAGTATGACCTTCTTGAGTTGTATAGTTTTGCTTCTAACCAACTGTTGCTGNGCCTAGGCNACAATGCTTTTTCCACAACAGCTAAGTGCAATAAGTTGTTGCATAAATCAGGGGTCTGCAAATAGTGGGTCGCGACCCAAATTTGGGTTGCGAGACCTTCCACTCTGGGTTGCGAAATAATATAAATTTACATTTTAAATTTTCCATTCTCATGAGACAAAATGCAATAATTTACTGTTTTATGTGCTGAGTTTCATACAGTTTTTTTCAAGAAAATTGCTATTACCAACAGTAGTCTTAAAACTGACACTTAATTATAAAGTATTTTCCACAAAATTTCATGCTCTTGAAATGTTTGGCTTGCGCAAATTTAGAACTATATTTTAGGGTTGCGCCAAAAAGTATTTGCAGACCGTTGGCATAAAGCACAAACTTTTTTGCAATGAAAGTTCAAACATATGTTATACATACCTACAAATATATCCTTGAAAATGTGAGGTCAGTTGAGTAAGAACAGTATGTGTTATGTAGTTCTACATCGAACAAACTTACTGCATATAGGCTACAACACTTAAATCCAATATGGTAGTTTTCAAGTAGTTCTTCGTAAAGAACAATATACTTTTTTTCGCTATGTTTTTGCAACAAAATTTTTCTGTATATTTAAATGTTTTTTTCCTGAAAATTTGAGGTCCACTGAGCAAGAACTCTCTTGAGGTACTTACTTTTTAATACCTTCAGTGTGGATTGACATATTATGTCATTCGTTCAAATGTGCCGGGTGTGGAATGATGTATATATATATGTCATTAACTTGGCAACATGATAACATTTTTCGTACTTGTTTTTTTTGCCATGAAATTTTCTGCAAATGTTCTTCACACCTAGACACATGAATCCTGAAAATTTCATGCAAATTGACCAAGAACATTTATATAGCTCCACCGATAAGTTTTTTTGGGGCCGATACTGATATTTTTGCATTACTCAAACTACAGTTGAAAGGCATTACAGTGCATTTTTTCTTCAGGTGACATAAACAAAAAAATAATTACACAAGTTGCAATTATGAAACGCAGATTGTGATTGTGAGAAGTTAAGAACAACCCATGTCTATTTTCCCTCATGAGGCAAAATATATACTCCTGGAGCTATTTTGCCACTAGCTGAACATGATTGACTGAACTGGTCACATGACAAGTTTGGGCAGCATGTCTGTCTCAGTTGCTTGTGGCTTCTGTAAATGGCTCAGTCTTATAGACAGGTAATGCCATGGTTTCAGTGCTAGCAAGCTGTTAGCAGCTTCTTGTTAGCAATGTGTGAACTGTAGGCTAAACCAAAACCCTTGTTTCTGTTGCAACCTCTCGGTTGGCGTTGCGTTGAATGTGCGATTCACCACGACTGGGATGTGTGCGAAGAACAACACCTATTTATATGTGGCGCGAACAAGCAATAATAGTGATCGTGACATGTAATATCTAACGATGTGAACAATTGAACGTAACAATAGCATATGCGAGGAGTGATCATGGCATGTGATCTCTTTTGTTGCTTTGTGCACTTGCCGCTCGGGCTTTCCAATCGCAACATCTCTTTACGTATTGTACTTGTCACATGACCACTTCAACCAGCTGTGTTTGACTAAAAGCTGAATGTACTCTTATAGGCTGGTTTCATCCGCCGTGCCCACTGCAGTCCATAGCAATTTCTCGTACTCACAGTAGTCTAACTATAAATCAACAAATGCACAACCAGGCAAACTTGTGTTGCATATTAAGTAGGCCTACTCACTATGTAGACATCTGTGCCTAAGCTCAAATGTCATAAGTAAAAAACAATGCGTGATGCATTAAAATCATTACTCCACTGCAACAAACAACCATGGATACAACATCAAACCTGGGTCACTGCTCGCTGTGATGTAGGCGCTTTTTTGATGCACACTGAACGCAAGGCTGCCTAGCCTAGAGAGACTTTGATAAAAAAGCCAAACAACACAAAAGCACATAAACTGGTTTGTTTGCATACAATCATCTACTTACCGCACCAAAACCTGCAAGCGAATGTTACGGCATAGAGCATTTTGTCCAGACGACTGCACTGCAGTCATTATTATGCATGAAGGCTCTGTGCGCTAGAAACAGGACAGCATTTGTGTTGATCAGCCAGTGTATGAGACAAAGTAGCAACTTGAGTTTCCGAACACTTCGTGGAGAGCAATAGCGCAACACTTCTATCAGCAAATATTGGCAGAAATTTGCTGATATGATACATTGGTAACATGGTCATATCGGATATATATATTGGCACGCTGATACATCGGTCACGCTCAAAACGTTTATAGTTATGAAGTTTGGCATTAAAACATTTGGCTGGGCCTAGACTGCAAGACTTGTTCGAAAAAAGTTAGGTGCTAACAGTTGTTTCATAAAGCACAACGTTTTTCGTACTCATTTGTTTACAATGAAAATTTAGAATAATGTTCTCCATACTTACTGTTGCAACCTCTCCTTTGGTATTGTGTTGAATGTGTGATTCACCATGAATGGGATGTGGGCGGAAAAGAACACCCATATATATGTGGCGCAAACAAGCAATGATAGTGATCATGACATGTGATCTCTATTGTTGCTTGCTGCCACAGTGTGAAGCTTTGCGCACTTGCCGCTCGAGTTATCTGATTGCAACGCAACCCTTGAAAATTTCAGGCAATATGAGCAAGAACTTCTTTAGTTACACAGTTTGGTATTCAGTAACATTTTGCTAGGGCCTAGGCTACAACAGTTTTTGCAGAACACTTAGGTCCTGACAGTTGTGTAACAGGATAACTTTTTTTGTACTTGTATTTGTGGAAACAAATTTTCCACAATATGATCTTCATACTATGCGCATCATCCTTAAAAATTTGAAGTAATTCTGATGAAAAACTTCAGAGTTAGATACTTTCGGTCGTAACTACGGACACATGTAGGTTACAAAACTTGGTTATTCAGCAGGTTTGAGCAGATGTTCTGTAAAGCACCATAAATTTTTTAAAACTAAATTTTGTTACATCCAAAATTTAACACAATGCTCTTCTAAACAATATGCATTTTTTTGTGAAAATTTGAGTTCAATTCATCAAGAACTTCGCAAGTTATTCATTTCAAATTGAGCAAACGAACACTGTTCCCAGTACATTGGACTGTTGTTGCTGCATGTTGCTAGCAATGCACTCAGCCTACCTAAGAAATTGCGGCAGCCCATTGTGTAGGTCCAAATAACTTCTCTCATGCTTGGTCTTTTTCAACAAAATTTTACATGAATGTTCTTGTATAATTCAATCTTACTTGAAACTTTGAGGTCAATCAGGCAAGTATTTTTGAGTTGTTCAATTTTGAGTCCAGCTGTTGGGTAAAAACAATCAACAAACAGTCCTGTGCCTGCTGAATAGTTGAGTGGAATTCAGGTTGCACCGCAGGTGTTAATCATGCAACTGAACAGTGAATGTACCTTCACAATACGTTCACTGTGCATTGCAATGTGACCATGGCAACACAAGCCAATGCTAGACGTAAGAAAACCTGCTGGGTGGCTTTTCTTACATAAAGCGCTAAATGTGTTAAAATTGGTTTTAGCAAATTTTGGAAAATTTTGCTTTTCAAATGAATATGATTTTTCCCTTTTACATAAAGCTCGTAGTACGGTTTTTACTCTTCAACAAAATGTTTTTAGTTTTTATGTTTTGAGGTAAAATCATGGGCCAGTGTCATGGAAGTATTCTTTATTGACACTTAACCTGCCCAGAGCTTGAATTGTTATCATCTTATGTGTTCCTTGGCACAACATCTTATATTCATAGCAAAACAAAGCCCTTCGCATATGGAACAAAACACTGGTTTTTATCATTATGTAACAGGTTATCATTGCAATAAGTAAGCAGTGGAATAGCATTTGCATCTGAGCTAGCTTTTTGTGCATGGTAGTGCCCTACCTTATTAATGAATTTTTCAGGTTGTTACCACATCTCTGCAGTTTGACCCAGCTAACCCCTCAGTGCTTTACACATCGGATGGAACTTTAATCAACCAGTCTGATTTAAGTCCTGAAGAGCAAGCGCTTGTTCAGGCAGCTTTGCAGCAGCATTTAGCAGAACAAGAAGAAGCTGAGCAGCAACTTGCTCTTATTGATCAAGTAAGAGTGAAATGTTGCATTGTTCAACACATAAGCAATGGTTTTTCATATTGAAATGTTAATCAGTAGTCAGTCACTAAACATGTTGTCATGCTATAGATTGCTATGTGCCAATGCACATATTGAAACAGAGCTTTTTACTGCTATTTATCATTCAGTAGCTGCTGTGTTAGATTTGTGAAGCAATTTTGTTTTATCAAAATTTGCGGTTCTTTGTTTCTAGAAAGGTATCATTGTTAATGATCTCATTGTACACCATGGTTCAAAATCGGTCACAATCTACCGTACTGTTTGCTGCAGTTGAATAACAAACCGCAGCAAACAGTATGCGTGGAATTCTTCTGTTGTGTGGAAGTTTCAGCCTAGTTCATCATGCCCATTGATCACTTAAGCTTACCTTGATTTCAGATGTCAGAGACCTTATTAGTGTTCATTATTATTTTATTTTTATTCAAATTAGTGTTTCCTTTAGGATCTAGTGCAATGCAACTTATTACTCAAATTAGTGTCTCCTATAGGATAGTGCAATGGTCCTTAACCCTAACTCAAAATTTCGTCAATCTGTACACACATTTTCAACAAAGTGTAATAACAAAAAAGTGTATGAAATAACACAGAACTAGCAAAGAGATATTCACTAGAGTAGTGAGGAAAAAGCTCACTGCATCACATTTCATCAGCACTGATCTTCAGGAGTGTCTACATTTTGTACAATGCTAATAAGGTTTGAATTTAAATACATCACTTTACTTTATATCACTCACTTCTCTAATCATGATCTTTGAGGCAGTTGTGACATCATGGTGGTACTACGTATCCTTGTATTTATGGTTTTATTTTTTCGTGCAGCAGAAAAGTGGCAAAAATGGAAAAAAATTTCATTAAATAAAAAGAAAACAATTGCAATCTTCATTCTACTTCTTTCAAACACATTTGCAATTATTTTTTATGTGGAAGAAAACTTGCCAAAACAACCAATTGCTGCATCAGAAACACATCCTAATTGCCAAATTTGGCAGCAATTAGTGTGCTAATTCATGAATAATAATTGTATCCATTCCACTTGTTTGAAATACATCTTTAGTTTGTTTATGAGGTTAAAAAAACGTTGATTTCACCCAATGTTACCTTGGCAAAAAAATTCCAACATAGAAAGTCTTCTGATACACAACCTTCATTATGTGTGTATGTAGAGAGGACTAGATCATTTGGTGTTGCATTGTGTTTTGTGCATTGCTAATGAGTGTTTCCTAGTATATTCTATTTGGAAATTGATGAAATGTACTTGTTTGTGAGCAGCTTGACAGTTGGTATATAACTTGATAACCTGCATCACCATGATCAGTCAATGTTTCTGATTTTCTCTGTGATCACTCAACACTTGTTTGATGTTGTTCAATACTATACCATTTTATGCTATGTTGTTCTAGCTTACATTCAAGTGCATTGAAAAGTTATATACCTGAATATAATCACAGAAAGCAATCAAACTTAACTAATTCTGGAGAGCAATTAACAGACAAAGTGGTGAGAGCCTTTATATTTCCCTGGTTTGACTTTTGCAAACTTAACAAGACCTCAGGTCACTTGATTGGAAAACTGACCCATGCTCTTGCAACAGCGAAGCTGACCCCTCAACACTTGGAGTACCCCTACATGGAATTGTATACTATAACGAATTCCTCACTCACAGCAGTCTCTACACCTGTTTTGGGTGCCTTTAAGTTTGATATACAAGCTCAGAAAAGCATATAAAAAACATTAAAAATCAAGTAATATCACCATTATTTTGCATGAAAGTATTTATCTGGTATTTGATAAAATGTTTAAAAATGTATATATCCTAAATTCAATTGCACAGTATCAAGATGGTGTTAAAGGAAAACACTCACATCTGTTTCATTTCTACATTTCATTTTTGCTAATCATTTGTCAGTGAACAAAATCTACTGGGTTAAACCCTGGAATACTATCGTTGTTTTTTGTCACATTAATACCATCGTCGGGTCTGCCAGACCCGGTTTTCAAAAATTAAAAAATACCTTTTCCTTCAACTGCAGTTTATCACAAAGACTACGCTGAAAATATAAGTCTCACTGAGCAATTTGAGCACTAACAAAGTTACTTTAATATCATACGATTTTTTATGAAAAGTAAATAGGGTGTTAAAAGTGTCATATATGCTTGATTTAGCAAAAGTGTTATGTAGTCCTGAACTGAATTACTCATAAAAAAATTCCGGTCGTGAAGAACTTCTCCTTTTGTATACTGCTAACAAGACTGTAGAAGCATGCACTGAGTAAGTTTCAGCTTTTTACAAGCAAAACTTCCTCTAACCATAACGTGGGGTCAGCGTTACCCGTCACCTCACACTAATACTATCGTCGGGTCTGCCTGACCCGAACTCGCTCCACTGTGCAAATACTAGAAGAGCGTGGATGACCGCAATCGCACCTATTACTAGTCACACAAAAACATGAAGGTACTGAAGAGTTCAAAGCGCGCCGACTTCCGCTTCCGTGGTTTAAACGTCAATGACCTCATTTGACCTGGGTCTGGCAGACCCACGATAGTATTCCAGGGTAATGCTACGTTAAAGCTAAACAGCATTACCCATTTTATTTTGAATATTTTGAAATAATTCTTCCATCAAACTATGATTCGTACAAACCATCACATCAGTAACAGTGTGATAAGCATGATACCATTCAAATGTAATGATCAAGTCATTATTACATCAGACAAAAGATCTAGGTTTGCTGTAAGCTTTTGAGGAATCTGCCAATTGGGCTCTGCTTTCATCTTGTTGCGATGATTCAAACTCTCACATATCTATATCCAAGTAACTCGTCTCCACCAACGTGGGGTCTTTGAATCTATCAGCAAGTTTTTTCAATACGAAATCGATTTCATCTAACTACGCAACTACAGTCTGCAAGTAATGCCTATTGGTGAAAACGTTGAAAAGGCTGAAATAGATACTATTTGAATAAACCTTTTTCCCATGTTGTTACTGTCAGGTCTTTCGTCAAGTAGGTAAAATTCAAACTGAAATTCGTTCATATTGATAAGGGGTTAGATTTTGTGCAGTTTTATGACGTTGTCTCTGAAATGTTAGGCTTTTCGTCATAAATGCTCGTTCGTGGTGGTTGTTTTTTAATATACCAATGATTGGGTTTGTATCCACGTTGAGGCGATTTTCTACCAGATATTTTGATGCTATTGCCAAAAGTTACTACAGAATCAGCTCGAATAGAAATTTCGCTGAAACGTTTGTGGTAGTGCACGCCTCATGCAGGCTTGAAAAACAATGATTGGCTTCATTTCTAGCTTGGTGCACAGCATTGATGAGTAAGTGTGAAGCTTCATGACAATATCACTGCAGCATTCCGTAGCGGAAGTAACCTCGTGGCCCAGGCATAAAGAAAGCGTAGATGAGCGTCGCAGACCACTCGTGACACTTTGACTGGGTATACANAGCCACCAAANCTTTTTTATGTTCTTGGTGTCGTTGTTTGCGTGTCTATTTAACAAGTTTTNGTATCTTCACCCACAAGCTGGACCATGATAAAGCAAGTACATCACTTGAAGGTAGAAGTGCTGTATGTTATCTTAACATTCGTTCTAACTCCAATTATTCTTCTGTAAAGAAGTATGGTTAAAAGAGAGTCATAAACCCTGTAATTTTTATTTCCAGCAGTCTGAAGCACACGCCATTGAAACCAATGCAGCTACAACCGCATCAGAGGGCACGAGTGAACCTGTAGCCACTATTAGTTCTGCCGGTATCAGTGTGTGCATTTTGCTATACGACTTCTGCTCAGTAAAAACACTTGTTTATCTTGTTCTATTGCTTATTTTCTGAGTTGACTGATTGTTGTGCCGAATAGCTTGCTCAAAAGTATGTTTAACTTTCTTTGACATTTAAGGTGATGCTGACGTCGTTCCAGTAACATCAGTGAATCTCGCTTCTCCACACACCAACGCATCACAGATCGTCCAAACCTTAGCGGACAATGTCAGAAGGCAAAAAGAATACGCCAAGGCCCAACAACTGCTGGTTAGTTGCCTAATTCAAAAAGTTTCCTGAAGCTGTTCCTCAGTCTCAACCCTTGCTATTCTGAAAAAGGAGCACTACTTCGATAAAATGACTAGACTCCGTACGAGGCCTGATATTTGTTGTCTTCAAACATACTAGACCACAGTTGCTGAAAATATTGCATAGATTAGCCCACTGCAAGGTTTCGTGGTTTGTCAGGTTTTCAGCCAGTATTGCACCCAGCACGTGCTTTGCAAATATAGTTGTAAATTCCCGTATCAACATAATCCGGGCAGAGTTCGTGCAAAATTTTACGTAAATAGTTTGGTTGGTTTGAACCAGTCGCCGGTTGAAATATTGCGCGCTTAGTCTCTTCATGCGTTATTAGATGAAATCTATTTGAAAATAGGTGTTTGCTTGTTTAAACATGCTGCTTTGGCTGTGAATAAATTCATTTTAACTGTTATGTTTCAGAATCAAGCAACTAAACAGGATCTACCGGAAGGGTTTAGGTTGGTATTTGTGAACGCTAATAGCTTTGCGAATTTCTGCAGTTCGTCCATTTCTCCATGGCATTTTCAATAATTTTGTGATGCTGGAGATCGCAATTTTGCCTCTTCTTGTTGCAGGTATGAAGAAAAAATCGTTATTCGTCAAGGACAACCACAAGTCGTTAAGATGCCTGTAAAAACCAACTTGCCACCAAAAAAGGTGTGCTGCAAGAGTGGTATTGTCTTAGGGCTCTGCGCTTACCACGCATTATTTTGTCATAATATCATATTTTTTCCAGTAAATGTAACTCAACTCTTCTGTCTCTAAACCTTGTTTTTATTTTGCCTTTACGTCACCATGTCACTGTAGTTTCGCCTGCGTTGATGTCTGCAAGAAGTTTACCGCCGGTAGAGGGCGTAGTGGCACCAATACAAAATCTTTTTGCACCTGCAATATGCAACTTTCGTGAATCACACTAATAATACTGAATCTGACGCTAATGAGCGTATTGAAACTAATCCTGTGAAAAAATCAAGCATTTATTGCTTCATGAGCGGACTATTTTTCAAAATAAACTCAATGTCGCAGTCTGCATTTTCTCCCGTCAAAATCTGTTTCATCAATGTTGCGATGATCCAAGACGTTCATTTGCTTAAAAGGACCTTTCAAACAGCGTGTATCGACAGTGGTTAGACATGATTATCAGAAAGGGATAAGATAAGTTTCAGCATGATGAAGCTGTTTTGGTTAAGAAAAGTCATAATTACATCAGTTAAGAAAAGTCATAATTTGAAATTTAAATTGAATAACAATTTTATTCAATCACGCACATTTTTGGGCTACATAAATGTTTGTTCCATGGTTGTGGAATTGCGCTGTGAAGTTTACAACTACATACCCTGATTATTTGCAGCGCATCTACTGTTCACTTCTCACCGAGGCTTTGTTAAATTTTGCCTTAACTTGTTTTTTAGCCTGAAATCCCGGCGGCGTTGGCGAATTTGATGCCCAAAATAGAAATTGGTAAGGATGGGAGTCAAGTTATCCGAATTCACCAATCTCAGATTACTGCCGATCAGCTGAAGTCTCTCCAGGTGTGAAACCTTGCCTATTTTTTCCTGATTCAAGTTGAAAGTTCAAGTGGTAGCCATCAGCATAAATAAATCTTGATTTTGTTGGGGGCCAACTGATACACGTTGGCAATGTTTGATCGTTGGTCATAGAAGATACCCTCTTCAAAGTTTAAGTGTTAAGTTTTTTATAATATAAACATGATCACATTACCTTCCTCCACAGTGTTTCAGAGTCACCACGTAGTAAAAAGAATTAATCTTGCATATTTAAAGAACAAAATATAGCAATAATGTAATTAACAGCAGGTTTTTTATAAAGGAAAACGTTAAGTACCCGGTATGGACCTGTAGGGACCCAAAAATGTCCCACTATATTTCATATAATTAGAGGTGTTTTGAATCACCATCGCCGTCACTTGACTTGTGCGAACCATAGTTTTCTCGTTGTACAAGACTGGGATTTCTAGAGTAGCAATCAAAGTCAAAGCTGTAACAAAAATAGCCAACTTTATTGTTCAAAATTAACATTAAGATTTTTTTAAATTCAAAAATTCATATATATAGATTTAGACAAAAAGTATAAAAAATGTGAGCGGTAACTCCGAAGATCAGCTTTATCATTCTTCGATAAATTAAGAAGAATCAAGATTCATTTATTATTAAAACATATCATTCATAAATAAATCAATGTGGAAGACGTTATATTATCAATTGAATTCAATTGCATATCGCTCACTGAAGAGGAAATGTAGCTATATACCAAAGTTGTTTGAGCTGCCAAACCATTTGACATTATTTGTCATATTTATTAGACAGCGATTCAGTAAAAGTGGGCTACAATAGACTGACAGAAAAAAATTGCCCAGTCTATTTAAGTTGTCACCCCGCGACTAGAAAGAGAATCGCACAATATCGACCCCACGGATTAATAGACACATGCAATGTGTCTTTTGTATTATGTGTAACAAAGCATCCATTATTACCATTTCATAGTATTGACTGCAGTATCCGTTCGGATATTTCCCTTGATAATTTTCTCTTATTCTAGGGACTCGAATCGGATCCCTTAAGTACCTTTAAAAAACTGTTAACAGGATTCTCCCAGTTGTGTTGTTCAACCAGCTCTTTCCGTTACTTCTATGTACTTTCTTGTGAACTCTGAGCACCACCTAAAATGGAAAAATGAAACGCTCAGCTCTTCAAGCTGTAGATTTTTTCCTACGCAGGAGAACCCCAACGTGAGACTAGTGTTTAGACCAGCCAGTTCGCGGAGCCAATCGCGATCCAGCGTTCCAGGGATGCCCAGCAGCTTAACATCGAGAAAACGAGGCCGTCCTCGAAAATCCCTCCCGGTGTTGCCCGCGCATGACCAATACAATCAAAAAGATCAAGACGACAGCCCTCCCGCCAAAACAAGGTTTGAATATTGTTTTCTTTTTTTGGCACACGAAGAACTACAGCGCCGGACAACCTGATAAAAATAACGGCCAAACCAAACGAAATAACAGTCATAGCGTATCGGTTCGGTAAACGCTGTTCACCATCGTCTGTGCTTTTACATATATGTTGTCTTGTTTTTTGCTTTGGTATGTGTCCCCATCTCTTACACCAGGAGTTCCCAACCTGGGGTGCATGTACACTTAGGGCAGGGTTTTTTTAAGGAAAATGTGAGGTGCCCAGTATGGACCTGTAGGAACCCGATTTCTCTGATTCTAGGAACCCGAATTGGGTCCCTAAAACGCCTTAAAAAAAACTGCATTAGGGGTATATAATTTGTCTATCTGAAGGGATACATTTAAGGTTGTAAATTATTTCCAAATATACGTATATCAGTGAATATTATTTTCAAAAGCCATTACATGCTTATTGTTAAATATATCTATGATTAATCATGATAAAACATTTTGTCATATGAGATTTTAGGGGTGCGGTACATGTTCATCTGTTGAAATCCTGAAGGGGTACGTGGTTATCTGTTGAAATGCTAAAGGGGTACATGCTCATCTGTCGGATTGAAGGGGTACATGGTAAGAGGAAGGTGGGGACCCCCTGTCTTACACCATGGGTATGGTGCGACACTTCTGTTAAATGTGAAAAACCGCGTTAATAAGCTCGGTTTTGTAAATATTTAATTTTGTTTTCCATGTAAGCTCAGTTCCAGAGCGAACGTCTTGACGCGATTTAAAAAACTTTATGGCATCTGCTGGCAGCATTTCCATGTGTATCCACGAGCTGTTAATATTTGCATCCATTTGAATGAACCTGATCTGTGTTGCGAAAATACAGATGGACGCAGGTGTGTAGTACCCAGTCTCCCCACGCTTTAGTCGACCAGCTGGCAGGATCATATGACGTTCGTGCGTGACTCGCGGCTACTCCTTGTCGATCGTCAGCCATAGCCTCCCGCCGCCATTTGCCGTCTCATGCAAAACATCAAAATTCCCAAGTAGTGAAAGCAACGCAAAGTGACCATTACCTAAAGCACTGGTNCCCAACCTTTAGAGATGCATTCCTCTCTGTGCTCATTTAGGAACTTTCCATTCCTCCCCTATGGAACGTTCATTCCTCATCTNTTGGAGTTCGCAGGCTAGTATTAACTACAATTGAAACAATTGTCGCCATTGACGACAGTAAGTTGATTAATAAAAGGGGGTCAAAAACTATTTGTTGTCAATAATGGCAGTAATTACTGTAGTATTAACTACAGTAAAGTTTGTCAACAAAAATGTGTGATGGTCCTCTAAACAACTTACAAATATTAAGTGATGTAACTAACTGCAAGAGCCAATGGCAATTTAAAAAATGAAGTGAAATACAATGAACAGGTAACTTAACTATGTAGTGGAAATTCCTCCTCTGAACTTATGAAACTCCTCCCTGGGGACGAATTCCTCTCTGCTTGGGAACAACTGATACTCACCAAAATCTGTTCACATAGTATGTCGAGAGGCCTGTTTTTTTTCGCTGAGACATTTCGGTCATTTGTCTCACAGTTGTATCAAAACTCACCGCAACAGTGCTGATTAGCCTACATTTTGAGACATTCTGACCGAAATGACTTACTTTTTTTCGGTCATTTCAAGAACATTTCGGTCTATGACCGAAAAAAAAACATCCAGAGAGTATGTTTAGTTACACTCTGCGTTGTTGCTGCTACTCCTCGGCCACTTTGAAAATCTTGGGAAAAGGTTACATATATTATTCCTGCGCGTGTTTGTGTTGCCTGAAATATCGAAACACCTAGGGTGCTTTTACTTTAACATCGAGTGACCGTAGTATGATTTTTGCAAGGCTCGACACAGATTTACTTTTGGAAAGGTACTGGTGATATCTTTCAAATATTTCTGTTTGTGTCGTTGATAGCTGTTGTTTGGGCTTGCAACGTAGAAAAGACAAATACTAAGAGCTTGTTTCGACCAGCAGCAGTTGTTGGAGTTCGCTGTCGGTTTCGGTCAGAAGTGAACTGATCTTTACCGTAACTAGCTACCCTGTTTTCAGTGTAACACTTTCACGTTGTTGCATTGCCTGCTCAGAGAGCTCGCTTTAAACTTTGCATGGGTGTTTGACCCTGTCTATGCACGCGCATACACTCTGAGCAACTGGCTTAAAACCACCATTTTTGGCCCAAATGGTCAAACAACCCTCAAAGCCGTTCACTTCAAACGCTTTTTGAACAACTTGCGATCCTGAACGTTGCCAGCTTTCTAGTGTTGCTGTGAGCTGCTCACATGATGATGATGATTCTCGAAACACTGCTTTAAGCGACCCATGACCGCCAGGCTTTTTGTTGTCGACACCAGAGACTTTTACACACGTGACCACCAGCTAAAACCATCGAAATATTGGCACAAATAACGTTTTGTTCCTTGAAAGAAGTTACGTATGAACTACTGACGGATATAAAGTTCGTATTTGAGTAAACTCGACTCTTCTGAAAAAAGAAACTCAAGTTTCGTGTACGATGCAGCATTGGCCTTGAAACTTTTTTGAAAGTTTAAGAAAGCTGTTGTTTTAGGTCATAATACGCCTGCGCGCCTGCAAGCTTAATGACTGATGAGAATTGCGTTTCTCCTAGATAGCTGCCATGATATTTTACAGCCGAACGCATCGTTAGAACCAGTTAATATTTTTGTTATCACAAGTCAAAAGCATCCAGAAGTGCTAGGCAAGGTTGTCGTTTAGTTGCGACATGATGCCAGCCAGTAATTGCCAAGCAAGATGCAATGTCAGGTAATGTTCGCTGTTGACACAGGTACGGCAGGACGACCAAGCAACCCTTCTATTCCAAAGATTATATGTCTCCCGAAAACAATGGCGATGAAATGGAGGAACACCGCTACACCTCTTTGCCAAAACCTGTAAACGTTCCGGTTAGGAAAGGAAGACCTCCAGGTTAGTGGCTCACTTGCTAGTTTGCTTTCCGCTGGTTTGCTGTTTTTCATAATACGGTGTAGTGAAATATAGTATTTTGTCCGATAAAGTTAACTCGCTCTGCATTGACGCGATGCAGTGAACACGGTTTTGTTCGTGCGTCACTTATTTACATCATCACTATCATCATCACCTGGAAACGGCTTGCAGGCTCGCTCAGCAAAGCAAGCACAGAGAAGTACCGCCGCACCAGTTCTTACGTTTCCAAAATTGAAGCCCTACGAGAACAAGAAGAGCAGCATGCAGAGGAAATGAACAGCGCTCGTTTGTCAATCACTGTAAGGCTCATCGTTTGTAGTCAGTGTTCATTTATTCTTTAAAAGTAATGGGACGTCCATACCTATGACTAGGCGAGACGTAGGTTTGTACTTAGCCAATGCCATTGAAGTTTTGTTGTCTTGTGTCAATCAGTAAAATATATCTACATATTAAAGGTAAAATATAGGAGTAAACACGCGGCATTGGCAGCGTTTCGAAACAAATGTTTATCATAAAAAGTTTATTTGCGGCTTGAAATACATTTGTTCAAGCATTTTTGTTTGCTTTCTGCCAACTTCTGCGAAGTACCCAGCACTTGTGGCCTGTCAGTTAATTTTTTAATTTGGTTATGAACAGTATTTGTTCTTTTTCATCAATTTGTCAGTCCTACCGGTTTGTTTCTGCCTTATCCGAGTCCCAAGTGATGAAAGGCCGATTTAAGACGTGTTTTACGCTGATTTGCATGTGCATTGTGCAAACTGGCAATTGCAGCAGTGGTTCACCAGTTTTTCTGTATTTATTTGACTGCGTTTGCTGAGACCACCAAGTTCTTTTGCATGCTTTCTATGAGGTTTTCATCATTATAGCAATAACGCATTTGCAAATCGATCGCGCATCCTTTAACTTGCGCGCTGTGGGTACGAACTAGATGCGCGAGTACGTCGTCCACACGTGGTGAGTAAATTTTGTGAGTTAGTCGCATATTCGTAACAAGATTTTTGTGTGAAGTTTTAAGCTGTGCCGTCGTAGATTGGCTGTTCCTCATTACTGAACAAGTAACGTTTGGAGATGAACCGATTAAGAGATTTACAATTGCAGTTGTTCATCGTTACTGTTCCCAGTAAATTTAAGCAATATGTTTATGTGCCATTGCATGACGTTTCCGAAAGCTGGAATCTGGTTGCCGACGATGAAAGTGATAGTTTATCCAAGTTGTCAGTTTTGAGCGCATTGCCGCGATTGCTTGTATTAACTGAAAAAAAAATGAAGTGTTTGGGATCCGCCACCAACTTTGTAACGGAAAGCGCAGTCGAGTGTTGTGTCAAAAAATAATTGTGTTAATGGCAGAAAGCCAGATGTTTGCTGCCAGTTAGTAAAATCTCATAATTTTGTAACAAGAATTGCCCCTGCCTTCCACTGCAATCTAAGGCAGACCGTGGTCACGACGATGACGCTGAAGAAAAGTGTAGTGTTCGTCTAGACTGCTTCTTGTATAAATCTCCTTTTCTTTTCAGCCTCAAAAACCGGTGCTTACATCGATTGAGCAAGCTATATCGACGAGACGCAAAAACCGGCTTCGCGAACTTTTGAACGTCTGCTCTGAAGACGAAATAATGGAAGTTGCCCTTCCTCACCTTGCCAGAGTGTTCTCGCTTTGGGAATTCTTAGTCATGAAGGTATTTGCATCGAGAAATCTCCCTGAAAAATGTCATGCTTCGCCTGAAACATTTGTTGCAGTTATCGATCTGTGATGTGCGAGAACCACGAAGTTTTTGATCTGTTGTTCCGGGATTCCAGCATGGAACGTCCAGTGACTGTCGCTTTCAATTCTCGTAAAGTACAAATCATTTACGATTCGAGCGCTTATTCGCTGCATGAGCAGTGCAAACAGCGTTGTACTACGATTTTTTGCTTTCTCTAAAATGCTTTTTTCCCTGGTTGTTCAGGTCGAGAAAAACAAGTTGAGCAGAGTTTATTTCGCTGATGTGTACAAGGAATACGAAGCGCTTCATAAGTACGTTTGTCGTTTGACGGAAAAGTACCAAGAAAAACTATCATCAGTCAAAGATGATGAAACGGATGAGGATAATAAGAACAGTGCCGCCGAAAATTTGGAAAAAGAAAAGAAACGAGTTATAACTGTGCGCTGCAAGAAGGTACTGCAATGCCATCGCAATTCTAAGGAAAATCACAAGGCTAACTCACTCACCCTTGTGATGTGTTACCTTTTCGCGAGCAGTGGAGGTGCTGTATTGCTTAGTTGCATTGTACACACACTGTTAAAGCCGAGGTATTTTTGTTGGAGTTGCTAAAGCGCTGTGCTCGAGCCCTTGGTATATCCAAATGAATTACTGCTGAAGTTAAATGGCATGGCGTTAAGCAAGGAAAAATTTTTGTTAAAGAAAAAGGTAAATATTACATTTACGATACTATCATGTACAAGGGGCGGTAGCAAATGCAAGTCACTGAGGTCATATTGTAAACCAATTTTTTTGTATTCGTTAGACAAAAGCAAAAATTTTAGAGGTTTTGGCTTGAGTTCTCTGATGGAAGTAGGGTACTATTTTATTATAACTCTTCGTGCAAAACTAAAGCAGATCAAGAGAACTTCACTGTGGGCCATTGATGACATTCGGGATGATTTCAGGTTTTCTTGATATGCAAGGGATTGCTAACAGTGCTTAGTAGGACTTTTTCCGCATGCGATAAAATGTGGTATTCTGAAATTCCATGTGAAATCAGCTGGGTGCTTATTACGTAATCAAAGGAAAATTCTTGTGATGAGAGCAAACACGGTGTCGAGCCTGAACAACTTGTTTTTTTTCTCTTAGAAAATACGTTCTACACATTTGGATGTTGCCAAAGTCACGGTGGTATTGAGTAATCTTCAAGTGGAAAAAAATTATGCCTTGAAAATAAGTGTTTCTAGAAAAGAAAACTAAAGAACTCTAAAACCAGATATGTCCTCAAACCCACCAATTCAAGCATCCCAGTGAACAGAGACGTGCTTTGATAACGCGGTGAACGATGTGGCGCGATGCCTGGATCACCTCATGTCTCGCACTTTTGGGGATCAATTTCAGATGTACTGTGCATCGGAATTTGCACGGCGAAACAGGAAACTCCTGTGTCGTATTTATATTCCGTAGCAGCGTATCTCTGTTCACTGGTCCAGGTGCGAAAACCCTGCTAAAATTTCCCGCGTGGTTCTGGCTGTAATTGAATTTGCTCTTTCTGCAGTTGGCTGCCTCACTCGGTTTGGACCAAGACGAACTGAAGGATGCCGTGATACCTTTGTTGGATGCAGTTCCCTTGAAATCTGCGCAAGAAGCTGTTGCTGAGGTAACGATGCAGACTGTTTGCTTTCGATGTTGCTTTTTTTCTGTCCTGGCGTAACCGTACGTCGTTCGGTTGCGCCAGTGTTCCGCTCCGGTACGTGAATAAACAGTTCGATGCCGTTTCTGGCAGCGGCATGACGATCCACCGCCGCTGCTGCCGCCGCTTGCAGCGTTACTTTCATGTCGAAGAGCGCGTTCGTTCTTGAATGCAGGCTTCGGATTTAGATTTGTTGTCAAAACATCTCAGGCTTTGAACCTCCCTTGTCGGTGAGCCAGCATCGATCAGTAACGCAGATCTTCACTCAGCGGAAACCAGGCATGGACTCGCTTGGGTTTGTTCGAAATTCCACGGGCATCTTTCCAGGCTCTTTTTATTCGGGACGACCTTGTGTGTCGTGTGCCGACAGTTGGTGGTTTGCCCTTAAACTTTGCCTTACCCACTGCTATTGTTGGTCGGCGCGATAGTGTAAATATGTGGGATATTTGACAAATGGAGCAGCAGCCAAAATTAGAAGGTTCGGCCCTGGCTCGTGTGACTTCTTTCCGGTTGGTTGCATCTTCTTCATGCTGTGTGATGACGGACAAAGGTGAGCACAACCAAACTTCTCCTGTCTACCCCACCTATTTGTTGTGCTGTTGACCATTGCTCAAGTATCTTTCGAAACCAACACAGGTGGAGCAACACGACTTCAACTGTGGCTTGGAGGCTCGCTGGCTCTGTCGCTAAAAGCAAAGCCGAGGCACGCAACAGGAAGTTCACTTTTTCGCTTTTTTTAACGGCACTTCCGCAAAATACAAAGAATAAAATAGAACGGAAAATGATTTCAGTAAATATTCACTGTATAGAAAACGCCAAAAGTCCGTTATGTACAGCGTCCCGCGTGACATGAGATAAGCAAAGTCGCTTGTAAAACTAGTGTAATTCCGTTCACCTTTTAGTTTTTCTCAGAGCGCATATAAAGTGCTAGAATTCCTGAGAATTCAGTGGTATGTTGAAGGTCATTGTCAAATCTCGTTATTGTTTCCGTGTCAGAAAAAGAACTGCACTAGGAATGGAGATCTAGCAGGGTCGAAACCTTAGCTTGATCTTCTCTTCAGTGGTTCCCGTCATAATGTGCGTTAGAAACTGATCTCCACAATGAGCGCAAGATAAAACCACCACTTTGTAGATTTGTTACACCTTGTTGCACCATCAAAAGGCATGTAGCGGTGGGAGTAAGCAGTTTGTTTAAAGGTGGTACAGGTTGTTGCAACAAGTAACTCCTAAGTGTCTTGATGCTGAATAACAACAACAAGTAACAACTCGTAAGCCACGTACTTGATCTTCGTTTGGAAGGACGTTGTTAAGCATCGAAAAAATAACGACTGCGCTCTCGCACTTCGCGATTTATTTTCAATAGATATGTTTTAAAAGTTAAACTCTGAAACAAATACAGTTATTGTCATCATGCGATTGTCTCGCATTCGTCCGCGTTTGTCGTACGTGCTCATGTCCACTTTGACCGCGTGCTCGGCTGGCCCGCTCAGCGCCTTGTTAAGCATCAGGTACGCGCGCGGCCGGTACATCGACATCTGCCGCAAGCTGAACGCGCTCCGGTCGCCTTGCACGATCGAGAAGTTGTACTGTTGCCGTCGGCGTCGCGCGGGAAACTTGATTCGGAAGAGCTTTGCCGGGGTGGGCAGCCGGGACGTGATCGAAACGTAATGGTAGGATATGCTCAGCGGCAACCGTTTGCAAGCAAGCAACGACGACCTGTCGGTCGTGATGCGTTTGCAACCACGGCGGCGGCAGATGTTCATCGTAACCTGCCGATAACCGAATTCGTCTGTTCTCATCAGCTTTCTGTAGTAGCCGCCGGCCGGACAGGTGATTGGCGCGATGCACCTGTGACTTCCGTGGGTGTTCACACATACGCTGCGCGCTCCGCACATTCCCTTGTTTTGGTCGCATTCGTTGCGATCGATGCACGCGTACTCCAGTCTGTTGTACCTGGAGAAAAACAAAAAATGCGATGATAAAGACATGAAGGATACGTGGAATCCATGCGTCGAATGCTTTTCATCCAAACGTCTCACCCCGGCGGACATTGGCACTGAAATGAACCGGGGAGATTTGCGCATCGCCACTGGCACTTGCTTCCCTCACCCAGTCTGCACTCTTGGTCGTCGACGCACTCCCCTGCAACGAAAAGCGTTTTGCCTCGATATGCTGGAAAGACAGCACGCGCATTAACGTGAATAAATTTATGGGTTTTTGCGTGCCTTCGCCCTCGCAGCTATTAGCAATCATGGTTTGGGGCTCGTGGTTACTGTCCAAAATAGGCAGTTGCGCTAAACGATAAAGTCCGACATAACCGTGCTGCTTACCGCTGTACATTGTGAAGCCTTGGTGGCAGCGGCAGTAAAAGCTTCCTTGCGTGTTGATACATTCCGAGTGCTGCGGGCACATGTTCAAGTCGCATTCGTTCACGTCGGTGCAGTACCGACCATTGGTACGCTGATCTTTTGCGTAACCATCTCGGCACACGCACTCGTATGAACCCTGCGTGTTTCTGCACGTTTCTCCGGCACCTGCGCAATACGAAGCAATAAAATCGTCACTGTGATTATTTTATATTCGCCCCTTGTCTCCTGAACGAAGCTGCTGATCTGTGAGCAGTGACTGAGCGACTTGATGCTAATGTGCGTCGCATTCGTGTGCGAAAAACACTACCAAGGCTCGAACGTGAGCACGCCTGAGCAGCGATGTTGTTCGTTTAAGCGCGGTAGGCTGCGCGTAAGCGACGATTGCTTTAACGCTCCAGTACTAGTGAGTCAATGAGACCCTTAAGTGGCAGGCCATGCGCCGATGCCCCCATAAAGGTGACACCTTCGCTTTATGCCGCAATTATGCCGAACGGAACCTTTGTTGTGGCTGGTGGATGTAAGTGTGTTTTCCTTAAAACTGAAGTGGTGCTTCAGCCGTCCATGCGTTGTCTAGCAACCGAGCATGCGACGCTATTCAGCGATAGTCACCTTGGCACACATTGTCGGAACATTCGTCCCTGTCGATGCACGAGCCGTGTGTTGAGGGGAGGTAACCCGTTCGGCAACGGCATCTGTAGCTTCCTCTTGTGTTGATGCAGTGCTGGTTGTCGTCGCACGGCCTCTGCACGCACTCGTTTATGTCTCTGCAGAATCTTCCTCTCTGTGCAAACGATAGAGAGATGATTTATGTGCCACCTGCAGGGTGGGTTATCGGTTTATTTTTTTCAATGATCGACTTACTTTGATCATTCCGGGTGAGCAATTGCATCTGAACGACCCCTTGGTGTTGATGCATTGTTGACCACTGCCGCAATATCCTAAGGCGCATTCGTCCTTGTCAACGCATTCACCTGGCAAATAATGTTGAAATACCTTTGATAACTTGCAGCAACCAAGTTTTTTAAAGTCTGACCTTGCAAATAGAGCAATTGCACTTACACTAACTTTAAGTTCCCTGCTATACCTATATAGTAACATTTATTATTTATTGAAAGTTTATCAAAGTATTTACCGCTGTCAGTATCAAGGTCGTATCCATAAGGACAAATGCATATATAGCTCCCCCACAAATTCCTGCAGACTTGTCCAATCTTGCATGGTGCGATTTCTGTGCATTCGTTGACATCCACACAACCCCGGCCGTCGACGTGTCTGTAAGTGATGAGTACTCGCAAATAAGCTAAGGCTTTCCTTATTCGTAATATCTTCCCGGAAAATATTTTTCCAGATACAGGCAAGACCTGCTCATTCACCTCAGTAGATAATTGTGTGAGCAATCATTAGATAGATTTGCATCTATATTACTATCTAATACGAATAGTGTACGTGTATCCTTCGATTTTTACTCAATGACCCGAATCGTCGATATGTTAACAATGTTTTATAGTAAAAAGCTGCTCTTATTCAAATCATACTGGCTTATATTCAAAATTGCCTACTTGGTCAAGGCTGTTCAGCGTTGGGGATTTGTCCGTATTTTCATAATTAAACCCTTAAAATTTAGAGGCAATAAAGGATATTGACCCATTCAAGCTGTTTAAGACATCTGTCGTAGTTTGTATATGTAAAATCGAAATAATTCAATCCACACATTCTGGTGTCAAGCGAAATTTCTGACCTCTGCAAAATTCCTGACCTGTTATTGTTTGTCAGTTATTTTGCTTCTCAGGGTAAAGGAATAAAATTTGACGTTTACTTTTGTGATGTGTGTTGTGTAAATTAAATCTTTTTGCTTAGATGTGAGATGCCCACAACAAGCTACAGTACGGGAATAAATATCACCACTGAAAAATACTGGACTTAATCTTGGACATCAATTATTCTTCTTTTTCTAACCCTAACCGGACACACTTACCCAACCCTAAGCCCTAATCATAAGTTTTCTCAGCGTGTTTGATATCTAGAATATTACTCTGTGTATGCGCACATGGCGTGAAGTCAGAAATTTCGCCTGACACCGGTTCACATGCCTTGATGGTGAAAAAGTGGAAACATGGCTGTGCTGTCGTGTTCTCACTCTTAGTATGTTAATCATTAACCTTTACCCACATGTGATGTGATCGCAATAAGATAAAACTCGTTGGTTAGATTTAAACGTTTTTCTCGATAGTTAATATCGCCAGGTAAGCTAGGTTTTGTAACTTGAGGTTAGTGATGCATTTGAAGAGAGAAGAAAAGCAAAGGCTTCTGTTTGACGTTCGGGTCTGGATATAGACTATTCACCTATGTGATGCAGAAGAGTTTAGACTTTTATCTTGCGCGAGCAAATTAATCATGGTTTTAACTTTGTTACTACGTCATTGGCGTCTGTGCTTGATTTACCAATACCGTACATTTATTTCAGCCCGCGTTTTTTAGTAAATCGTGATCTCCAACCAAATATAATTCTGTCTTGTGATAACTGAAGTATCTGATGTAGTACTTGCCTGAAACCGTGCGTGCAATGTCCATTCAAAGTTTTTCCGTCACTCATAGTGTTCGACACCACGGCCATTTGTCCATAAACTCCAACAACTGCAGTTACTCCCAAGTACAAAATAGCGCTCAGTCTCATGATTTATTGTAAAGTTTTCTTTTGATTCTTCGCTTCGGGCTGTTGCCAATCGAACGGATAAATAGGACACACAAATTCTCGTTTGCTATCCTGTGCACCAGCGCACTACAACAACAACTTCTAAAAACACGGTCTGTAGACGAAGAAATATTGTTGAAAACACTTGAACAACTTGGTTTTAATACTTTTAGACTCCGAGGAGTCGTCTCAGGTTTAATGATTCGCAAAGTTCACTGAAGGTGACACTTGTTTTTTGTTAGAATGTAGCCACCTTACAGATGTCATAGCTCATGTGGGTTTGCTGCTGCTTACCGCATTGATGCAAGAGCTCAATAATTAGCAATGCCGTGTCTGGACTCAACGGAACGGACTTGGCATTTATGTAGCGCTCAAAAGTATAGTTCATAAAATTCGTACCTGATATTAAATAGTTTTACTATTTTCTCCGTCCTAACAAGACAAATTGCTCAAATAATTTGCGAGCTTCCCCATCCTCAACACGTCTACTGCCGGAACCTGCGTTTGACCTTTTGCCTTGTTTAACAACTCTCCTAGAGATAAGAACTGCTCGCTTCATCCAGTTTTGGCGCAACCGTAAGATTGTCGACCACCTCAACTGCAAACGAGGATTCGGTCTTCGTTTTGGGTACCAGCTATAAATGCAGCATAGAATAACAATAATTCCACTCAGGTTCCACATCAGAGGCTTTTCAGGGCGGTTGAGGATCCTGTTGATATCCCGTCAAACGCTATCGGCCACCAGCTATTGCCGTAAGCGTTTTAACTCCTGCTGTTGTGTCATCCATACGTTTTTCAATCTGCTCGACTCAAAATCCTTGAGCCCTTTTGCGAATTCTACGCTCTTTGCTCACATCTTCTTCAGCATGCCAAAGCTTTCGGTCGATGAAACGGTACTTGAAGCGCGCTCACCGTGACATCTGTCCCTGTTGACGCCGAATCAGCCTTGGTCGACGCTTCGCGGTATTTCGTTTCCCTTCTCGGGTAATCTTCGCCTATTGTGGCACCTCGTAAACAAGACAATCTCCTGCTAGTCGTCTTTTAGAGTTCCATTGCTAATTTGACATGATCGTTAAATGGCTTGGCTCACGTTTGTTTACTTTGCACTTTAATCCTTTGTGTCAGTCTGTTTTTGTAAGCTCGCTAGATCCAAGCCCTAGCGCTTTTGGCAGAACGTTTGCAGTAGGCAGCTGAAGACGAAAAAATCTTACCCTAAATAGTTTTGAGTTTTGTTCGCGCTATTGCCTTTTCCCTGCTTATTTCAATAACTGCCGGTGGCTTGTCCTTACGCTCTCACGTACTTCTCAGATTGCGTGGCTCGGCACGAGAGGTAATGGCAGTGTATGGCGTTCTTTTTTTTCTGTCTACATACCGCAGATGCTTTCACCGGACCAGCGCCGTACGACTGCAGGCTTTGTTTTGAAACAAAGTGACAGGCATCATCCAGATTTGCTGATCTGCATTTCTTGCCTTGCCGTTGCGAAGTTGGTGGTGCATCGCCGAAAACGCAGCCCTCAAGCGGCACAATCATACCAAGTTTAAGAACAGCTTATGACTCGGCTTATTGTTGCAAGCTGTTTTCATTATAGGCTTAAATCTGTATTTCGTGTTTGAAAGGCAATTTCGCGATTTCATTCTCGAGGAAACGGTTTCTATACCAAAACAAACACGTGCAGTCCAGGCCAAGTGCCATAAGCGGATTTCCTCATTCTCGGCTGATAAAGCCATGTTCAAGACTCGTGCGTGAGAAGGGACCCCGAAACTTCGATTTGTGCTTCAATCAAATTTCAGGCAGGAAACGTTCAAACAGCTGAGCCATCCACGCCTGGTTTCCTGCTGGCCGAGACATCTTCAACAGTTTTCCACGCCCATAATATTAGTGCCACTGCTGCTATTTTCTTCGCGCCGGTGCTACGGTGTCCATGTCCTTTCCTTTTCCACTTGTGCCGGAAAGCCCGGGGCTTGAAATGAAGCTGACGCATGCCTCTTGCATTCCTAGCGCCCCCTAGGCTGTCGCTGCGAAGCTCACTCTGAATGTCGTCTTGGCTTTGTTCGTTCCGTGAACAGTAACCGGTGTGACGAAGATCAAAGCCACAAGCCGCTCTGGTTATGTTGTCAGAATATACGATTCATCGCGGCTTTTGTTTCGAAATGTTTGTTTATTTAAAGCAGCGCTCCGCTCCCATACGAGCAACATGACAGGGCGTGGCTGTTTGTCTTGAGCTAATCGCCCCGGTTTCTTGCGTTGCTCATTGTCTTCTGAGTTTTCGCCTGAAACCGCACTATTTTTTGCAGACCTTGAACGGCGTTGTTCCAACTCAAGCCACAGACTCCAAAACCAACAGCGCGGGCGTAGCTGACGGTATGCGACTGTGTACACTGCCGAAGATGTGTTGCATCGACATGACCTTACACCGCAAAGATATCCTCTTGGCTTGTTTTAGCTTCGTTTCTGATTACACTTATCATTGGCGGTCATTGTAGCGATTTGCGCGTAATTTTAAGTTATCTCTGGTTGTTCGTAAGTGCTTGCGCCATGTAGTTCCGGTTACGTAGACAAAAACACGAAAATTGCTCGTTGTTCAAACTGACCTCCGCCCATTGTCGCATTACTCCGGTATGCGCTCAGTCGTCAATTAACGTTGAAAAGTTCCGCAGCGCGAGTAGAATTAAAAACATTATTATCCACTTCGATCGCTTTAAAATCGCTCAGCCCACTACTCGAAACCAATACGTTGTTTTCATCGGCGTTTTTGTCGCGTTTTAAATGCTTTTAATCGACGCCTGTGACGTGTCAGGTTCGAGCAAGCCGGTGCAAACTGAGGCGACTTCGACAAACTCGCCCCTGGTTGCAGCCGAAGACGGCGTCGCTGCTGCAAGCGAGCAACAGGTGTCGATGCCACCGCTGGCACCACTTGCTGTCGATAGCACCAACGCTGACCAAACGGTGAGTGTTAACGGTAGTTTGACGCTGTTTTATTGTTTGTTAGTTTTTTTTGTGCATTTGGGTCACGCAACCGACGTTACCCGGATACGTGATGGCAGGTGTTGTTTGCTTAGATAGAGTCCGACTTAGCGATTCGGAAACGCAGAGTTAGAAAGGAGAAAATAGGAAACACGTGTCTAATAGTTTGTGGGAATGTGCTGACGTAATGCTGACGTAACTGGAAATCGCTTTTCTTGACTAGTATGTGGCGATCTTTGCTTTTTCGCAGCATGCTATCGTTCCACCTGCTGCATTTCCGCATATGAAGTGGCTTTCTTGACGAACGCTGCAAAGCGAGCAAATGCTGTTAGCGACGCCTGCTGTCTTCACAACCGTTGAAAATTAAGTTGCGCACTTAACCTGCTCGCTGAGCTGACATTTGTTGCGCCGTCCGTTCACTGACCAACACGTGCAGGAAAAGTTCATTAATCTGTGAACCGTAATGTGTTCTTGCCTCGAACGATCGGTGGCGGCGTTGTGTCATTCTGCAGCTGCTCGACTTCCGGAAAGCTCTGCGTATTATCGACCCATGCAGTTTTAGTACACGGATAGGACAAGAATGGCACGGAATATTCCGAAATGTATTTATTTATGCAGTCCGGGTCTTTGGCATCTGCAAAGCTAGCACCTCGTACCTAAATTTTTATATTCCGTGTGAAACAAAAAAGAAGTTCGCACTGCAGCAAAGGATTGAGACGATAATCTGCAGAACTCACCGGTTTTGATATTCACCTGCTATTCCATGCCAGTGTAAAATCGCAACGATCTGTGGTTACGTGTCGCAGTCTCTCAATTTAAAATTCAGATATTTGTGATCCTAATAATATTGGAATATAGCCTAAGGAAGATATAACGAAGCTTTTGACACAAAATGTTTAAAGCATCGTAGCTGTCAAGGTTCAAAATTCCGTCTTGACAAAGCGACTGTGCATGGTTCTGCCATAGCATTATACCGTGTGTTGTGTGTCAGCTTCCCCGCAAGATTTTTTTTCGTTAAGGAAGCAACAGCTGAAAATATGGAGGTTGACGAAGCAGCCAGTGGTCAAGCGACGTAAGTACACTGTCTGATAACTCTGCGCCTTTGAAAAGCATTGTGCTGGCATCGCATACCGTAGCCTCGAATATGTCAACCTTTTTGGAATGGGTGTCTTGGCCGTAGTCTCGCCACTGCCTTGTTTGGCGGAAGGCAGGTCCCGGCACCTGTTTTGATGAGCTCAGCAAAACGAAATCTATACGAATTGTTTTTTATCGTTTGTAAGATTTTATATTTTGCTGTTGTGCGCACGTTATGCGAAAAAATACTAAAATGCTTTCGTTTGGAAGAACTTATGCTCGCATGGCAATCTATATCGACGTTGGACTTTTTTGTGCTAGCCAAGACAATACGTGGATCAAGTTAGTGACTTTAAGTTGCATGGATGCGGACTTAGACTCATTTATTTGTCGTCGACAAGGGTGGTGCACGAAGCAACGACCGAGAGCGGGCACACCATCATTGCCCCGAGCAGCACCAGTTCACAGATAATACAAATCGGCACAGGCGATGACAAGCAATTCATCGAGGTGCCCGAAGGATACACACTGATACAAACGCCGGAAGGCTTGGTTATGTCGCAGGTCAGTGCTGCAGAGCGTTTGGCGTGCGCGCGGCTTATTTTCTTAACGCCCTCGGGTCGGCATTCTTGTCACTCTGACCTTCATCGCCGTTGCTAGTTGAATTTGCGTTTTCGTTCTTCCATGATCTGTTGCGCCGATCGCTTCCGGCTACATGTTTATTTTCACTGTTGTTTTCAAAGTTCGCGTGAAACTCGCACAATGCGAGCGCAGGCGGATTAGCCAAGCGTAGCACATTCTCGACCGTTAACCGCGAAATCCATTCGCCTTCCCCGCAGTATCTTCTCCTGACGTTCCAAGCAGTACAATCGGCTTGCTGCGCAGCGAATCTCGACTTGGCGTTGCGTGTTGCATGACTCGCTCTTTTCACGGTCAATGTTTACCACTCACGTCATTTGTCTAAAATGATCTATCGCTGCCATCTTCCTGTTCAACTGCGAATAGATTTTGAAAGATGCCTGTCCGATTAGACCGCATCGATTTTGGCAGCGTCGCATTTAGTCCACTTAATCTGTAATATTTGTCACTCATAGCAATGTCAAGTGACAAATTATCGCTTTCGCGTTCCAACTCCCAATCTTTATACGCTGTTGCGTGAAACGGTCGCACGTAGCTTNNACGTAAAAGCTTGCCGAAGTTGTCGGCAAGGTGAGTATCGGCAACCTGCTACCAGCCCTGTGATCGTCTGTCTGGTCNATACTATCTCCAAGAATCGCGTCATTTAAATTGCAGCCTGGAACTACTCTGTCGCAAGCGGATGACGGCACGATCTACGTCACGCAAGAAGATGGGACAACTGCCCCACTAGATTCGCAGAAAAGTACCGTTCCCCTGGAAACGGTGGAGTCGCTTTTGGCTCTAGAAGGTCAACAGCAACAGCAGCCGTGACGAACGGAAGTTGCGCAAGATTGCTGTCTTGTCTCCGGCGTAGCTTGATGCGCGATATGTTGAAAGATAACAAAAGCTGACATGCGCAAATAGACTTGCTGCTCGATCGATCGTGAAATGATCATGGTGTTTTTGTGTTTGCTTCAAATCACACAAGGACACGTTGGGGTCAGGTGAACGCAAGATATCCCTAACTTGCCAAACTTTGGGCGCACTGTTGTTCTCATACAGCAGAAACAAGACGCTGTGAAAAAATTGAAGTGCAACATCCAAAGTTCAACCCATCGTGCGTGCGTACAACTGGGTTACAACAAATTCATCAGCGAAACGCAGATCACGGCCTCGCGCAAGCTTATTTGAGATATCTCTGCGCAAGATCTTCGGTGTATTTCGTCGCGGGCGTGACACGTATGCCGCTCAGTCGTCGATAATACTTCGTCAGCCTGAAACCGGTGACTTTAGCTACAAATGAACGCTTGCTCTCGAACACCTTTCAAGTTCGGCATTCGCGCATTGCATACGCAAGTGCCAGGGACATGCAGCAAAGATTCTAGATCGCTACCTGTTTGCATGAGAGCCAATTCGTGCGCAACAACTTCCCATGATTGAAGTTGGCACTTTTGCCAATTGCGGAACGTGTACCTTATTACTGGTTCATTAGTCAGGCCGCGCAGCGTGCTCGCCCCTGAGTGAACACTACATTGCCGTTTCCATTGCTTGTTTGATTCGTTTTAGACGTGCGCGTTGTTAATAAAGAACGACGTCTGTACAGTGCGAGTCGTCGTGGTTTGCGTTGATACAACTGCGTGTTTTCTTAACAGCCAGAGCCGTCCGCCCACGAAGCCATTATCGCGAAAGATCAAATCGTGACCTTCCTTTTCGTTTAAAACCAAGCTGACTGTTGCTAAACTCGACTACATCTGCAACTTACACGAATTTGCAAATACCTTTGAGCAAGGGGATTTGGGCGTCTGCGATGGTGGAGCAATTAGCAGTGTGTACTAACAAGGAAAGATGTTATCAATCACATGAAGCATTTGAAGCAACAGCGTAAAGTTCAATAATGCGTTGTGTGACCATTGTCTCAAAGTGCTTGGTTCAAAAGCATCTTGACCGCGTCAATGAGTGAAAATTATTTGCCGGCTGCTCAGGTTTACGGCAAACCCGCGGTTGCTCGTGTTTCAAATTTACCTTTGATGAAACCGTTTATAGTTGGCATCTGCAACGTGTCATCGTCTTGAAACTAACTCTGACGACTGTCTCGCCCGTTTAACTCAAATATCCTGCGCTATGTGTAGTCCACATAAATTTTCTGCTCACCTGAAACAGCGGTGTAACGAACTGAAAAGCGAAGACCACTGAAATCACATCACAACATGAATTGCGTTACTCGTGCTAAACTGCAGATTGTACCTGATAGTGTTCTTCACAGCTAATGCTCGCCCGCTTGAGCAAGCAGTCTGCAACCACAGATCTGTTCTGCCGTTGCGAGGTCTTGGTCTAGGTGAAATCGCGTGCGGTGAAGTGTGACCTTGCGCGCAGTTTTTTCCTGTTCTGTTTATCGACAGAGAGCCAATGCGTAAACAAAGCTATATGCCCGCATCCGGTTTCACGTTCATGCTCCTTTGTGGTCGGTCTGTCTTACGGTCACTCGCAGTCGGCGTTCGGTTGTCAACCCCCCTGTGAGCGCTCTCGCTTCGGCAAAAGCATTTATGGTAGTGGCATCGCCACCATACTCCTGACAGGTCAAGGTAATAGATGTAGGCGGTGTTATTCTTGGTTGCCTCCGGGCAGGTTCTGAAGGCCCCCTTGTCGAAATACTGTTCTCAGTGTCGCTCCGCTCCCATCTTTTGAAGTTGATAATGAAGCACCGCAGAAGTGGGTCAGTTAAGTTGCGCTTGTTTTTCATGTCACTCTTGGGGTTTAGTTCGTGATAATATTTGAAAACATCGACAATTGAGTGAGCTAACTTAACTTCGTCGGGTAAGAAACTTGAAGGCTGTATACTTGGCACCTGAGTTATATTTGTTGATTTCAGCAATGCCTTTCTGCTATAACTTCTACACTTGCAAACAGCCAATTACCCCTGTGGAATTTCATGTTGGTATCACGCTGCGGATTGGCAAAAATCAGCAAGTCCGTCAGCATCCAGAAGTTTGACAAAAGGATAGGGATCTTGGCAGTGGCGTGCAGGGCCCGTGAAAGAAAAAAATTGTACTGGTGCGAAACCTGTTTTGGGCTCCTCCCTTATATATTGTGTAAAACTGATGAAGAGCTTCATCAGCTTTTCAATACTATGACTAGAAGGGTGATTTGCTGTATTTATTATTTTGTATTACAAGGGTGACCAAACCCGCTGTATGCATGAGCCGCATATCGTAAAACCTGAGTTGCAAAGAGCCGCAAGATAAAAGCCTAAAAACACGAATTCATTTGTAATCCACGGTTCTGTGACATCATGTTCCTTTTTGGAACGACTTGCGAAAGTAATACAGTACGGCACGCTAACTACCACAGTACAATTTTACAATATTTCTACACTTTGCAATAGAAATAAAAAATTCTTCGCAAAGCTCGAAGAGCCGGAGTTTGGCCACCCCTGTTTATTATAACCATTTACAGGGACGCCGGAGAGCGGTGGAATGACGTGGGGCGTTGTCCCCTGCCATTTCAAAAGGGAGGCAACTGGAACGGAGGTGCCTTTTCATAACAGAACCATAGGCACTTTCATGGTTTATCAAGAACATTTATTGCGCCTATTCGCGCACCCAGAAAATTCAGAATGGTTTTCTATAATTTCTGCTGTTATTTTAGAGGTCAATGTTGTTGCGCAGAAACAAGCATAGCTGGTATCGATTTTTGGGTTTTTTACAAGTTTCCATTGTTCTCAACTCTTTTACTGCCCTCCCCGTGCCTTATGGCTGTTCTAACGCCCCTGACCATTTACCAATTTCATTAGTTGATTTCAAAATGTATCAGGCTGATCTCAAAGAATGCGCATATCACAGTTGATTTGCGAATTTAGCAACTGTACATCAAATTTAACATTAAATTTCTATATAGTTTACACCAACCGTCAAATCTTGCTGTAAATTCAGTTAAAACAAATGACTGCCAGTCTCATTCTAAATGTCTCACAAAAACATTTGAAATCTTGATCAAAACAATTTTCATGCTTTTGTGCGGCGCTAAGCACCCCCGTCAGATTTTTTTCTGTTACCCGTTTACCTCAAAACTTGATGTTAGAATGTCTTCATTTCTCTCCCACTGCCGGATCCTTGTCTGACGATGAGTGAATGAAGTTGTAGTTGGGCCGCTGTTCATGTGTTTGGCTCCACTCTGTGTTGACTGTCTTTATCAATTAACACCTACTCTGTAATGCGCTATGGCTAACCATTTTCTACTCTTGTGTTATTCGACTACTCCTGTGATATGAACCACGAGTCTGCGGCAAATACATCATTTAAAACAAATGAATAAATTAACAGCGAGGCTACGCTATAACAGTTCTCACTGGCAAAGCAAATTTAATAATTCTATAGCCTCATACCGCAATGGGACAAGAATGTAACTACTCCCTTTGGCATGGATTCTACAAGTTTTTGGCAGTTTGCTTTACTGGCCCGATACCATACTTGAATAATAGCCTCTATGAGCTTGGTCATAGTGGTGCCATTCAATTTTTGTAACTGAGATTTTGTTATACAAATTCTCAATGGGGTTAAGATCTGGAGAATTCCAGACCACTCTTCACGATTTTAGATGAAAGATACGGGTAACCATCCTGCCGGAATATCCCTTTACCCATGGGCGTCGGAAGGGGGGGAAGGAGGGCCAAGTGCCCCTTGGATTTTGAAAATTTCAGCAAAAAATGTTGTTTTCTTAGTTTCGAGCGGGAAAAAACAAATTTCACCACTTTTGAAGCCCCTACAAAAATTTTTGTAAAAGTCCAGTAGTGGCCCCCCCTGGAAAAAAAACTTTCTGGCGCCCATGCTTCTACCACGAGGAAATGCCCTTCTTATGTCTGGAATGACTTTTCTTTCAATTACTTCGATGCATTTGCTTGAATTTATCATACCCCAGGCCCGTAACCAGCTTGGAAGACCAGGTGGGGCGAAGAGTTTTCTGAGACGGGCCTAAATTTTTGAAATATGTCCAATAGTTTCAAACTATGTCCAACACATTTTTGCAGAGGGGGGCGATGTCCCCGGTTACGGGCCTGTCATACCCTCAGTTGACATAAGTGAACCTACTCCAGAACAGCTAAAACTTCCCATGAACATGTTCTTTTGGTGGTGTTTAACGACTTCATTGAAATGGGTAGGGCCTATTCACTCTTCCTGATCCTGACAAACCTGCTGTGCTTCCCATGAAACAAAAACTGACTTTCATCTGAAAGCGGAATTTTTTTCCAGTCTTCTACAGTGCAATATTTATGTTTTTTGCCCATTCTAATTTGTTCATTTCATGGGTAAGAAGCTGCTTTTTTAGGGTTTTTTTAGCCTTTCTGCCAGCCTTCAATAGGAGGCGTCGCACCGTTCCAGAGCTTATGTGAACTCCAGCATGCATTAAATCCTTCTGTAAATCAAAGCTCGTCTTCCTTGCATACCTTTTGCAATGGTTGTTTAAAGTACAGTCTCAGTGTTCCAAAAGTATAACAATGCGACTCCGCTGCCTAGGTGTGACATCTGCCATTAAAAATCACAGAAATTCCAACATTTATGACTTTCAGATAGGGGAAGGTGGGGTACAGTCGACACTTTTTTGCATTTTCAACCACTGCTACTTTATTTCAAGTCTAAACAAGCTCAAAATTTGTCACACAATAAAGCAACTCTATATACACAATATCATGCCAAAACATGAAAACAACGACCTTCAGAAAAATTTTTACAATCGATTTAAAAAGGGTACTTTTTCTGTCGAGTGTGCCCCCTGCTTGGGGGTCCCCGTGGCTACATTAGAAAAGTTTATTACATGAGTGAATTTATACCAAAATTGCGACATAACTTACCTAGTGTATGTGAAATTGAAACTAATGGGAAAAATATTGACCCTTCTTGCAGCAAACCTGAAATAGTGCCGTACCTCTATCTTCTAGCCCCCTTTGGCCCAGCGCCCTAGGCAGCTGCCTAGTTTGCCTAGCGCTAGCGCCGGGACAGTTGGTAGCACTTCGGGGACATTTGGTGATATTCGGGCAAAATATCCTTCGCATCCCCAAAATTTTCCTACTCCTACATTTATGTTAATTAGGTTCGCAACTTACGTTAAAGAAAACCCAAAAATTAGGTTTTACGCCAGCATTTTTACAGTTTGCCAGAAATTCTACAATTAGCCATAGCCGTTTTTTGAAATGGACTCTTCACTCAGGCAGGAGAACTTTGGCAGTTGGGCCACAACAATAATTCACATTAAAGATGTCTTGTTTTTTTCTATTTTGGTTGCTTATATTCAGCGCTTTAAAAATTTAATCAACACAGCTTGAACATTACAATAACAAATCACCCTGTTATTGATAGCTTCACCACTGTTAGAATGAAATCATAAGTAAACATTTTTTCAAATCCAGTGATGACAGTCATCAACTGATAACGAAGTGCTCATTCAACTCAAAATGTATTTAACAAAGGCAAACTAGCTGTACAATTTTGTTGATACCTTCATGATTTGTCCGCATTTATCCGCAGGCCCTCTAACGACATTGCTTAAAAAAGAGTTTCATCGCGTATAGGTTACCAATTAGTTTCCTTTCTCCTGCGTTCAGTTCGGCAAAGTAAATTTTTTCAAGTTTTCAATTAATTCGTAAATTACAATGTTCCAACTGTTAAGAATGCAAATTATCACCTTTACGTGCCACCGATTAGAATATTCTTGCTAATTCTATTCCACTGTCTCCTCTCACGGTGTTTACCTATACGGCAATTGCTGTAAATGCCCTCACTAAATACATGTTTACGCTTTATCGTGCAACCTTAGAAAAACTTACAAGCGTTACGCAGTCTTTCTACAAATATAGTTCTTGGTTCAGCATAGCAGTTAAGTTTCGAACTGACTAAGAAAAGAGATGTGCAGTCTTATCAAATTCAATGAGTAATATTACTCCAGAATTCTCATCCAGACTGTCAAGCCGGCGACTCTAGTATTTTCTGCTGAGCAACAAAGACCGCCAACATATGAGCTTTTGAGAATTGTCTTTCTTCGTTGACTGTAAAAACAGATTTCCATATGCTTGGAAGCCAGTGCTTCGCGTTTTAATGAAAATACTATGCGAGGTCTACACTTTTCTTGATGATGCATTTAAAAATAGCCTACCTGTTTTCTTTAGTTGCCAATTTATGTACTCTTTTTATAACTGTTTACTGCCTGAATACTTTGACAAGTACTTTTGAAAGATTGCATCAGTTCATAATTATATCAAACAAGGCATGCTTCTTTAAAAAAATACCATTTAGCCATAGAATAAAAACATCTCTGGGTCAGCTTTCTTTAATGCATTTTGTTCCCAAATTTGGTCTGAAATTCCTGAAAAGTTTATGTCTCTTTTATCTTTTTCATTTGGAAAACAATACATACATGTCTTGTTATCTTGTCAGTAAACGCCAGTTCATTCTTTATTCATATTTTTGTTCCATTTTTCTGTAATTTTGTACACAATACCTCTTCTTTCCGCAGCACTCTTCGTAGTGCTCACCCACGCACCCTGTACGTGAGCATGTTTTTCACCCTCTCTGTTTTTTGTTGTCCTTTGATGTTGTAATTTGTTACTAACTTCTGTCTAATGTTCCAATGATTGCATCTTATCGCTTTATTTTTCTTCTTCGCTTGTAACGAAGTCTTCAAATAATTTATGTCAACAATAGGGCTGCTTGAGTAGTTAACCCATAAGGTCTATGGCCAACTCTTTGTGTCTCTAGTATGTACAGTATTTCACATCAATTTGCAGAATTCCGAAAAACTCATTTGTTTTCCTCATTTTGTGTTTTAGTAACATGCAATTAAGTTTTCTGACCTTTGGTGTTTTGTTCTTTTATTGCATTTCTCTTATTTCGTGGTTTGAGTCACAAAAATGCATGAATAAATCTACCGACCTACTTTCAACATTCTTGGACGATAAGTAACAAAAAAGAATGATTCATCAGGCCAAGTGCGATAACAGAACTCATAACTATTCCGCAATGTTTGGGTTTCTTGTACGATTTGTCTAAGAAACCTGATTAACAAAAGAACAATATTGTAACGAAAATTTTGCCCATTTATTGTATGCCATTAAGAGTTGAAGTGTTAATGATTATGAAAACATTGCAATTAGTAACAGAGTCTTGTTTTTGTTTCTAATAAAGGATTATGTGTTAAGTTGTTAAGCCAATCAAGTTACCCAAAATTATTCACAATTTGACATTTGGCGTGAGCATTTAAAACGTGTTTTGCTTTAGTTTATAACTTCGGAACTTTTGGCAATGCTATGATTGGTGAAGTCACAGCGGCACTCCGGGTCCAAGATGGACTCGACACTTCTCCATCTGATCAACATACGTGTGGGTAATTAACTGTCATTGTCATAAAATTAAAATCACCTAACACTGGTGAAAAACATTGTGGGCAGATGTTTTCCCAGGAAAAGCGTCCTCCACTGCGTTTTACCTGGGACGTTACAGTGTTTGTTCGTTGAGGGCGTGTGCATGCCAAAACACATTCGTACTGTACCTGGCCTTGACCAAGGTTGGACTCAGCGTCCTACTCTGGATTAGTGTTGTACCAAGTGTTACGGGTTAGCGAACATTAGTGTTAAGAAGGTGTCTGTAACGCTGTGGTTCTGCCTCCAACGCCGTTGTAAAACGTTCTGTTGTGACTGTTTTTACCAATTTGCCTCGTGCAGACAGTGCGTGCTTGTACTATGGACTTCGTGTCTGTTTCAAAATCAAAAATAAATTAAATTAAACTAATTAAACTACCGCCATCGTTTCCAGCAGAATGTAAAAGTCACGCCAAATGGGATAAAAGTACATGCCGCGAAGTGGCACAAGCGGAATCTGCCTAGTAGCTCCTGTTAAGGTGCTCAGATGGGTGGTGTTTCAGCAGGCATTATACAGCATGTCTTATTTGTCAATCATCCATGGCTGTGGCTGCCAGACCTTGACATATGTTGCATGTGAGACCATGCAAAGGTCATTAGTTCCCGGCAGCTTTCGGGGTTACAAAAGTGTTCAAGATCCTAGGTCACAGCAACGCAGAGGCCCGCAGACAGAGTTACACATTTGGGGTAACATCAGATTTTTGGTGGGTGCAGAATTCTCATTGTAAAAATAAATTATCATCCAATTCCAAACAGTAAATATTTTGAAGTCTAGCCAACGTTTTCTATTCAGAACTGGAAACAAATCTTCGCAGCGCCGGATTTGAATGGTGGGGAGCCCGGGTTTAGATGGTTAGATGGTGGTGTTGCTAAAGTTCATAAATTCATAATTTTAAAAATAACATTTCGTTTTTCAACCAATAATCCCGCATTTTTCCGGTATATTGGATGATCAGATACCGATGTCTTTCCCTCCAGCGATAGCGTCAGACAACTCATCTATCATGTTTTTCGATGATACTTCTTGACGTTTTTCTGCTGCTGCACCGCTGGTTAAACAGGTCTATTGTCATCGTTACGTATATCTAAGTCTCTAACAACATATTTGTCGATTTTCTGTTCTCTTACAGATTCCGCAGAAATGTCTCCGCTGGACTCCACTGACACTGCAAAATAGTAACGTGAATATTTCTTGACTTAGCTGCAACTTCTTCCTCTCTCGTTTTTGCTTCTTTTGCTTTTTAATGTTTTCTAGAACCATTTGGATAAGCTCTGCACTTGTGAAGGGGACAATCCCCTTTTTTCTGTCCATGTTTATTTGTTAATAAACTCAGTAGGGCTGCCATATTTTCAGCGCAAAAAGAGAGGACAAAAAAGGAGGAAAAAATTGTTGCATATTTGCAAAAAGAGCCATAACGTTGAAGTAAAACTGTGCAATCTTTATCAGTTCTTGAAGCGTTTAATGGTATTGCAAGTTGCAAAATATTTTGCCTATATATCATCTCCCATCATTTTACAGTGAATTGCATTTGGCTGATGCTTTTTTTGCAAGAACTCGAACAAGTTTTGGTATTGGTCAAACAGTGTACTTCAGCTTCATCAATGGAAACGTTTCTATCAAGCAGATACTGCTCACATGTTTCATCCTTTTCCCAATTAATTGTTTGCGAAGGGAGGAATCTAGTCAAAGCATTTAAATTCAGCAAATAAAGTGGTCCATTTAGCCAGATGTGAAACACAAGACAATACAGATACATCTGACATGAATGAATCACAGTCATGATCCTTGCCTTCGCTGAATTTGCTTAGTGCTAATTTAACTTGGCTTGATATGTACATCTGATTGTCTCTCTTGAATCCTTGTCTTCACAGTGGCGAAACACGATGCAACCTCAACAACTGATGCTTTTGACTTCTCAGTATTTTGAACTTGCTCAATAAAAGCAGCCACAATTGATTGCAAATGTTTTAATGTGAACAGAATTCCCCCAAAGAATTTCCAAAAAATCGTTTCAGAACAACAGTTGGCTTGTCGATGGACATGCAGTATGAATTTGAAGCTGGGTGCAATTGAAGCATCCTTGACAAGCTGCGATAAAATGATAGCCACTTACGAGAAATAAGTTTTTGGTACTCAGTATCCACAAAGTCACTAAAGCCTTTTCACTCTTCTTTGTGAACTGTGCAAATGCAACCACACGTAAATCACCCAGCTTCAAAACAACTTAGTTTTGATTGCACGGCGCAAGGCCGCGACTGCATTTGTAATGGTACACGTACCATCACATGCGGAAATCCCCAGAAAATGCTATGCCGTATGCAAGGGAATCACCTGGCAAAGAGAAAACGAACCACAAAAACAAGATATCTCAAAACTATATAACAATGGCCGACCCAAGCAATAGTAGAGTGATTATGGCATGTAATCTCTATTGCAGCTTGTAATATCATTGTAACGTCACCAGACCTTCCCGACCACAAAACATTCTTGCACCTCTGGATTCGCTGTAATTACTCGAAGCTATCACACTAAGCTATGCACAACACACTGGTCACCGTAATGGTAATGGTTTATTGTTTCATATGACTCAGCCAACAAGCAGAAGCACCATAAAAGCCACATCGCATGCAGTAAACCAACCATTAGCGAAAATTAGAGCAAATGAAAACACAATGGCACAGTAGTTGATCAGTGTAAACAAAGACGGGCGCTGTGTCATATACAGGGTGACCCAAAAAGATGCGTACCCATATTTTGTTCGATAAAAAAACCATTTTTTAACGAATGTCTTTTCTGTTGCAGGACGTGATAGGT
>JGI24158J21664_10000380_pt1 | contig 38926 bp, 15 predicted proteins | sample Ectturendosymbi3_FD_21664 | JGI IMG/M metagenome (IMG submission 21664) | reverse complement strand
CAAACAGAATGTACTCGCGTACCACCTGGAAGACCTTCGCGTACCACTAGTGGTACGCGTACCACAGGTTGGGAACCACTGGTTTAGAGAGACCGAAACGGTCTCTCAAAGTGCAGCAGAACCTCGCTGCATGCATAACAACCACCAAAACACACCAAAACCTCGCTTTATAGCTTTCTCGGTATTCAGGTGGAATAGCTGCGGTCTCTCAAAATGTCTTAAAGGTCCACAAGGTAAAACCTTTAAAAAAACTCTGCTCCCAACTGATTTTTACCTATGTGAGTGATGAACATGGGTCATGAAGCTGGTTGAATCATTATGCCTTCTCCAAAGCTGCATGTGGCTCCATCAAAAAATTGAAATGCTACACCAATTCATTTTCTCTGATCATAGACCAATAGCTGCCGCCATCAAAACTGCAAAGGCACTTGCCTTTCAGACCCCTAAGACAAAGGGGCTGCTGAGTCCATATCTGCTCACCGTTTGCCTTGACGAGCTTTCAATGCAACTGCGCACAACCAGAGAAGGACGCACAGTGGGAAATATGGTTGTGAATCACCTACTGTTTGCCGATGATTTAAAGTTGGTCCCAGCGTCAATTGTCTCAAACGTCTTCTGAATATTTGTTGTGATTACGCTGCTGAACGTGAATCATTTTAGACTGTAACAAGACAGTCGGTGTGGTTTTTCCCCTAAACTGCTGCTTCAGTTGTTTCCCTAAATGGCGTTGTGTGAGTGTAAATTTTCCGAGAGGCAAGTAAAATCATTTTACTGTGCAACAAACAAGCTCAAAGGTGCGTTTGCTCAGTGCTCTACCGCATTTAAAACTCTGTTTCGTACCTATTGCATGCCAATTTTGATGCAGGTACACACAGTATAGTTGTAAACGTCCCCGTGTTGCCTACAACAACCCGCATATAATTCTGTATTACATCCTCAGGAATGTAAATTTTTGCCCACATCGACTTAACCATTTCATCACGAAAATTAATGCTTTGATTAGAGCCAGCTTGTATGCCTTTGTTAAACGCTGCTCATCTTCATCCAAATTTTTTATCCGCGCATTTCAATCGTCTCTACGCTTTCAACAAATCTCCATTTTTTCCCATTGTGTAACGCTTCTGTGTGACGTTGTCGACCGATGACCGAATGTACTATTTACTGGTGCCTTGCTTCAGTGTTCGTTCCTCTTCAGTGTCGACTGCGTTTACCAACTAACTCACGCATTGTGGATTATTGTGTAAAGGCTTTTAACTATCCTTTTGTTCGTTGAATTGATCTGATAATGGTCTGATAGAAACACATCAATAACGAAAATATTTTTTAAATATACAAATTACACAAAACGTTTTCTACAGGGCAGCAACAAGTTCGAAGTTGTTTTTGTATTTGGGTCTGGTTCAAAATACAGGTAAATAACCCGCAGACACAGACACAGCTACACACACATGCGCACAAAGCAAAACCCTCTAACGGTGAGTGATATCCTGATTTTTATAAATTTATGTTTATAAAAAACAGGATTTCACTCACCATTAGAGGATTTGTCAACAAACACTAACGAGATCGACCAGCAGCTTTTGGTACTAATTTCTGCTAACAAAGTTTTTTCCCCCTGTTGGAAAATTATAATATCTTGTGAAATTTTTGCCGGCCTCAATCGCTTCTTTCAAAGGCGATCTTTGAGCCCGCTTCACTGAGGCATTGCAGTAGTTTGCTTCTTTGTTGATTTTAATGTATGCGATGGAAAAAGCAACTGAAACTTTGCTTGATCATCTGCCACTTAAAAGCTGTTGCCGTAGTTGCAAGTTAGATATCGTTGGGAGGGATCGTTTTAGAATCTCATTTTCTGCAACTGGTGCGTTTTTGGGAAACATGTTGTACACGGAACATATGCTTGCAGTACAAACCTTGCCAGCATCTGAGTTAGACGATCCACTAAAGGTAATGTTAAATTGAAAATGTAACAATGTTTTTACCAAAAAAAGAAACAAAAATTTAAAAAATCTTTCTTGAACAGACTACTGTAACAGTGGAGCGTATCTTGCATGCAGGATGTCCTGGACAAAACGCGGTAAAGTTTACACATTATCTTTTAGCTGAAGGCAAATGGCTCTCACTTGGCTGACGTGAATTATTGCCCATATCGGTCGCGAACAGAAGCTCACTGCGATGCGTTAATCATCCAGGCCACTTTCCATTCCGACTTAAATCTGGCCGTGTAATATTTTATAACAACTTCAAATCCACGTACGATTCCATTTCAAACCGCGAGAAAAAAATTAACCAACTGTTGAAGAGTGACCGACGAGACAATTTGGTCAACAAGCTTTTTTTTACAGTGTCCCTGTGCTTTGATCTTTACTCGAACGAAAATAACTTCACTCAACTCTACAACGCCCCATTATGAACATATTTATAGATTCAGACAGAGAACGGCAACAGAAGTGTTCGATTGAAAGTGTTTTCAAAAGCCACCCAGCAGATCCTGACGAACGTGCGGTTTCGCAACGAATCTTTTTTCTCGCAGGTACGGCGACATGGTACCGGAGACCATTCCCGGTATGATCTTCGGAAGTGTTTGTTCTTTGAGTGGCGTTTTGGTGATAGCCTTGCCGGTTCCAGTGATCGTCAGCAACTTCGGTAGGATCTACAGCCAAAGTCAACGACAAGACAAACGCCGGGCGCAAAAGGTGAGAAAATGCACACTTTGCGTGCCGTCGCAAAAACACCTTGTTTGCCAGAACCTATGTGGTTTTGTGGAACTATAAGAAGCTGCAAAGCAGTAATTTTCGTAAGTGATAAAACTGCGCATTTATTGTTTCTCTGGAAGAAAAAGCTGTTTTATGAGAAATTGCTCACAGAGTACATGAAAATTAGATAAAGTAATTCCATGTAATTTTTGGTCAAATCGATTTTTGTGCTTTTTTGCTTGAAAAGGCTTTGTTGTTTCAAACAATTTCAAAGCAGTTCGAAAAAAGTTTATTCAAAGCGCTTTAAGCGCCTGCAAATCTACGAAAAACGTTTTGTGTTCGATCCAAGTGACAACTATGGAGAAATTTCAATCCATGAGGCGTCTGATGGGATACTTGATTTTATATAACAAGCAAATTGAACAAACTATTTGAAAACCTTTGTAACAGCAGAATTCCAAAACTTAACCATTATGCAACCAGTGAAAAATTCCGCTAGGATTAGCACGTATTTAACTAGTTTTTTGCTACTGGCGTCATTGGTTTATATCTTACCGATGAGCAAAATCGATGAAAAAATATGAATAGCATCATAAAACAGTTTTTTTTTCAAATCCACTGCAGAGACGTGATTACTCTAGACAATGAGTGGACTATGGTCTCTCTCAAACAACATTTTCTACTGAATCGAAATACCTCGTGTTTTCACCATAATAAAGAACTTCAACTGAGTTAGAAATTGCACTTTTCTTCAAAATTAATTTTCCTGTGACGTATAAGGATAATGTCTCAGACTACTTTTTACTTGCAGTGTATGATTTTTTGTGTACTGTCACTAACCCATGTTCGTAAACCTTTGTCTGAAATAAGCAAATAAATGAATAAATACATATTAAAAAAAAACTGAAAGGCAGAAAACAATGTCCCAAAATTACGCATATAATGTTATTGCATCTAACAATAACCTACCGTGTGCCATAAACTGCTACTTTTGGCTGTTTGTTTACTGGTATTTACCACTGATATTGTTAAAGCAATGAACGTCAACACATGGTGTTTCTGCTAATGACATAAATGTACATGTCTACACGAATAATATTGACAAATACGCAAATTGACTAATGAGGTCTTAGTGGAGCTGACAAATTTCTCGTTCGCTACACCAAAAACAATGGCATGTTAATCAGGAACATTATTGATTTAATTGTAAAAGTCCTTAAGAACCATCGCAAAGTGAGCAAACAAAATGCAGCTGAACATCTTGCTGTAATGTTTGGCGATGCATTAAATGGAAAACCTAAGTTGACAAATTGAGAAAATGAATTTCACTAGCTTTTAGAATGTGCTTCATCATTATTTCAGTTTTGTTGCTTGGTTAATTTGCTACACCGCATAGTGCATACTCATATTATTTAGTTCTAAATTGGGCTGAAGATAACAAGGACGCTCGCTTTTAACCGACCACAGCTCAAAATAAAGATTTTGTAAGATTTTACACTCTGGACGCAGAGTTCAAACAAATTACCATTGCACAAAACGCTAAACAGGTATAAAGCACCAAATATTAAATGTCTGAATCCTATTTAAAAAAATATGTATTCCTTTGTTTTTCGTCAACAACCTAATCATTTTGTAAATACCCTAATGAACTATGTTTTATCCATAACCACCAAACAAGCGTTGCAGCCGTTCAACCCTTCCACCTATCTGGAAGAGCCCCAGGGTTGTGGAGTCGGAGGGATAGTGACCGACTCCAACTCCGACCTTCCCAAAATTTTCGACTCCGACTCCCGACTCCAAACTTTCAAAAATTTCCGACTCCGACTCCCGACTCCGACTCTTCAACATAAAGGAGAAGAAGTCTGGCTGTTAACAAATTTGTAGCAATTAACAGTCAATGGAAATCGTGGTGCACAACAAGAAATCTCTGTTTCAACAAAAGTTTCAAAAGAAATTGTGCCATTGCAACAGGAATTCCCAACTTAGGATTGTGATGAAAAATGATCCAATTATGCTTCTGGAGTCGGACCAAAAATCCGACTCCGAAACCGACTCCGACTCCTAATGTTGTTAGGAATCCGACTCCATCCAAAAAACTCCGACTCCTTACGACTCCGACTCCGGCTCTGACTCTGCAACCCTGATAACACCGGGCAACAATCCATACCACACACTTGCCCTAAAACATGGTGAACGTTTTCTCAGCACTTAAAATCGATTTTTCCATTTGCATTCAAGGCGCATTACACAAATTTCTTTTGTCTTAGTTTGGCTAACCGCGCAATAAGTGCTCGTTTCGTTGCACTTGCTAACGAACTTTATTTTAATAAGCAAGTACTGTTGTTCGGGTCCTATTTCCGCATTTACTCCTCATGTACAGCACTCTCTAGAACATTGAACATTGGTCTGAACGCTTTGAGACAATCAATACACAGAAATAACTCTTTTGTTTTACTTTTCGAGATCTTGCTTTTCGGCGCCTCGTGCTAATATCATGTAAATTTTTTTTCTTGTGCACCGATTGCTTCCATTTGTTTTTTGTTGTTTGTGTTTCTTACCTATCGTAAGGGGTTTCAGACATCCCGGCCACATGGTAAACCATCAAACCACTGTGTTTTACATAGAAACAGCCTTCTAAAAGTAAATATGCTCGTCAGCGCTTTATTCAGCACGTTTGAAACAACTTTTGATGTTTCTGTGGCATGGAAACAACTTTTGATGTTTCTGTGGCATCTTGAGAGCTGGGAAAATTCTAAATAAGGTACGATCGCGCGGATAGCAATTGTATAGGACCTGAGAGACAGTGCTGGTTTGCAGACGACTGTATCTAGTGTAGGGTGCACAACCTTTCAGCTGTTGCCGGCCCCATTACCAGGGGCGTAGCGAGGTTAGATGGCGCCCGGCTAAAGAACCAAGTCTGGTGGCCCCATTTTCGAAAATAAGATCTTTCGGAAGCAAATGTACTGCATTGAAGAAAGTACTTGCGACATTTTTGGGACTTTTCGGCGTACCCCGCAGTGATTCGGCGCCCTGTGAATTATGCCCCCTTGCCCCTTCGTTACGCTCCTGCGCATAACGCATATTTTTATGAATTATGGCCCCCGCCAGTGTGTTCAAGATTTTTTATTCTTTTCCATTGCTTCTGTTCTGCTTGCACACACTGAACCTAGCTGCTTCCACACGTTTGGCCGTCTTTCTATTAAATATCCTCAGTAGACAAAGAGTGCTTATCAGTGCGCGGCCGCCATAACTCATAGTTTAAATTACATGTGCACGGCCGCATAAATTTTTATCGAAGATCGCAGGTTGTGCACCCCTGGTCAAGTCGTTGGAATACCCAACAACTGCTTTGTTTGCTTGCGGTTAAACCGAAATAAAATTCCAACCACATTTGATACACGATTTGTCTTCCTAGGAATGTGTGACTTTGATGAAGTTTTTTGCGAAATCTGTTGATATGTGAAAGTAGCCTAGCTTTCTTTGTGTAGGCCTCACTGGCAGTCCATATCAGGGGTTGTACGGACAGCTTCTCCTCGTATGGTGTCATGTAATGCTGCATGTGTAGCAATGAAAACCATAGTAAGCTGAAAGAAGCAAGTTTAATTTACTGGACACCAACAGCATTGGTATCAAGCACAGCATTAAGCCGATAACTACTTGACCGTGCAAGTCATTCGTTACATGCGCGAAATGCACAGCAGTGGTGTTACTCAGCCAACTGCTAACGATTTAATTTCTACTAAATCAACTGCTTAGCTACAGACCCAGCGCAATAGAATGAATGCTGCACTGGTGGCAGGCCAGTGGCAGCACCGCGCGTGAAGCTTTCCTTGCACCCACTCACTGGGCACGAGGCCGAACAAGTCACGAGCAACGTTTTTCAAGTCTTTCCGTATGACCAGGATTCGAACCAAGCTTTCCAGTGTCTGCGTCGCGCGCTCTGTCACCTAGCCTAGGTCACTGTCAAGAGCGTACCCAATGTCGGGTTTTGAACACGACGTCAGCAGCACATGAGAATGCTTTTTAAATCGCCTGCTTGACATGAAAACTTAAATTCGCCAAGTCCACAGCTGCAAGATGAATTACTTTTCCTCACCAGAATTAAAGCGCTATTTTCTGATGACACTCCTTCGATCTGCATATTTGGCCGATGACAACTGACGTTGACGTCATACCTAAATCGTGCTTTTTGCTAAAATGATTTTTAAATTTTGCTTTGTGCTTTTTTTGAAATGTTTTTTAGAATTCTGAAGTTGTGCCTTTAGTTAAAATGCTTGAATAATGCTTTTTTTAAATGGTTACTGTAATTACGAATTGTGTTTGTTGTTTAAATAGTCATTGGAGTTCTTTTCCGACTGAGCAACATTATGCTTTCACCTCATAATACATTGCACAATCCGCAGCAATTTCTTTGAAAAAGACTTGCAGTCATGCTCACAAGAGGGATGCGACGTGGGTCAATCACCCCCAAATGACCATCGCACCTTTCAGTTCGGTGTCTTTGTCAGCGAGTGCTCCTTTTTCTATACCTTCCCACTATTCATAACACATTTCGAAAACTTCATACCCTAGATCAGGGGTGGCCAAATAACGGCCCGCTGGCCAAATGTGACCTGCCACAGCGTTATCAATACCCGCGGAAGCATTCAGGCAAAATCTTAAAATCTGAAATTTCCTCCAACTTATCACAGTGAATATTAGTGCTGAGGCTAAATTGACTGAGACTTGCTTCTATTTACATAAGCGGGTGCTGCCCCCGCTAAATGCGGCCTTCCCAAAGTGCCCCCTAGTCAAATTAATCGCCTACCCCTGCCCTAGATGACTCTCCTCCTCCAAATGTCTCCCTAACGTCAAGTCTAGATCCTCAGATGATGGCTAAAGGTATATCGAGGGGTTGGTACCTGCAGTGACATCTTTGTTGGCCTAAATCATAGATCATAGCTTTTAGCTTCTATGAAATAAGTCAGTTCCAATACATTTCACTTTTTCAAAATTTCCAATTTGTTTCGAACAAACCCTTGGTACCTCAAACTCGTTTTCACGTTCTAATCGATCCCAACGCATTAGTGTTTAATTTCCAACGCATTAGTGTTTAATTTTGCGGCCATGCGATGAAATCCCGAAGAGAATTGCTGCAAACTTAACAAATTTACTTTCTGCCCTCTAGGGAGTATTACTTTGTAGCTGACAAGCGACTCGTAGCATTACAAATGCCACCTGCAACAGAACAAAGGAAGGTGGTATCAATTACAAATAAATGGCTGCTGCTGCTAACAGTGTTCCGTAGTGATAGGAATATTATCAGACTGCATGTACATGATAAACAGTTGTTTGTAAGCACTTCACTCCTTTGATGTCATTAATCGTACTATAAAAATTGCGGTTACCCCTCTCAGTAACATTTCCTGAGCTAATCGACTTGTGATGTTTTCAGTGTGCTGTGTGATAAGGGTGACACGTCAAGAAAATTGCGTCCTTGCTGAGAAGGAATGCCACTTTGACGGGTGCGATTGTCGATTAACAAGTGACTGCCTTTTCTGGATACTACAACTACTGATTGCACGTTGCGAGGATTTTACATCTTTCACTGTTTAGGCTTAGCGAGTAACTTCAGCTTCCGTCAGCATATTCAACTTAGACATTGCTGTCATCTGTTGCATTTTTCTTCAGGTCAAATAGTGCACCTGAGACCATCAGATGACAAGTACCTTATAGTAAATCGATTGAGCGAACATAACGCATCATCAGTCTTAATATATCTGGAAGCAAAATGCGTCTTGCGCTGCTAGAGCTCTCTGAACAAATGTGTCGCTAGAAAATATCGCAAGGCTGCTGTGATTTATGGGCCGCATTAGTTGCGTTTATTGTGTCGTCAATTTAAAAGGTATTTGGACGTGAGCTTGGGCACGACCAACGTTGCTTGCCTGTTCGCCGAAACCGCGGAAAAATAAACCAACTGCTCTGTTGTACAGTACGAATTATATTTGCACTTGAGTGATTGGTAGGTGGTGCTGTAAAGGCAAACAAACTTGGGTAGCATGTAGCTCCTTTTGAGAGCGTTCTATATTCTCGCGATTGGTAATCGAACGGAATCTTATAATGCAGAGATGTTATCTTTGCAAAACCTCTGTTTACCCTAACACGTTACACGGCAACTTTACGCGTGACTTCGTTCATGAGCAATTACGTTTTTGTAAATTAAAATCCTCAGCAGTTCCATGCCTTTTAATGCCATCTTCAATATTTAAATTATCCACTTCTTCCACTGCACCACACTGCGTACCATCTACTCGCTACTGTTCATTGAACTGTATTCAATTTGCAGCGCCTGCGCTTAGCTAGGATTAGAGCTGGCAAGCAAACAGGAATGCGACATTTCTGTCGACATAAAAAGTACGAAATGCGACACGATCGCGACTCGGCAGCGGTAAGTCTTGACAGTGTGAAAACCTCTCGATTGTAATGCAACAATTACGAGCGTTTTTTCAGTTATATATTTTTCAGTCGCAGAACCTATTTTTATATCTTTTGTAATTCTTCGAAGTATTTAGGCTTTGGTACACCTGAGCAATGGTTCGATAGCATGAAGAAAAGGCGCATGAGTTAAGCCCAACATATTTCCTACAAATCAAAGCCTAATGTAATTTAGTTTTTTGGTTTGCGGTGCATTCCGCTTTTGTTGAAGAAGCACAAATGCTACAAATAGACCAACGGTGCTACAGTGACTTACGCATTGATAAATGTTTGCTCACCTAAACTTTAAAACTCAAATATGCTAAATATGCTTGCATTTGCAGGATAACGACGAAATTCCCCGGAATTTGGACCAAGTAGACAGCACTTCTTTTGAAAACAATCACTTCCATTTACTCACCTGTTTGGAGAAGACGACGGTAATTAGTAGCAAACTTTTGCAGTCCTGGGTAATTGATATTTTTTAGTACATTTTCGGCAAGGTACGAATTCCAAACGTAATCCACAGTTACTAACTTCTGTTGCGCTAAAAAAAACAGGGATGTAGTGGGGCAGAAACGCGTTTCTACTGTTTTTTCATAGGAAACTAACTTGAAGATGTGCATTTTTACTCAGATTTCTTGTGTGTAGCTCCAGACGTCGCATGAATGAACAAATGACAAGCTATCTCTTGCCTAGCATCTGAACATAATTGTGTAATTACTGATGATGACTAGTTTTGCTGGGTGCGTTCCCACATTTCTTTCTTTCGCACTACGCCCCTCATCAAAGGTGATGAGCTGCGGCCTGTCAGTAAACGCACAAAAAATATTGCGTCAAAACAGCGACAACTATGTGCGCGCCAAGAAAGAATGATACGCATCATCACTCATGCTGTCACGGTTGATCATTGGGTGGGAAATTGATTGTGTTTTCTTACAGGAATGATGTGTGAGAGGAAATAGTTTTGACGGTCGCTTTGACTGGAGTCCTAGTACAGCTTCGGAAGCCTTTGGCTTTGTTCAGAGGATCATTTTTGTAAAATGAAAGAGTGCTTCTCGTGATTGAAAGCAGTGTGTTTAGACAGGTGTTAAAAGTAGCACTAACGATTGAGGGTGCGTAGTTACAAAAGAGGTGTGTGCTCGTGGCTGTGTTAGCAAAAATCGCTACCTGTTCCGACCGAAAAACAACATGAATTAGGCGAACCAACTTTACTCTAAACTTGTTCCGGAAAGCATCAGTCTAAATATAAGACCTTCATCTCATCGTTTTCAAAATCTACGCGCGCAAGTTTTGGCAGTCGTTGTAAAACGCTCCTTTGACAATAGGTAGTTGCATTCGGCCAGGGACAATTGGGATGGTGACATTGGGATTGGCAGGTTAAGAAAAATCCCAAATCAAAAGACAAATGCGTCATCTTGCATAAGCTAAGCTTGAAATTTGTCATTGAGAATCGCTCACTATAACATTCGATTCTGTGACTTACTGGAAGACCATACATATTCTTGCATCTTTGGCATTTTCAGTCACTGCAGGAGTTTGATTTGAAAGGTATGGTGGTCCATGCGTGACACCATAAAGTAATTTTTGTTTTTGCCATTTTTTTCAAAAGTAAACCAAAAAAAAAAACATTTTAAAAACTAACACAATTTAACTTTCGTTTCGAAAACACTTTCGTTTCACAACTGTTTTCTAAACAAAAACATTTTCCTTTCAAAGAATTTTATTTTCGTTTCGGAAACACTTTCACTCCTGTTTGCAAATTAAAATCTTTTCGTTTCAAAAACAAAAACAATTTTACTTTCGTTTCGAAAACACTTTCATCTCGCAAATGTTTTCTAAATAAAAAAATTTTCGTTTCAACAAATTTCAGTTTCGTTTTCGAAACACTTTCACTTTTGTTTCGGAAACACTTCGTAAAACAAACCGAAAAAAACCGCATCAGTTTTGTGGTCGTCGCCCATGCGTGCCACCCTCCGTTGAGGGTCAGTGTTTCCACTTGAGAAGGCTTTGATTCGCAAATTCTCCTATGTCGATGCCTGGCTCCAGTAGCTCGCGATCGTATTGCGCGTACGTGTAGACTAGTCTGAGTCTTTCCTTGTTGTGATAACCTATCCTTGGGGAAATGTCTTTAAGGGATTTGTGACGTAAGATGTACAGTATAACTTGTGGCTAAGAGTAAGTGAATGGTATCTTTTTGACCAAGAGAAGCGGATGGATTGCGCGCATGGGGAGTGGTGGTTATGATGCACTCAGTCAGTAATGGAATATGCTGGCCTATAGCTTTGTTTGAAAAGTTGAATACTGCTTTGTGATTTTAGGTAGCCTAAAGAATTTTATTGGGGATTATTTGTCAAAGTTGCAACGTTTGCCAGACGAATTTCAAGGTTTTTGACAATTTAGGCCAGCTACGTCCAGCCCGCGGCCCGGTCGAAGCTTTTGTGTGGCCCAGTTTAGGTGTTCGCTGTAGTGAAAATATCCTACATGCTGACATCCTGTCCTTATTTTCATAATCTTCAATTCGACATTTTAATGCAGATGGTCCTCAGTGCCACTTTATCACGTCTGTTACCATTGCAATTAGGATTCGAACGCTTTCAGTACATTAGCTTAAGCTCAATTTAGTTTGCTAAGATCAAAGTAAGCAATTCAACGTGCGGCCCTTATTAATATGTCATTCAATGTGCGGCCCTGGTCAAGATAGTGACATGATTTTTGGCTCTGTAAGCCATTTGGGTTGAACATAGCTGATTTAGGCAGAAATTTGATAACTGAAAAATTGAAGGGTAGCCTAATTGCTCCAGTTTTGATGATCTCCAAATGTGCAACGGGCTCCCCGTGCGTTTACTTGGACAAGCGTCACTGCCTATCAGCAAAATCGACACTCCCTATCAGTATCACAGAACTGTGTCGAATACGTTGCCACAGGGAGCTCGTCACGCATTTGGAGGTTCTCAAAGCTGGAGCAATTAGGCCACCCTTCAATTTTTAAGTTATCAAATTTCTGCCTAAATTGCCAAAAACGTTGAAATTTGGCAGGCACAAGTTTTTGTATAATTGTTTGAAAGTGCGCACGATATGCGAACCATGCTTTTTGACCGGCGCACCGTTTCAAGAACTTTACTTGTGAACGTTTTGAAAATTTTAATTTGACGTGCTTTTTCAAAGCAACTGCTTCTGACTTCTTTCGGTTTTTGCACATCCGCAGTTGTAGTACAGTCTGGTTCCCTGCATTCTAGCTGACGCGTTGTTGCCCGAATCTTTTGTGGAAGAGTGGAGTACAAGCCCGTCGCCAGGATTTCGCAGCAGGGGGGAGAAAAACCACAAAAGGGGGCCGAAAATTTTTAATACAACATCGGATGTATGCAGCAACCGGGGGGCCAAAGATATGAAATGGGGGGCACAGATTTTTAACGGGAGAGCCGGGAACCACTGGCATCCCCGATGGCGACGACCGTAGTAAAGTAGCGCATAGCTCAACATCAAAGTTCTCATTTTACGTTCATTCACGAAAATTATGTTCCAGTGCTTATCACTTAATTTACCGAAGCTATCATTTTTGCTTTGACAATTTTTGCCAGCGGGTTTTGTAACTCAGTAATTTATTTAATCACCCTCAGAAAAGCCAACACCATCATCTTAAAATTATGCGTTTGAAGGTTCGGGGAGATTCAACGTTCAACAAATGTTTCAATCAATCGACGAATGATCTCAGTTTTATTTACCTGAAAGATCTAATTAACTATACGAATATTAAAAATACCTTAATGGGAAACACTGCAGGCGCCAGAAGCTACGCATCATCGCTTTTCGCGCTTTCTGACAGGCGCGAGCCCGAACGCAAGTGTGTAGACGCAGGCACGCAATTAAAGTTCCAACGCATAAGTCGAACCAGCAACTGCCCATCGCCATCTATCCGAGTTCAAACAGCGCTTAGCCTTGAAACTGTAATCATCGCGCATTTCTCAGCAACAAAGACGTGCCCAAGCGACAACAATACTCTGATGATGAACAAAGTTTTCTGTACTTGTTGCAAATATCTTTAAGTGGTGGTGATGGTGTTGTTAGCAAGCAAGGAATTCGCCAGAAAACCTGTGGTTGTTAAACAATCATTCACGCTAAGGAAGTTCAAATATCGGTGTGGTATTTTTTTAAAGCGGTACATTAGGAGAGCGGTTAGGCGCGTAATATAATTGTGAAAAAAAGCGTTTTCTCATTACCCGCGGTGCTACAAGGTGACTCATCTTGATTTTTGTGCCATATGAACATTCCGGTCTTCGCTCCGCTGAGTAAAAAAAAGCAAACGCAAAGAATGCAGAAAGAAGCCGTTTACGCAAACATCCACCACGAGAAAAGGTGTGCTATGTCCGAAACGCTTATTTCGTGACAAGAACGACACAATCTAAGCCTTAGATTAGATTCTACGGCACAATGAACCCTAAAACGGTGAAAAATGTTCCTATGAATTTTTTGCCGAAAAAAAGAGGAATCGAATGATTCTTTTTGAAAAAGGTTGTAGGATTGACGATACGTCGTGTTACGTGAAATCGATTTCCTATTGAAAATTTGCTTAATGTCACAAACTCTTCACCTCTGTAGAGACTGGTTACTTGAGTTAACATTCAAAGCTGATTCTTTTAGTAGTTGCATTTTTATGCGTTCTTTCGGAAATTCCAATCGAAATCGGCATAAGATTTGTATATTTCGAGTAAACGAGGGAAATTGCCCCATTCGGCCTTGTGTACCTGACGCGTATCAAAAGCAATGTTTGGACAATTTGGCCCTGGTTACCTGGATGCGTGAAATAAAAAGCTATTTTGCTCAAAATAGAATTTGCACGTGTAGATGCAACAGTAGTGCGCAACATTTTACTTGTTCGTGATTGGAATTTACCATCCTACTTACCATTTACCCATTTTGGGCTTCTGTACCTATCTGAAAACTGCACAGATATCCTTGAAAATAACATATTTTCATGTCTCAACCTAATCTACTGCTGTTCCATATACTGTAGAACCGCAAGTTTCGAGCAGAATACGATTTTGATCTTCAACCGATGTAATTTGCTTGCCGTTTTGGTGTCTTTAGTATGCGTGCCTTCCCCATTTTACGGGATGAAGTTATGTTTTCTTTTATATTTTTAAAAATATAATTCATTTTTTTGGGTAGATCAGCTTGGAACAATTGCTGAGTTGTTGAAAAACGCGTCTGTGCGCCTGAAACGTTTCAGTAAGGTTCGGTAATGGCGGGAAAAGTTTTTACTCAATTTGGGCTGCGGTACCAACGGTGCTGGTGGTCGTTCTGGACCTGAGCAGGGTTGCAAAGTTACGTAATTGTTCATTTGATTCGGCAAAACGTAAATGATATTACTCACGCAATAACACAAATATTTAAGAGACCTGTGATTTGTGGAGCATGTCCAACATGTTCAACTTTTAGCCCCTGAGCAGACCCTGAAACACACTCACACACTGTGCAATCGAACACTGTGCAGTGTGTTGCACACACTGTGCAATCGAACACTGTGCAGTGTGTTGCACACACTGTGCAATCGAACACTGTGCAGTGTGTTGCACACACTGTGCAATCGAACTTGGTATTTCGCTGAAGTTTTCCCGCACAACAGTCACTATTTTGCTCTGTCAAAATAATTCTTCGTTGAACTTTTGTGTCCCTAATAAGACAAGTTGATGTTTTACAACTTGATTTTGAACTCAGAACTTGAGCCTCTGTTTATATTTTACAAATTGGGAAAACTAAACTTTTAAGTTTATTGCATTTTCTCTGAAAACAATGGTTTGAAAAAACAGTTTTACCTATTCTGCAAGTCTTGTTCCTTTTATCTGCTTAATTGAAATATTACCGATGCAAAGGGTTATTTTTAGCTACAAAATTTCAATTTTGATCATCCAATATCGCATTTTGNTACATACGACACGTACACCCCATTTTCATGGTAGCGTCTTGAATTTTGCAGAACTAATACCGCTCACAAACAGTTTTCAGTGTTACGATTTTTGTGATTACGAAAACATTAGTTTTGCTGGTGATTGTTGCAGAATCACGACTTAGTGGGCAGCGAGTACTGCAGTCCTCTACTGAACGCTGCGGGCGAGCCGCACTCTGTCCTTGGCGATCACGATACCGGATCTCTCATGTCGGCGAGGTCGGTCGTTTCTGACCACGAGAGTTGCGAGCCGTACGGTAGAAGGTACTCAAACAGGGGGAGCCCCTCATCACGAGCGAACTCTCTGGGGAATGTGAACCGCTTCGATGAATCCATATGTATGGTGCCATGCAACGCCAGGTAAGGTCAATGAAGACATGTTGTCTTGAGAATGAAAAAGTTTAACTTGCCTGTAGCTGCGCTGTAAAACCTACGCAAGCGTTCCGTGCTGGGAATACTTTCGGTAATACAGGCTTGATCTTACTGAAAGTGACAATGGCCCGATCAGCAAGGACTACGTTGGTCGTCCTAGCTCACCTCGGGCAAGAGGTGGTTTGCCTTTTAAACGCTCAGGCAAGAAGAAACATGTTTCTTTTGCCACGCTCAGATGCTTAAACCAAGCCTTTTCTCCAATGGTCATATAAAATCAAATAAAAATATATCGAGGGATGAAACCGTTGCGTAGAAAAGTTTTGTATTTTTTTAATAACGGGGTTTGGAAGAATGTTGACACTAGTAAAGTCTGAATGCAGATGTTTTTGCTGCCTTCGTATTTGGTTTGAAGCAGGCCCGTAGCCAAAAAGGGGCATTCACGGGCAATGTCACCCAAATGTTTTTGTGCCCCCAAATTTTGTTGGGCCCAGAAAAAAAATTTTAAACATATAACAAAAACAGAAATCTTGCCTTTTTAACTGTATTTTGCCCCTCCAAACCTTAAAACCTTGCTGCGTGCCTGGTTTGACATGTGCAATTTCATCTAAAAAAACTTGTTTTTCGGAAAACAATCTTGTTTGTCCATTTTGTATCTTACAAAGTAGCAACCAACAAACAGGCTAGCTAGATCATAGGACCGTATTATTCTGCAAAACGTTTGCTTCCTTTAGTATCACGACAAGAAGAGATCGTGGACGTCGAATAGGTTTCTTGTGGCAGGTTTTTAAGGGCATTCGGAGGGTTCCACTGTTGAAGAACGCCGCAACTTTAAGCAAGTTTCCCCACAAAAGCAGGAGAAGGTGACTAACTGCAAGACACTTTAATCAAGCATACCTTGAAAAACGAGAACAATTAGTTTTGACCTATCAGGTGTATATCCCGAATCGCCTTGACGATGCACCTAGACCGGTGTCTGATCTCGGCTGTCTTCTAGTCCTGTGCAGGCCCGTAACCACGGGGGTGCAGGAGGGGCGAAGCCCCCCTGCAAACTTTTTTGCCCCCCTTGGAAAAATGTGATAGAAATAGTTTAAAACTATTGGACATTGCTCAACAAGTTTGGGCACCTCTCAGAAAACTCTTCGCCCCACCCGGTGTCCTGAGCTGGTTACGGGCCTGGTCCTGTGGTTGGTGCTTCTGCTTCATGGCTCATTTGGAGGTAGAATGATGACCAACGATTCAGGTTAATTTTCGCTTTTATCGCTTCTGCACTCCTACAGTGTCACGAAAGGTCGGTGACGTCCATACCCGCTTGACTGCACCGAGGGAGCATGTTCAGTACATCCGCAGTGAATGAATGCTGCATTCAGTCAATGGCGGCATCACGCGCGAAACAAAATCTTCCATTAACGTTTAACACGAGACTGGAGAGGACGAAAGTACCCGTTTCCAAGCCTTCGGTACTACCCGACTGGGAATCGAGCCAAGCGAAACAGATTTAGCGTCACGCGCTCACACCGCTGAACTACTAGGCCGGTACATTGGTGAAGCCGCGTCTTATGAATTCTTGCACCACGTAAAGAAATCCCGCAGTAAAGTGTTCAGTGCCCGCTGTTCGATTCCAACTTGCCACAGGTTCAATACCGTCATTCAGGGCGTTGTGTGCAACTGACAAGGCGGGCAACCTGTGCACAAACACTTTGCCAGGATAGTATGAAGGGGTAGGGGTGCAGGGGCCATGATTGCTTTCGTGACAGTTTGAGGCGCGCTACTGTTAATGCCGCTTCTTTTGTCGAATCAAATCGTGACTAAATGCGGTTTGGTCCGCTTCAAACTAATTTTAAACACGTAGCAAAGGCAACATTACGTAGGAAAACACAATGAAATACGAAAATGTAGCAAACGGGCTTTCTTCCTTGTAAGGACATCGGTATTAACTAGTTTACTAGGATATAAATTATCCCACAAATCACGAGACTTACCTCAGAATGCGCAACTGGAAAAAGTAACTGTGCTTTACATTTTGCAATTAATTAGTTTTATGCAACATAAGTTCACATTGTTTTGGAATGCTTGTTCAAAAGTGGATCACATTCACCTCTATATAGACTGGAGCATAACACACAAAAAGAAACACATTGACAACTGTACACGAAATTTCATGCAAAGTTGTTTTATTTCTCGCGAAGATTCGTTCTCTCGGAAACGCGGTATTTATAAAGGTATTGCGGATAATTTTAATGAAAGCTTTCCGAAAAACTAGTTTCAGTGATTCTTTAACTACCCAAAGATATTTATCTCTCAAACATTTGGAGTTTGTAAGATTTGGAGGCCTGACGCAGGCACGGTCTCACTGCATTTGCGCTGTTGCGAGTTTCTGGAAGAACTCCTACGAATTGCGTCCTTGAAAAGAGTCTGTACGGAAACGACATTTTAAATTGCGGATTGGTTGAACTAAGGCAGGCCCGTAGTCAGGTTTTAAGTGTTCGGGTGCAAAATACATTTTTAGGGGGAATACTTTTGTTTTTATTATATGTTTAAAAGAAATCTTTCTGGGCATAACTAAATTTGGTGGGTACAAAAGACTTGGGGGGCACTGTCTCCTAATGCTCCCCTTCCCCCCAAGGCTCATGGCCTGGACTAAGGCACGATTTGCGCCGAAACATTTATATTGAACGAAATAAGGTTTTGCCTGAACTATAATGCTTATTCCCGTGCTTTGGTTGGCAGTGGCAGCACCAGGACTTTGAACAACCGCTCGTCTTCGCTCCCTTATCGTCACAGCGTGGAGTCGTCTCAAGAAAAGAGGGACTCTTCGCTCCTGACCGCTATCCCTCAAATCCACTCGAACGACGGAGCCGAACCCGAAATCAAGGTCATTCCGTCCGATTCGATGCCGGTCGCCACAGCCGGCGGTCACTACCCCGCCACCCTGGGCTTCGACGCCGGCAAAGACTTCTGTTCGGATTTTGTGCGAATCGGCAACGACGCCGGCCAGCCGCACCAGACTGACAGCCTCGCCGTTCCGACGACGCCCATGGCCTCGTCCGACGTTTCGTCGTCGACGTCCGGTATTAGCGGCGGATCGTCGTCTTCCGAGTATTACAGGTGCGCCGGAAGCGAAGACGACGTGGGGTTTGTAAAGCCGGTAACGTCCAGACACCACGAACTGGCTCCTTCGGGGTTTCGGAACAACGGCAAAGTCGCCCCGAAGCCGTTCACCGTCAGTGAAGGCTGCGACGGCGACGCGAAGCCACCCGGTTACAACGAGGCGCGTATCCTTCCGACGTCACCGAGGCCTCCCACCGGCCATCTCTATGCTCGCGTGAGCGATATAACTAGCGGCGGGCCATCAACTGACGGAAAGAAAAGCAATCTTCCCGCAAGCAGTTCGGATGGCGCAGCATTGCATATATCGTCGTTGTAACCGACAGAACCGCTTTCGAATCGGACTATGCTAAAATCCCTCAAAGGTGTAAGGCTCCGGTGGTCCCCTCTTCATCGCCCTTATAGTTTATTCGCTGCATCAGCGGTAATTTCTGTCGCTCCAAGAGCACTGCAGTTTGCTCTCCCCTAGTTTTGACAAAATTCACGTTTGGGGTTTGAGCTCACCTTCTGGAATTTGCCTGGGGTTGACAGGTAAGGTTTCGATTACGTGGATTTGCGCGTCTTCGAACGCATACCGCCTTTGCAGTTACAAATTGAAATAGTCAATTTCATTACAATATTTGCGTTTGTGGAGATTGAAACAAATGACGCAAATCGGATTTTGGAGAGCCCATAAATCTCATTTCTTCTCGAAAGGAAAGCTCGCTATTATCCCAGGACTTTTGGGGATCGCGGTTTCTCGGCTTTGCTGCTTGGGAGACTCTGCAGTTGCGCGATCCATTCTGGCCTTCCACGGTCACAGTAAGAGCCAAGAAGTCCCGCCACGTGACGCAAACCACCTAAATGAACTTTCCAATCTGAAGTACTGCTGGCCGTTCGTGTGCAGTAGTCTTTTTCGGGGTTGCTTTTAGTCATTGTGTCCATCGAATAAATTCCCCAAATCCGACAAAAATCTCCACGCTGTGGTTGATAAAGGCAGCGGCTTGTCTCGTTAATGTTGTTTTGGTGGCGTGTAAACTCCTGTTGGAGATTTCGCGTGCTGTGTCCTTTCTAAAAGCTTATCATCTGCCGTTGTTATCTTAGCTTTGTGCGTGGCAATTTTTCCGCATTGTGATGTGTTCCACAGACGGCATTGACGTATAAGTACGAGCATTTCGTCATCGGTGACGAAATCACTAGGCTTGATTGTGTCTACTGTCAATGCTTTCTTATTATCGTTGAACCTTATTCGTGCTTTCCTTGAAAAAGACCGTTTAAACCATAAATCACTACATTGAAAATGTGTTTTGTTTAGTTCTATNTGAATGAGAGCTGAGAATGCTTGCTCAGCAGGCGAAGTATGATTCATTACTGTGAAAGGATTCCTTTCGACAAACACTGTTGAGTATTTGTTTAATATTTTAAAGAATCTTGATGGCTGCGTGAACTAAAAACCTTCGGTTAACCCAAGTAGCTGATTGTTTTAATTCTCTACCTCCTTGGCTCAGCAAACATTTTTGACTGCCTCAATTGAATGTTGTTAAACGATGTTTGATCATTAACTTCATCCAACGAGCACGGTGATTTGAGGTCAGTTTGCTGTTTTCAACTGCATAACATCGGACTACATTGTATCGTCAGCGATCCACTGACATCCACAACTCGCGAATATTCAGCGCCAGGATCGTCTGTTTAAACAGTTTTAGTCAATATTTTTGCGTTGCCATAGTGATACGAAAAAAATTACATCTGGTTGAACGCAAACGGCTCTGGTCTTTCCTGCGTTTAAGATTCTAAACATCGATCAAAAGTCTACTTATCACAAGTATCACGAGACTGTGGCAATGGTTGGAGAAGAGCTTTGAATTAACTGTGCAGTACGCCGCTGCCCCCGCGCTGTGTAATCACCGACTAATCAGCGCTTTGTCCCTTGGTTAGTAAATGAACGTACATCAGCGTGTACTTCCCCGCTGTACAGCAGTCAGTCTTGAGGCCTGCGTCCGTAGAGCGGCACTCGAAATACTGGTGATTACCCTTACAAGGCCTGAACGTCGTCGTCGCTGCGGCGTTCCGTGATTCCCTTCGATTTCTTGGGAGCTCCAGTGGCCTACGACATCTGTTCGATAATGCCTCATCCGGCCGCACTACAAGCAAGGTCAGCAGCGATAGCGCGAGGTTTCAAGCAGTTGCCCCGAATTGACTGCGATTTTCATTTGGTCATTTTTACCGCCCGCTCACACGATGACGAATCGACTTTGACATGTTGGCTGCAGCGCCTCGCTCTCTGACAGGGGGAGAAACGCTTCTTCCTTTACGTATTGTTTTCACCAGCTATGCAATGTTACCAAATCACTTTCGACTTAGCTCGAATTAGGCGGCAGAATGGTCGCTTGTTGATCGACAGTTGGTGCACTAGACACGATAGAGTATCTGGTCTCGTGCGCATTCTACCGGGGATTTAGGTTTGCGGGCGGTTAACGTGAAAATATGACGCTGGAGCTTGTTGGTTTTAATGAATAAGAGCGTTTCTCCAATTGTAATGAAGAACATCACTCCTTAAACACTTCGAAAGGAAGCGAAAATTACTACTGAAGTATTGCCATCATGTACTATCCTGAATTTTGCCCACCAAAAATGTTTCCAATTTCCAATCAAAAACTTAATTTGGATTAAAAAGAGACGCAAAGACATTCATGGCGTTGTTTTCCAAACAGCATGAAAACTAAAAATATAAATGAATGTCCAGATATTGTGATTGGACTTGACCTTATGAGGGCTTTAAGTGTGTCTATTTCTTGTCAACAAAGACTGTTGTTTTTAACACTTGTAGTCGTCAGAGTTTTTGTATATTTACTCTTCTTTTGCAGTGTTACCAACAAACTTTAATAAAATATTTGGAAAGTCAGTGATAAAAGCGGCAGTTCAAGACTGACATTCTTAGAGCGGCGTTATCCTGTTCTCAACAAATGGAAGCAAGATGTATCCAATAGAGCAAGAGACGCAGTGTAATATTTAGAATGAAAGCGTTTCTGTGCGTGTATGGAATCCTTATATCGAGTGTTCTCAACGAGGTCCCTGCTCAGCACCGCCATTTCTGCAGCTGCGTGCTTCTATAGTGAGCTATTTGTATAATCTAAGCCAGTTACAATAAAAGAGCAACGATAGTCCAGACGATTGCATAAAAAGCAGTTGCTTAGAACAGGGTCTTCAAACTAGGGCCCGCAAGCCAAATTCGGCCCGCGAAGCCATTTCATCCGACCGCAAATACATTTTTTCAACATTGAAAAAATAAAAGATATGTCCGGCCCTCGAACTGTTATGTAATATGTGACCCTCTGACAAAAACGTTTGGAGCTCCCTGGCTTAAAATATACTGTACTGCAAGCAAGACATTATTACCACAGAAAACCAAACTTATTCTCCATTTTTGGTTACAGTGGTGTAGTAAAGCTCATGATTATTATAAATAGGGTTAAGTCTTGCTTGCTTGCGACTGTCTAAGAAGACATGAATTTCTTTCGATCCGTACTGAGCTCATATTCAAAATACGCCTGAATTCGCACGCGTTTACCTTTCGACATCTCTGTACTCCGCGACGGTGCCAGACCTGACGTGTGGGAGTAGCAACTGCGAATGGGTCGCCAACACATGTTTTACTAAAATTAAAACCTTTTTTAACACTGCCGTAGATAACACCAGGGTTGCGGAGTCGGAGGATGAAATGTCTAACCCCCACCTTTCCCCGACTCCGACCGTTGCAAAATTTCCGACCCCCGACTCCGATTTCGATCTTAAGATAACGTGCATGAAGTTTGGTTGTCAACAATTTCGCAGCAACCAGGAATCAATGGAAATCGTGGTACACAGCAAGAATTCTCTGTTTCAATAAAAGTTTCAAAAGAAATTGTCCCATTTCAACAGGCACGAGTTAGGGTTCCCAACGTTGGAGTGCAATGTAAAAAATGATTCAGTTGGACTTCCGGAGTCGGATAAAAACTTCGACACCAACTCCGACTCCTAGTGTTCTTAGGGATCTGACTCCACCCAAAAACCTCCGACTCCTTGCGACACCGACACCACAACCCTGGTTCAAACAACGTTCGATGAAACCAATTGGTGACTCGAACATTTGAGCATGACTGCCAATGGCCATAATTGAGCAATTTTGCTATGGAGAAAATGCTGAAAATCTTTGAGAAGAACATTTTTTCCGAGCCAAACTATTACCGAAAGACGGCAGCTGTGCCCATTTGCCTGATTTAAATTTGCAAAGAGCTCTAAATTGTCTTACCTTTATCCGCATGTGATATACTCAGGTAGCCATATTACTCAAAAGAGGCGTAATATTACTTTCAAGACGCGTCAATTGAAGGGGCGTTCTGGTCGTTTGGAGAGAAAAATTGCCCCTACCTTCATTAACCGCTAGCTGAACAGCACGTTTACGTTAACAAAACATTGATAGTGGCTTCAGTGTGAAGCAATCCTTTTTACCAACCACATAAAGACCTAAAATGTAGACAGATTTCTATTCAGCGGATGGTACTCCCAAGACATGGACATCTATTCACAAGCGGTTATTTTCAAAGCAAAAATTCAAAATATCGGAAGGGTTCACCACTAAAACACGTACGAAAGCGGGAAAAAGTCAGATGAAGTGCATATTTACCTAACACAAAGGATATTTGAAGGAGTTAAGAGTTAGAAAGCAGAAGTACGTTCGTAGTTTGGCACAGAAAACCGGTTGGCGAATTTAAGGTAAATCTTCATCGATTGTGTTTTATCAGGGCAAAAGAAGAATGAAGATTTATAAAAACAATTATATTTTGTGAATTTTGAGCGCTTTTTTCGGCTTCAAATTCCTTCAAATCAAGGTAGATATCTCGTGGAAAGCAAGAATTATTTTCCAGTTGCCCCTGGTGGCCAATGTACCATTGCTTTGGTATCCAACCCTTCCAGCTAATCTCCATCTCGTCTGATTGGATTGCATTCAACAAGCCTCTGGAGACGCGCCTTTTGTCTTCGCGTCATCAATAAATCTTTTTAATTAGCTGCCTGAGCTGCTCATCTACCAACTAGTGAGGCTGTTGTTCATGGCCGTGATGCTAGACACCAGCAAATTACACGTTCTTAGGCGTATGCGCAATGTTTTCAAGGTATTTTGGGAGACCGAAATTTTTCGCAGATCTTAGCTGTGTAATGACCATCAAAATATATTAAAACCTCGCTTTACGGCCAGCTCGGTATTCAGATGAAAATCCTGCGGTGTCTAAAATGTCTTTGCGGTCGCCGAGGTCAAACCTTAAAAAAGACTTGCGTGTGGACATATTTTGTCGAGTTTCGAAGCATTCGTTGCAAATGATGTCGATCAACGAAGCCCAAGAGAAGCTTGCATTCCACTGCATTGGCTGCCAAACAAGTTTAATGTTTTGTTTTGCAAATGTTACAGCTGATGGAAAATTTTCTTGGGTCAGTCGGAACACGTTACCATAGTCTTAAAGAGGCAGGACCGTGAGCTGTATTTTTTAGCTTTGCTCGAAAAAAACGCCTTAAAAGATTTATTTTCAAATGATGTCTCATTTCTGGTTGCACGTTCAAGCAAAAACGCTTTTTATGTGTGTGAAACACTTTATTCAAATCAACAGCGCCATCTTCCGGAAATTCGAAACATCCAATGTTTTTCAGGCAAAGAAGTGTAAAAACTGGCATGCACCGCGCTTCGGGGTGTCCAAATTGCAGTATTTCACTTATCCGTTTCGATACCATTGCCATCAGCATGCTTTTCGAGCTGATGCTGCTTGTTAGGATGTAAACCGCGTTCTTTTGTTTCTTTGGATGTTAGCAGACAAACGCCTGTGTTATTTCAACTGATGCACAACGACCTATCTTGATACAATCTGGGTCGGATACACGATATTGAAATATGTACAATATACTGCGTTATTTTAACGCGTTCAGCAAAAGGCTTCCGTTATTTAAATCAGACTACAGTAAACATTGGGCATAAATCAGAAACGGTGGACTAATTTATACAGCGAATTTACCTGCAAGCTGTAACGTAAAAGATACAATAGCAAAGCACAGTGAAATATATGAAAGTGACTTTTCAATCCTTTCAATCTTTACCAGATGATCGCAGACAGCTTTAAAGAGCAAAAAAGTCTTGGAAAACTCGTCTACATTAATTGCAGATTTTTATCTGTGAGATCAGTAAACTCGTACAGAGTTGTACCGTGTGTGTACAACTTGGATTTTCTTGTTCAATTCAAGAGTCTTTCTTTAAATTTCTTCCGCTTGGTGTAGCTAAACGCACGAGAGGCGACAACGAGGTAAACATTGAAAATGAAGTTTGTGGGTTTCTACACCTGAGGAGCGTACTTGCTCCTGTTTAAAATCGCTATGAACTATTTCAGCTACTGATTGATATTTTTTAAACCTGCGATGCTCCAAAACTGCTTAAAACTTCGAGACCGAGACTTCATCAAAAAATCCTAGACCGAGACTCGAGACTTGAAATTCGAGACCGAGACTTAAAAATTTGGTGATTATGCCGAAATTTTTCTAAAACTTTTTTAAAATGTCATCACCACTTCGAAGTTGAAATTTTTTCGAACTTCTGGCATTTTCCTACCTGCTTTGGTTGTTTCTTACCTGCAGATACGACAGACAGCAAATGCTGAATTACAGAATTTCTACTAAGCTATATCACTGCTTTATTCAAAGTCTCAGTAGTCTTGTGACCGAGATCTTTAGCCTTAGAAACCGAAACGAGACCAGAAACCTTCGAGACCGAGACTCACAAAAATGGGAAACGAAACCGAAACCAAGTCTCGAAACCCCGTCATTGATATGCCGTCATGTTTTTGTTGATTTATCTGCTGTGGACCAACAAACTTAGATGTCCGATTAGGAAAGGTGTCAGAATCAATGCGTCAGAATGCTTAGCATTTGTGTAAAGAAATTCATGTTCATCATGGATGATCTCAACACCTTGTCATGCCACTATCCACCTTGAAGCCGCCGCACATCATTTGTGGGAGCAGGCACTATGCAGAATTGGGCAAACACATCGCTTCGGTATTATTTGCTACAGTGCAAAATTTCTTGGCTGTTATCTTTATGTAGTTGTGGCAACTGACAAAGCACGAGGATTAGATAAACACTGAAACTCCTTCAAGAGATGGTAAACACGCTCTAAATTTTCAAACTACCAAGCCAAGCAATTCAGGAAGGCAGTCACGCTTGGAATAGTCACGAAATTGAAACATCTCGGATGTCAACAACACATTCAGATCACTGCGCCCAACGTCGGACAACTTTAACGGCAGCACATACTGAATATATACACCCTGGTTTTCTCTGAGACACGTTCTCGACCCATATTGGCATAGGCTTCACAGAACAAAACGTTGATTGCGTGTCTTACACTGTATAAACCTTTCACATGCTTGTAAAGTTTCACATGAAAGAAGTTACAGAAATTGTCAAGTTTGTTCTGTTACTGGTCAACTTTTTTGCGGTTCTTCTTGAACATATCCATAATCACTTCTCCCAGTGTTCATTCAACAGTCTTCGTGGCTTCTGGTGATTACGAAAATGAAACAACAAAGATGGAAAAGACATTCTGCTACCGCTTTCTGACGTTGACCAGACGAATCGCCAACATAAGTGTCATTTATATGCGTGAGTGACTTTTGTGTACGTTGTGGCAAAGGAAACGGCAGACTAGGCACAACCCTGCAAAACGTATGATAGCATATTAATCAACAATCTACTTAATACCTTAAACTTGAGCACGCGTTTGTTTTACCAAAGAGCTTTTGCGGATTTGCTACTGACGTGAGTTTGCTTGAAGATAATAGTGTTTTAATGCATTTATTTTCTATCGGTGGTCGGCGGAACCATCTCACCATCGGCTCTCGTCGATGTTTATCAAAAAAACACTCGTGATAAATAAGTTTACGTTTCAAAACAAAATCTTTTCTCAACTGTTGTAAAGTTTAAAAACAACATCGACGTTTCAACCAGATGACAGTAGCTTTTATCAGGGTAGATGGCCAGGCCCGTGGCCAGGTTTGAAGGTTTGGGGGGAAAGTGCCTTTTGTGTGGGGCAATATTTTAGTTTCTATTTTATGTTTAAAACACATTTTTCTGGGCACAACACAGCTTTGTGGGGAAGAAAAATTATTGGGGGTGATTGTCCGCGAATTTACCCCATGGCTACGGGCCTGTGAATGGCACGAAGCAGGAAAGCATTGGAAGTCGACTTCAATTGCTTTCACTGTTTAGTGCACCAAACACGCCTAATTACATGTTGTAGCGATAATGGCATCGAAAAAAGGCAAACAATGAAAGGTTGGGTGTGCAACAAAAAGAAGGAAGAACGTCAAACTATTAATTAAACCAAACTGAAAACGAAATAAAAGTACACTAAAACTGCTCAATCCACGATTTAGTCGTGAATAGCCAAGCGCTGCTTTATATACCTGTGGAAAAGATCTGAAAATTTTCATTATTAACGTTGGGTATGGAATTGATAAAAAAGGATTCGGTAAACCGTCGTATTATAAAAGTGTTTTGAAATGTTCACGTTTCATCCATCACATCCAACGGATATGACTCTTAACAAAAACTATAATGCTCTTCCTGGAATCGCATTTGTCTTGTTTTTGAGAATTATGCAAGGAATGTTTTGTGAATTCACTGTAGTTTGCCCGAAACAGTTTATTTTCCAGACACAGTTCTGAAAATATTTGTATGATTAAAAAGACTTTTCAAAATAACAATTTTCCAGATGTGATCTGAATGCAGTAAAACTATAGTTTTAGAAAAGTTTAACATTTTATGACAAAAGAAATATTTGCGCCTCAATGAACTCTTATGCTTTGAAAATAAGTTTACGCGACAAACAACCACTTAAAACCGGTTATATCACACTCTTGAAATCTTTTCCTCATAAACCAGGGCCATGAATAAACAGAATAAGTGGGCCCCAGGGCTGTTTCGTTTCGACGTGAGCGTTTTCGAAAATGGCGACGAGACCTTCATTATCCACGAATGACCGGAAAAGTCATAAATATTTGGTGAACTACGCAGGAGTCTCGAGGAGCGTTCGATCAATACCGGATGCTTTTCTTCATTAAGTTGAAAATTACTGAAATAGTGTCATGGGTGGTATTTACATGAGTTAACGCGGAAAAAAAACGAATTTAGATCCAGACTTGGTGAAAATGTGCTGACATGGATTTAAACAGAATCTACAAATCAATCTGTAATTTGAAACATTCAAGTCATATCATCGAATGCCAAGATTGACCTGAAAGCGGCTGACTGCAACCGATTTAGTTATTTTAAGGTTTATGTGGAGCAGTTTGAAAAAAACGTTTTGTTCAGGCTAGTTTCTAAATGCAAACCAGAGACGCCATCCCCAAAGTGATTAATGGAATACTGTTAAAGCTTTCCGGTGAAATTCCCAGCGTTGAAAACAGTGTCCGGCTATTTCGTTTTGATTATTATGATTATTTCCTCTTTTAGCAGAACTACTTCCCACGCAGCAGGAAGCAACTTTCTAAGTTGCGATGCAAAATCATGCTGGCCCAGCTTCGTTTATCAAAATAAGGTTAACAGTAAACAGTAACTTTTTCGTCTCTTTTCAATCTTTTTCGGGAGGCTGGGTCCCTACCTGAAAAGCAAGTACTTATGGCACTTGTTTGGGTTTATTTTCACGAACAAGCACACTGCAGGGAGCAATGTGAGAAAATGAACGTTTACCTATTTTCCATGGAGAAACGGCAAATTGTTTGTTATGGCGTTAGAGTTGAAGGATTCAAATGCTTGAAATAATTTGGTTGTTTAAAATTGGCGGCACAACGCGGATTTACTTCCACGAAACGTTTGCTCCGCGTTTTTACGTGGAACAAATTATGGACGAGAAGTAGCCAATGTTTTCCAAAATAATCTTTCCAGTGAAAGCGGAATTTTTATCCATTGTACAGTTTAATCGTCTGTGATATAGTACAGAGGAACATGCTGAGTTATCAACTTATTTCATATTTCCATGAAATACAGAAATTATTAGGCAAACCTACACCGTTATAGATTGTGCAAAGCCTGAAGTTCTTCTCAGAGGTTGACCATATTATTACTTTCTTCTCTGCCTAAACAACGTGTTAATCAGACGACATTGCACTGTACGTAGTATTTTCAGAGTGGTTTACAAAACAGAATAATTTCATTGCTACGGTTGAGTATTCTGCGCAGTCGAGTGGTATGTACAGATAACCTCTTAAGTAAGATGATAGCGTCTTTAGGGCAAGTGCCCGAGGAGAGTAACATTGCGCAAAAACACGGTTTTACACAGAATGAATTACTCTAGCTGGATCTGCTGGACACGCATGATAGACTACTCACTCGAACGATGCCACCGGCGACAACGAATGTGCTTCTTCTGCCAAAAAATGCTGCAGTCAAGCTTTTTCTGTTAAATAAGGAAATTTGAAGCTTCAACAGATTGCAAGACATTTTTGAGTGCTGTTGCATCTAATTGCGCTAACTCATTCAAGTGTTCTTTTTTCTTTGCTTTCTTTTTTAGCATACACAATGCTTAAGCTATATGGAAAGTGGTAGATATGAACTGGATTTGCATTTTTTGTTGGTAGTTTAAGTGTAAGAACAACAAAAACTCTTTCGGAATGATCATGCTCTATTTCACCAAAAATCAATGTCTTAAAATCTTACGAGGGACTGCAAAACTGAATCCAGGTTTTCTTAACGTTGGACGTTAACCGAGCTGCAACATGAGAAAGTAACGTTTTTACTCTCGGAGGAAAACTAAGAACAACACAGTTGACAACCGTTACTACGAATGTACCAACTGACCGTTAAGAAAACAAGCATTTGGAGACCGAAACTACTTTGATGACAACGGCGCTTTAATCAGAGGAACACGAGCGGAGCGTTATTTAACCACCTCACCACAATCAGCTAAGCCGTAGCTACATTGAGGTCAATGATGCACTTGCCTCGGTAAACGTTCTGTAGTGCTGCCCAGTCCCGTCGCCACGGGGGGCTTTTGGGGGCTTAGCCCCCAAACAAAGCTCCAACCCCCCCCAAATTAAAACATGAAACACTATATGTCAGTTGAGCTTTTGTCAATTTTTAGAGTGTCAAGCGCCCCCACAAACCCAAAGCCCCCTATTGAAAACTTTCTGGCGACGGTTCTGGTGCTGCCACAAAACATTTTTGTAATGCTAAATCAAATCATATTTTATTGTGTGGCTGTTTTAAAAAGAGCAGCACTGCAGCTACCCTGTGTTGCAACCACCAGCCTAAATTAAATAAAGGCAGGATGTTAGGTCTGCATAAACTATATTTAACAACATGCCCAACCGGGGACGTAATTAACATATTCGCCTCGGTAAAACTTTGATCCTGACAACGGCCATGATCAATGCTGCGTCCTAATGAAAATAACACATTTCAAATAAAATTCATCACTTGTTACAACCTTTTCAAATGTTTTGCGCATACGTAACTTATCCCAGGTTGACCCTGATTCACATGCAAAGTTTGGAAGTAATTTCGCAAAATTCTTCACACCGCTGAAGATCCGTTGCAAACACAACAAACATTTGCATGCATTTAAATCTTAGAATATGTTTAAGATAATTGCATGTATGACTGAATTGTAGATGTCACCTTTTTCCCGTTGCCAGCGACCCATTCAATCTGACATGTGAAAGCGGATCTTCGCACCCGTGTGTTTTCTTGAAGATGCTGGTATTCGGAAGCAACGGTCAGGTCTCTTATAGCATCGCACTGCGAGAAGACTGCAACGAAATACTACGCAATGTTAAACTGTGCTTATAACTTTAGAACCACAACCTGGAGATGGTGACAGTAATGGTCACGGTTCAAATAATAATGATTAAAGAAATTTTCTGTCTGGTGCTAGTCACTTATATTCTTCACTAATCATATCTGCTGTTGAAAGATTACTGGAAAACGCATATGCTACCGAAATTTAATTTTGCAGTTTCAGTTTCTCGACAGGAAATTTAGGTGCGCAACAGACAGGCTTGGAGATTTTCTGAAGATTAATCGAACCACTCAGCACCTAACCAAGAGTTGGTGTTTGCAGTGTTCTTCCTCAACACCTTGCGTGGGATTTCTTTTAGGGTAGTCACCTCTGGGACTTGGTCTACCTTGACCCTATGTTGGTCCAAGAGGTACCTTCAGCAACAGCGTTTTCAATTACTCTGCTTTCCTCGGTTGGTTCCCGATCCAGAGACATTACTACGAGTTCTTCACATGTTCATTCTATACGCGCCTTTCATGAATTTTTGCGCCTGTACGTTCGCATAAGCGAGTGTACAAGTGCAGAAATAGCGATACTTTTATTTAAGAAAAGCAAATGATCTTAAATGCAACAATTAGTGAGTTACATAACCGACATATGCTCGTATAGTCAACAGAGCACAGCATGTGCTTGGTTTGAAAGTAATATAGACAAAAGCTGATTTGTACATAACTTCAACTCTGCAGCTTACCCAGTCCCGTCGCCACGGGGGGGCTTTTGGGGGCTAAGCCCCCCAAATTGAAACATGAAGCACTATAAATCAGTTGAGTTTTTGTCAATTTTTAGAATGTCAAGCCCCCCCGCACAAACCCAAAGCCCCCCTATTGAAAACTTTATGGCGACGGTTTTCTGAGCTTACCCTGCAATCTGGTTGCAAATGGCAGGACTTTATAAACAGATTGTTAGTTGTGGCTAAGATTAGGTACAATGTATAGCAGTCGACGGTACAATGTATAGCAGTCGACGGTACAATGTATAGCAGTCGACGGTACAATGTATAGCAGCCGACGGTACAATGTATAGCAGCCACTGCTTATCAGGTTTGGCCTTCGAAGCTTATTCAAAGGGATTTGAAGCAAACTGAGCATACGTGCCACAAAAATAAGAACGAATGAGAAGTGCAGCTTTCCTATGAATTAATTGGAAAAAGTTCTGGTCTAAAGCAGATGAAAAGTGAAGATAAATTTGCACAACTCAGTAAAACGAGCATATCCCTCGTAAACAGTGATCACCCGCTCTACACCTTGATGTTTTGTCTGAAAATCAAGGTAACGTGTCACAAAGACACGCCCGTGAATCGACACATTTCCTTACAGCAAGATCGCAGTTGGTATGCCTTTCAAACAATTGTTTTTCCCATTTTTACTCTGTTTTTTTATTGCCCTTCATTTCCTTTAGTTTTTCTTATATTCTTAATTTTTGCGGTAAGATTATTCTTAACTTCGGTTTGATCGAAACACAGGCGTCAGGTGAATTAATCTCAAGCAACTTCCCGACAGAGATAGATTTTAGTTAAAATAACACCTAAAATGGATTCTTCTACAACTACCTTCGAATAAATGGTACATATGCTTTCCTACTGCAAAGGGTGAGTGAGTATGATGACGTAGTTTGTGAGATCGGTCCCTCCGGTCGAGGTTGAGAACCACTGGACATGGACTGTACATTTTTTGTGTAATTATAACTGGTGAGCTTTTGAAGTTTTTAATTTTAATATTCACCATTTTCATACGTTGACCAAGTGCTTGCATTTATATAGACTTTTTTATTTCAACTATTTAACACTTTCATAAAGGCCTAAAGAAGTAGGGTATCTACATCATCCTTTTTTGCCAAACTCTGGTCTTACATAAACTTATCACAAATGCTTCTATATGCTTTGATCAACTTAAGCTAATTCTGAGCTGTCTTTTATTCCGATGCTTTGTTTTCCCTAGTTTTGTACGAATTATTTTTTCTCCTTTTTTACAAGCAATCTGAAAAATTGACAAAGTTACTCCAACAAGTACGAAGTATCCAAAAACTTGTGGGAGGAGAAAAACCTGCTGATTATTCTAAACCTCAAGTTGCAGACGGTCAGTCTTTTCTGTGTTCAGTTTTTAAAAAATACGATGCAGTGAATGCCAATGATTAATTTTACTCCACAACGTTTCAACTTGTCCTTATGCACTGATCTCACGGAATGTGCCACTTCGCCGCACCTAAAGATTTCCTCTTTATGAACGATTAGCATTTCTTTTATGGTTGAAGTATCCACACCATGCAGTTTGTACTGCTAAAGTTTGTTTTTTAGTAACTGCAAGGTTAAGAAAAATCATATCACAATTTCGAAACAAGTTTGTTGTCGTTGCCCAATATATGCACACATACATCTAATTTGTATCATAGCAGATTTTCCCAAGTGCTTATAAAAAACTTTCTGACAAAATTTCTTATAAGAGGTTAAATGTTACGTTCAAAAATATATTCTATAGACGTGAAACCTCCACAACAACTAAAAGTAAACAGAAATACAAGAGAAACGGAACACCTGACAAAAAATATTTCACGCTGAAACAATTCGCAGCTTTGAAGAATTAGAACTAATTCCAAGACGCACTTTACAAATGCAATCTACACGTTATCTAACATTGCAAAGCAGCTCGCCAATCAAAAAAGTTCTAGTTTAGTTGAAAAAAAAACGGTACATCAGCGTCATCGCCCTTGCTTTGGATGGCGTTCTAGCAAATCCTCATTATTGTGAATGCCCTGACGTTTCTTTCCAATAAGAATGCTCATAGCAAATCACAGTTCAAAATCGATATGCACATTACCCGCGATGTTGAAGACGAAGCAAAGTTCAACCGCTGTGAAGACAACGACGCAAATATATTTCATTGTCTCTGTTTGTAAAAGAGCGACTATTTGTTCGTGCCAAGGCTTTTGATCTTTCGCTTATATATGTGGTGGTCAGGTATGTCAGCGCCTTCTTCATCTTTCAGTTGTTTTCAACTGCATGCAGGCTTAAATACGTCTCAGACATTTCTGAAAAACCATAACTGTTGGTTGAGCAGTTATTTCCCATCCCCGAGCAACGGCGATTACAGCCAAAACGAAAGGCACAACTTCGATTTACGGCAAAGACAACACACACTTGTTCTACACAACATTGAAGCTTTTCCGAGTGTAAAGACTTGAAGAGAGCTTACGTAAGTGAGCCACCGTGAAAGAGATTCTCCTGCCTAATTGAGACATTGGACTTTTCCTCCAATGAAAGCAATCTTCTTCGATGGAGTGCTTGTACGACAAACACATTTAATCCAAAAATTCCTCGGCAGCCATGTTGATGGAATTGAAAATTAATATTGCCATTGTCAGCGACTTTCAATCAGTGAAACACGAAACGTCGAACAATATTCAGGTGCTATAGCACACAGAAAAAAGCAGTTGCTGTTCAAGTCACTCATTATTGTAGGGCATTTATCAGCCATCAAAGACAAATGGCATTTTCGCTCGGCCTTAACGGTGAAGTTAAGGACTCACATGTACTGGATTGCCTCTTTTTTGTGTAGGCTATAAACGTCGCAACAACCTCTTTTGCTCTTTACATCGATAAATATAACACTGGTATACTAAAAAAAGAAAAAAAAACTTTTTCGAGTTGTTTCAGATTTGTGAATTATAACAGTTCCATCCAAAAGATGACTGTAGTCAATCTCGTCCAGGCGCTTGCCTCGTCATGTGGAGCTCAAACTGTGCAGTCGCTTCAGATTAAATCCACCTCCCAAGCGCAAATGCAAAACGTGACTGCACTGCAATTTGTACAGTGGCCTGAGGCACGGTGTCGGCTTGTGCCTTGGTTCGCAGAAAATCAGGCGTTGCTGGCTTACATAGTTTCAGCTTGTACATGTTGTGGCTATCGGCCAGCACTTGTTCATTAATCCTCTTGAGAGCACTGAGAAATGACCAGGTCACATCTGTCAACGAGCCCGCTACGTAAGTGTCAATTTGAGTAAAGGACTGCTGCTCGGACAGGCACTCCTTAAGTTCGGCGTTACCTCAAGCATTTTACGGCAGACAACATGGTAACTTTAATCGGCCGTATTCAAGTGGCTCAAATCGCAATTTACATTAAAAAAAAACGATTTCAAACATTAATCACGTATTGCCAGGGATTTAAAAACAAGTTCGGTAGAGAGAGCGGGCCTTTCAAAAGTCACGGAAAATTTGGGAAGCATTTCGGTATGACATTTTAAATCATAAAGAATTTTGGCAGTATAACGCTATTTAGCCAAAAGCCATGGTAGCGGTCATCTTTTTTTCAAAGTTGCGGTAGGAACTGGGGAAACACTACAGATGGATAGCCATGGCCTACGGGTTGGTGGACTCAAGCCCAATGCCGAAAACAAGGGTATTTATACACTAGCGTAGCCAGACCAAAAATGTAGGGGGGCCAAAATATTTGATTGTAGGCGAATAACACTATTTTTGGGGGGATACATCCTCTTAAGGCAAAAAATGACTGTATGTTCTCAAAATTTGGGGGGCCATGGCCCCCCTGGCTACGTCTATGTATTTATAGCTGAGAGAGCGAATTTCATTGGTCAAAACAGGCGTCAGTTACAAGTTTAGTCACAAGACATTACGAGATAGACACGCTTATACATTCACGCTTAAGTAGCAATATTCCGTGATCTTTATTATCTCTCGGTTACTAGCGGTCATACAAAGGCAACTCGATGTTAAGCAAAGTTAGTATTTCGTCATTGCTGCAATCGTTTACTGTTGTAGTGTTAGAGCGTGAAAGGCGTATCATTTGAACTATATATTGACAGTAAACAGGGCTGGATTAAATGAGCGCGAGGCCTCGGGCAAAGTCGCGACCTCGAGGTCCCCAAAACGCTTAGCGCAACTGCGTAGCCTTTCACATGCCCTCGTTTCAACTTTGCAGAAGCACCAGTCAAAAACGTCAGAACTGACACGATTTGGCAGCTTACACTTCAGAGACACTTGGGGAGTGGCCATGCACGGACGCTTCGCATGTGATTAGGTTCTTTAAAACAACAGTTGTTTCACAACAAAATCGATTTTGTGCTACCGTGACACTGCACAACAACCTTTTCCGGCACAGGCTCTTTGACCATCTTCACTGCACAAATCGTCTATTCACGTATGCATTGAGCAAAGATATGTCTACTCTACCGCAAAAGATCAAAGTTCACACCGTTTAGAAAAAATGCTCTCCGCGAAATATCGCGCAAACGTAGCATCAGCCGTACTGTTTAACTAAAGTTTTGCTATGGTAGCTTTACAATTTTTTCACCCATTCACTGCTCCGAGATATGTGGAAAACAATGCTTGTTTTATCTGAGACTGATACTCTCACGATCACGACAAGCACTTTGCAATTTTAAATTATTAAGTCTGCGCATTATAACTGCAAAGGCTTTAAAATGCGGATAATTCTTAGTAACATTTAATTAAAGTGACTCTGTCTCTGTGATACTGAGTGCTTTTTGAAAAAAGATCAGCTGTGGAAAGTTTCATGACGCTTCATTCTTTGTCCACGAATTCGTTGATGATTGTCTCCAGGCCCGTAGAAAACATGCTTAGTTTTTTCTGGCCCAACTGAACTTCGAAGATAATTCCTAATTCTGCGTAATTTAGAAAAAGACCGCTCTCCAGTACAATTGGAAACATTCACGAGGCACGTATATGCGAAAGGTAATTTGCTGTTAGTACTACTGTAAGTATTACTGTAAGTATTTTTTGAAAAGCAGAGTGCAGCTCGTTTCCCACAATATACAAACAATTACATTCGCAATTTTTATACATTTTCCGTCACTGTGACCAAGATTGGCCTTTTGCTTGTCCACAATGTCACTGAAGAGGGCTGCAAATTGCACAAGTTCTTCTATCAAAGCAGCCTCCAAATCGTTGGGGTAACACGTTATGAAGTTTGATGCTGTCTCTGCCAAGGTTTCTGAACTTAATTTCATTAAGATCCGCAAAAAGCCAAACCTTGGGAAGACTGTCTTGTAAGTTCCAAGTCTTTTCCTGGGGGCTTCCTTCAAAGTGTCAACGACCAAAATAAACGAGCTTGTTTTCAACGCTTCTGCGGGTGTACGCAAAGCTTCGGGGACCGACTGAGCAGTGTCGTATTGGCGGTTGAGCTTGTGAATACGACGATGTTCGCCTCAGTAGATCAGGGGTACACAACCTGCGGCCTTCGATAGAAATGTATGCGGCCGTTAACATGAAATTAAAATGTAAGTTTTGGCGGAAGCGGATTAATAAAAACACTTTGTCTAGTGCCGGGTTCTTCAACGTGGTCAAAATCGCCCCCCAGGAGGCGGTTTTATGCGTTGTGGGGCGAGTTGTGATTAATAAGATTTTGGGGGCGATTTCTGCAGGTTAAAACATACTAAAAATATGAATTGATTCCAAAAAAACAATATTTGGTACTTTGGAATCAAAGCATTTGATGCACTTTCGACTCCATGGTTCACAACACGGTGTAAAACGCTTGTCTGGTCACGTAACAATCAAATAAGATTGTTCTATGTAACGCTTCACTCCACCAACTATCCGAGACCACTGAGATTGTCGCTGGCTGGGAGTCAAGCATTGCGGTTCTTACGAAGATTGGGAGTGTGCAGGTATTTTGTTGAGTATAACGTTCAAAATAAGGTAACAGAGCAGAGAAACTTTTGCACTGAGTAGTTTGTTAGGATGGTTAACCCAACTGTTGGATGATCAACGTCAAAAAAGGACATCAAGCGATAGCATTTGCCCTTGCCAGCCTGTATACATCAGCACGCAACGTTTTGGACGTTTCTTGTAGAGTATGTTTGATTAGTTCTATTATACTGACATTGGTTGAAAGTGACCAATGCTAATATAGATATCGGAAAATACCCAATCGGTCAAACTCCATTTTTCAGGAGGAAAACTTCTGCTATTTTGAAGATAGTAAAAATGGCCCAACAATCATAACATTGCTACCACTAACTCATCGTGTCAACATTCGCGGCGATAGCGAATATTAATTGCAAGTTGCCGTCAAGTTTAGCCAAGTGAATTTTCGTCGTAAATTGTCACAAATCCATCCAACTGTGTTGTGTTATATTAGCAAAATTGCCTTGAAACAAATCTTCCTGGCCTTCGGTAAAGCATTGCCAAACCGTTGTTTCGTAGGCAAAAAAGTATGACAGCCCTATATCGCATGTTTTATTTAGTTAGCACCTTGAGTGAAACAATGCAGACCTATTGAAGTGTGTTTTGTTGTAAAAATACTGGAAATATGACTGTTGCGAGACGGTTTACGTAGCAGGCAATGGCTGGTAAAATTAGTAACAGCTAACGGTAATTTGTGAAAGTGCGTATCGTGTTTTTAAGTCAGTTACAGTGTTTTGCTGCATTGTGGATATAGCTGTACTGTGTTCATCTGACTTATGACAGAGTTTAACAGAACGGTAGGCTGGGAAAGGAGTAACTTAGACCAGCGAATAAACCTAAGACCCAATCTTGGCTGAACTAAGCAGTCCAAAAAATCCTTTTGACCACCTGCTTGAGGCTTGCTATGAAGTCATTCTGTTGTGGAGATCGCACCGAAAGTTACATTGCGTAAAAAGCTACAGGGTTAAATACCTTTTGCCAGCTAGGCAGCATAAGCGAATGCGATTCCACCAACCAGAAACGTTCATCGACGTCCAACGTGACGATGAAGCCCGTTCTACATTTCAGACACACGGATGGTCAGATTTTTGGATTAAGTGGTGTGCAGTGAGCCTTTTCCAGAACTTCGGGAAAAATTGAAGCTAATATCACTGGCCTTTCCCACGACGTGTTTTGCTGAGCAAGGTTCCTGCTAAGTACTGCACACGCGTAATAATTACGGCAGTCAGGGCCGGCCTTACGCCGATGCAGCGGCATTGGGCCCCGCGCCTCTGGGGCCCCACAGCATGGTGTTTGGGTAGATTGTTCATTTTTGCCAGATACACCTTGCGCTTGCGAATTCAGTAGAAACGCCATAGAAATTTCATTGTTAACAAAGAACGATCTCGTCAGAACTATCAAATTTCCTCTCGAACATTAGCAAACGTGCTCAATTCTCGTGTTAGTGCTGCAATGTATATATGCGCTCTACCACGATGGTAACACGGTTGACTGAACACGATGACGTCACAAAATCACTGCTCAGAGGGGCCCCGCGCCTAGGTCTTGGATTGGGCCCCGCATCTGCTAGGGCCGGCCCTGACGGCAATCGTCTTGACATGAACAAGACCGGTGGAAATGCCATAAGACTTAAACTGATCAACTTGCAAACTGCTTTGAAAAAGCTTGCAGATAAACACCATCGCAAGGTTGTCAACGGTTGGAACCAGCTGTTTTTTTGGAAATGTATAACATCTAAGCTACAAATGCCTTTACATTCGTTTTCTTTCTTCGTTTTATTTTGTGCTAACTGGGTTGCCCGTTTATATTTCATTACCACTGAAATTATTTTTAAAAGAAAGTAATATTTTCAGATAACGCAAAAAT
>JGI24158J21664_10000379_pt1 | contig 38938 bp, 18 predicted proteins | sample Ectturendosymbi3_FD_21664 | JGI IMG/M metagenome (IMG submission 21664) | reverse complement strand
AGCTTGCAGTTCACTAAATCCGCTACATTGCCTACAGAGGCAGGTTGCGAAACTTGGGGGAGGATAGTTTTAAAATTAGCCTTTATCGCGTAACAATAACACGGCAACAAAGGTTCAAAGTTACAGAAGTAAGCGTTTTGTTGCATGTGACTGCTGAACGCAGACATCTGCGGCAGGTAATTCAGCGAGGCAGCGACTGCTGATAGCAATAAGTCACGGTGTGAAAAGAAACATACGATGTGAAAACTGAAAAGAAATATTGCTGCCAACGAGTTTAATACGGTGTGAAAAGAATCACTGCTGCCAACGAAGCGCATTTTTGGGACTATTGCAGTAACGTGGGTCATTTTCTTTGTGGTGCAGCAAAGGTAAAGCGTTAGGTGAACGTCTATTTACATTTGTGTCGTCAGCAGGCTGATATGGACAACCAAAATGTCGACTTTGCCTACCCTGGAAAAATTTTTGCGGATGCCCATGCCTGTGTAATATGTATTTACAATCTAACATCTGCTTTGTACTTCGCTCTATAATCATTTTTGTGTTATTCGAGTACCCTTTGTTCCAGCCTCTATCGGTTAGCGTGTCATTGAATGTGCGATTCACCAAGATAGGGGTATGCTCGAAGACTTACAACCATACATATGTGGCGCGAACAAACGAAGACTTAAGCCCATATATATGTAACTTTTGTGAGTTTGCAGGAACTAATTATTGCATGCCCACACGATGGCTAACGGGTCCCCTTCAGAAAATCTCCCCCCCTGGCTCAAACTTCTGGTTACGCCACTGACTGTGGGCGGCACTTTTCGACTCGCCCCGGGGCGGCACTTTCTCATGTCGGGGCCCTGCTTGTCCCAGATCTTTCCAATTATCCTGTATTTATTGCGATTCATGATGCATACCATCATACCACGGATTTGGAAGCGCCATTACTGCATATTCATACACTGATAGGCAACCGATGGCAAGAAAGTACGACATATTCTTAGATTAGCTGTGAAATGCAATCAAAACGATACTTACGTGAAAGATCAAGCAATAGATGCTATCCAGGCTTAATTTTTGTGTAAACTCACAAACGCCACATGCCAGCAAAAGTAAACGTCACAAACCATATTTGTTTACACACGTGGTTACGGTCGCACTAAGTTCTTCCAAAATCCTGACGGACGGGAAACTACACTGTCCACTGGCCATCAGGATAACAACAAAAACGCTCATGAAGCAAACACCCTTTGTAGTCTAACCTTTAAAGTATTTCAAAAACACACATTTTTTTCGCATAACACATTTGCGACCACCATCGCCGAAACGTCCCGTGGCCGAAACGTCAGCGCCGAACTGTCCTAGACCGCCCAGGGCGGGCCGAGGGCCTCGTTTGAGAAACCCTGTCACAGACCAAACTCTGTGATACACCAACGGACGTAAAGCGTTGTCTTTTCTGTGCGTTATATCCCTTAAATCAATTATCTCTGCCAAGATTGCGTTGACATTGAGATTTTTGACGTGCAACGATTTATTCTGATTTTGAGAAATGTTCCAGGCATCATTTGCAACAATATAACGTCCAGACTTACTTTCCCAAAGATGCAAGTTTAGAGTTTAGCAAATCGCAAATAGTACCAAGGGTTTAGGGTTTGCTTCACATAATAATAATCAGATGTACTCACGCTACCTGGTCCGTGATAGACTCTGCGACGCTTTCGCTTGGGTTTAGCTCACATGGCGTGCGTCGCCAAGCTTTCTTAGAACATTCTGGACACACGGCCGAACCAACGTAGCTGAGATATTTCTATTCGGAAGACAAGTGGTTCGACCTCCAGGGCTTATCAAATTTCACAGCTCCGCAATTTGTCGCGAAGTGTCACACGGTGAACTCTTCGCAATAATCCCAGCTCTGCCACTTGCACTTGAGAGGGTTTTCCTATTTCCCGAGTTTCCTATTGACCTGGCTGTGATTATCTACTTAATTCGTATAGACCAGCTATATCTAAACCACTGCCGCCGCATGCGGCCTAGTCAAACGTTTTTTGCGGTCCATTTTAGATTTTCCCTGTGGTATAAGTAGCCTGCATACTGGCAAGCTGCTGTAGTTTTGATAATCTTAAATTGACATTTTTGCTCCAAGTGGTCCTCTATGCCACTTTGCCACGTCTGCGCTGCGTACTGGGAGATTTCCGCATGCCCACTGACACCTTGGTGCAAAACGTGTTACTAATTTTTTTATTTCTACCTTTGTTCCATTAGCACTGAAGTTGCCTATGAATTCGCACTTACGGAGCTAAACGTGCCAAACAGTCGTTACCGTGGCAATTAGGATACTAACCCTTTCAGTACATTAGCTAACTCTAAATTGAGTATTCTAATATTCAATGTGGGGCCCTCAAGATGTCATTCTATGTGCGGCCTGGTTAAGATAGTGACATAATTTTTGGCTCAGTACACAATTTCGATTGGACATAGCTGGTACAGAATATGAAGATGAGTGGTGGCAGATCAAACACTGTCGAAATTCCACATCCACTGTGAACGGTTGTGATTTAGCTCACAACTGTCTGAACAGGAATAGAATGACTTGACGTCCACTAACATACGACCGACAACATCGTGATCCCACTACACTCCTCAAAGTTCTTCACGAGAGAACCACGAGGGGATATGGTTCCTTGAGGTTGACAAAACATGTGTGAACATCTTTGGCATACTCCAAAGCTTTCTCGAAGAATTGCTGGAGAGTGAAAGTTTTACCTGTAGTTCTACGGCTGGAATTTGTAATCCTACTTCTGAGTATCGAAAATTTCCTAACCGTTTTACCTCACCATAAAACATTGCTCTACTACGATATGTTCTTGTAGCAAGTTTTCATCTTTTCAATACAACTTCTTTGTTTTCATTTTGCTTCTTTTTTAAAATCTTTGGCGACATTTCGCCATGTGTTAGTCTGTTCATCGTGTGTTTGTTCGTTCGACATGATTCGACGTAGATCATGTCCAGTCTCCAGCCTGCCGTCCATCGTCGTTAGCTTAATGAAATAAATTGCACATTACGGCTGGAACGAAAACCGCACTGGCCATCCCCCAGCTTTATTTCAAATATTTCGTGTCATCATTTTTCAAGTCCTTGGAATACACTCTCTTGGGAAGAACAAAGATTCCACGGTCGTTAGTGTATTCGTTCCTGGATCCTTTCTTGCATATAGGGATGATCACCAGTTTGCTAAGCTACTTGACGCAAACTGGTGACTTGCCAGGAATTTCTAGTTTGTACTGGAAAATCTTCCAAGATTGCATATTGAACCTTCCACCGTGAGAGCTGCCGACTTTCACGCTTCAGTGAGCGGCTTATCTAAAGAAGATTCGGCTTTGTTCTGAGGTCATGCCTGGCAGTCATTGCTGTATCAGTTCATCAACACAGTTTGCCAGCTGGGTGTTTGCAAGTATCCCCACTCCAACCTCAGCAAACTTTGTTGGCCCAATGCCGGTTTACAAGAGTTTCCACACAACGTCCATTTCAGCAGTGTTAGAACCACGACGCTTAGTCGATGAGATTCCAACAACATTTAGGGAATGTCGTTTGGCTTCCTCCATCGCTATTTTCCGGTGAGTGAAGTGACTTTGCAGTTTCTAATCACTAGCTTATGGCAAGATCACCGCTACAGCGTGGTTTTCAAGTCCCAAACTGGAAACACTCTGTGATTTTCCCCAGGGTTGCGGAGTTGGAGGTAAAATGTCCGACTCCGACACCAATTGCGACCTTTCCAAAATGTCTGACTGCGACTCTCAACTCCGACTCCTTAGCATAACATGAATCATGTTGGGCTCTCAAACAATTTTGTAGCAATTAGCAATCAATGGAAATCGTGATACACAGCAAGAATTCTCTGCTTCAATAAAAATTTCAAAAAAATTGTACCATTTCAACAGCCACGGGTGAGCAGTAGCGTTGCCAGCCCAAAAATTTGGGTGGGGCTAAAAAATTGGGGGATCACAATACTTGATTTTAGGAAAATAACACTTATTTTGTTTCGGACACCACCTCTTAATAGCGCAAAATGACTAAATGTTCCGAACATTAGTGGGCGGCATGGCCCCCTAGGCCCCTTCCTGGCTACGCCTATAAGAGTGAGAATCCCTAACTTTGGAGTGAAATGTATAAATGATTCAATTTGACTCCTAGTGTTCTTAGGAATCCGACTCCACCCAAAGACCTCCGACTCCTTGCGACTCCGGATCTGAAACGCTGTTGTCCACATATGCTTTTGCAGGCGCAACTTGGGGACTCCACGTGTCTGTGTCTCATGGAGGAGACTGCCGCAAAGTATTCGTATGTGTCCCTCTGCCGAATGCCTAAGAGCGGTTCTTCGTCACGCGTCATGCAACAACAGGAACTACAAAGGGAAAGCGTTGTTGCAGGCACGTTTGTACAGGAGAGTCCTTGCATTTAATTTCTATTGCCAGCGCAGCCATACGGCAATCACTACAACTGAAAAAGAGAGGCTACGTATTTGTGCGATCGTTTTTCACAACGGGATAAGATGGACGATGTTTTGGTCCCCTGTTTACCATAACCCCTGTTAAGTGAGTGCCCCGATATCAAATATAACAAGTAAAGGTTTTCAACAAGATATTTCTTCAAGATTTTTTCTTCGATTTCTTCAATAACTGAAGATATTCTTTCACTCAACACTTACCTGGCTTCTAAGCTATTGCTATTTTCCACTTTGCAAGATCTTTCAGCTTCGGTTCAGAATGGAAATCTGATTCGGAATTCATATATTCCAAAAATGACGTTTGTCGCTAAAAACTTAATCTCGACATACAGTATCAGAAATAAAATTGATAACGAAAGTTCGGCACAACTGTTGTTCAGCGCGTAAAGTTTCTTTTTTCAGCTTGAGCACGTAAAGCGCACTTGTGGAGCACATAAAGAGCAGAGATTTAGGCAGAAAATAGTTTTGCGTTGAATACCCACCTTCGATATAGCCACAAAGGAGAAGCAATCATTCCCGATATGAGATCAGATACTGACAGGCTTAGAATAAACATGTTGCATTTAGTCCTCAAGTGTTGATTTTTGGAGATTGCAAGGATCGTCAGCAAGTTGCCAAAAGTGCTCCAAAGCCACATAAAAATTATCAGGCATGCCACGAGTATCTAAACACAAGAAAAGCACTTGGTTTGCAGCAAATGCTGAAAGTAAATTGTTTCACTGCTTTGCGGTGGCAACCAAAGCATTTTATTGAGTATTTTTTTAAGCAAGAAGTCACCAGCAGGGATTACCTGCTGTTCCCACGTGGCCGGCGACGTTGATTGATAATCATTTGCTGCAGTACCATTGATTTTCCAGGAATGTGTTATCAAAAATCCAATGACCGCGCTGCTGTCATTTGAATAACTATTCATATTTAAAGTAGTTGCATGTCTTTGATTTTTGTGGAACTAACCTGCAAAGTAAAATCTTTGCGTGGTTTACGCTTTTTTTATCAGAATTCCTTCTTTGTCTTTTAATTTTCTTCACAAGTCTATTGCTTCTAATCTGAAACAAATTTTGTAATGATATCTCCTTCTATGTCACCGTGATAGTATCTTTGATTCACACTTTGTGTACGTCATCAAGTTTATGGCTTACACATGTCTAGCAAATAGAGGATAAGCATCACGTTAACAAAATATTTTGTGGAACCGACGTTTTTAGAATTAGACATTTGCTCATTATGAATCGTGCATTAGAATTAAACAAGATCAAACTTTTCTTCATCACATTTGCCAAAAGATCTAATGAACAAACAAAATATAGCACTCCTCCGAATATTAAGCTTTCGTTGCTTTATGTTACAGAAGATCCGCAAAAAAATAATCATGAAACAAGAAAAAGAATATAGCACGGATTTGGCATTGCTTCACAAGTTATGCTCCCAACTGCTTCTAAATACACCTTCATCAAAATTCAGCAAGAAGGTCGAAAAAGAATCATTAACTCTTCTTCTGCAAGAACTTTTGTAGAGAGTTGCTGTGATTTCTCAGACAAACAGCCAACATGTTCAAACACCCTAAAATTTGAGTGTAGCTTAGAAGGTATTTTTGAAAACATAGTTTTGACTGGCTGTCTTTATTTGACCCGCAGTCAAAAGTATTTTGAGCAAAAATTGTGAAAATTGGATGAAAAAGTAAATTCAATGTTTCATCACCTATTTTCATGTAAGGAAAATTTTGTAAAGGAAAATGTCACCTATTTTCATGTAAGGAAAATGTTGTCTTTTCATCTTTCCACTGATGAAAAGACGTTTCAACTTCGTTTAGCGCAAGTCTATAGAAATGTCGTGAATCATCTCCAAACTGTGACAATAGGCAACATATTGTACTTTGATACACATTCTTCACTTACAACTTCCTTCCAAACTGGAATGACTCAACAGTACATATAACATAAAATTACACTTTCCAGCAAAGGTTTTTTAGTCTGAACACGAAATTGAAACGTCGTTACTCTTTAACGCAATGGTAAAAACAAAAACTTGCAATTTATTTTCGCTTTTTTGTTTGAAAAGTTTCAAGGTTTTGTTGAAATTTTCAACTGCTTCTTGACAGACTTCCCTCCACAGAGACTAGTCTTTGCACTCCAAATACAGTGCTACAGGGAACGTTTCTTTGTCGTGGCTACTTTGTATAAAAACTAGAACAATACTGTGTGAAAAATTATCACAGTACATCTAAAAGTCACAATATATTTTGCTGAAAGCCTGCCGTCAAGGGCCGTAATGAGAACATATTTAATTTATGTCAAAGCCCAACGCAATGGACATCATTCTGCTATTAATCAAAGAAATATACTTCAGCGGGTTCACACAGAAAATGGCAGCGAACCTCCTTCTTTGTTGAGACGCTTCGTGACTTGCTGCCATAACTGGAGAATGCAGGCTACTTTCGTTTCGGTAATGTGGCTAAATAAAGTCCTCCTTCGATTCGTCAGTGTTTTTCATGGGTATCTTCGTCTATAATGCATGGATAAACTCGTGTTGACGTAGTTCATCACTGGCGCTCAGAATAATGACCAATGTCGCGCTGTCACCACGTTGGTATGCCTCACATGGTAATACAGCATAATTGCATTCGATCTGGTTATCAAACCGTCAATTTTAAGATTAACCTGGATTAAAAGTTGGTAAGCAAACACCTATCCGCAAATCTCATGCCAGTTTCCAAAATAGATCGTCAAATAACCTGGATCTGTTTTTTAGCGAAGAGCTATATCATCGATCATTATATTTTCAGGGACAGAATTCTTGTAACGAGGATCGGCAGCACCAAATACCAATTCTGCCAAAATCCACTGATCCTTGTGTTTGCTTCTTAACGTCAGTTGTTGCCTGCAAAACAAAACCACTCATACTTTTCTAGCTGGTGATATTCTTCGTGCATAACCTTGAACGGCTCTCTATTAACGCAGGAAATCAACAATCTTTATAAACTTCCAAACAAACACCTCATAGCTATTTTAAGATTGAAATTCTGAATTCATTTTAACTGTTGCCAAACCGCGAATTATTCAACTAGAACAGCTTACTACCACTAACTGGACTTACTCTGTTTCTGTGTTCTGGTCGATGTATTACAGTTTTCACCTTTGTGCAACTGTCAAAGTTCAGTCCCTTTTCCACCAATGTCAGTTGATTAGAAAATGGGATTTTCAACGTCATTCATTGTTTCATGACCTGCTGAACCTTTCAACTAACGTTAATGGATGTCACATCGGTTGTCAAAAACGCATTTACATTTCATTGCGGAGAATCATGTTTATGCTTAGACTTTTCGAAAACACACACACACTTGTACATCACACGTCACCAACACTAACTTGCGGTTGTTCAAATTGCAGTATCTGCCAGTGGCTGTGTATAATTGCAACACCCGTTTACATTTGAGATTACAGATTTTTAAAAACAACGTTTGTAAATAAGAACACACAGAAAATATGCCAAGGACATAGTTGCTACTGATGAAAAAATGAAATTATGATACCAATGATAAATCGAAATTTCAGTAAAGAAAACAATTACAAAAATACCTGAATAACCTTTCGAGTACACGAAGAGATTTCAAAAGAATATTTGAAAACAAAGATAGGCTCGTACTTCTTGTTTCTTCTCATTTATTAACTTTTGTACCCGATCTTCCCATGAGGGGGACCGCGGGGCGGCAGCCCTGGGAGGAATTAAAACATCCCACGTGGACAGCATTCCACGAGAGTTCTGCTGGTGACTCCAGACCTTATCATCTTCTTGGAAACGCGCAAACCGAGCAATGTAACGGCGTTTCACGGGAGATGATCAGTTTTTGTATAAAATCGCGTGAGTTGTGTGTGAAACCTTGGAAAACTGTGTTCTACGATGTATTACATAAGGCCCGTAGCCACGGGGGGGCATTCGCGGGCAGTTCCCCCCAATTCTTTTTGTGCCCCCCCAAATGATTCAAACTCGAAAAATTAATCAATTTTGCAAATGCTTGTTTAATCGTTTAATCGTTACGCCAACTCGCAACATCACCGCACGTTGCGTTAAAAGGTAACCTCATTGTTACTTATTAAGGAATGTCCACACCGGTAACAATTTCGTTTTGTGACGTCACAGCCACTGGAGAGAGCCTTTCCAACCGTTTCTGCAGTCTCTCTGTGAGCGCGAACGCCATGGCACTAGCAAGCTGGCTATGGTGATGTTACAATATAAAGTCTTAGCCAGCGTTCTCTCTAGAAAATTTTAACAAAAGTTGGTTTTAGTGAGCTTGAATATTTTAAAGCTGAGTTGCCAGAATTCTAAAAGAATTACAAATTTCGTGAATTATTAGAATTTAGGATAAGCATAAAGTCTTATGAAAATACGAACAAAGTAGGGCCTACCCATTTATTTCAAACAGCTTCTCCCTGTTTTCTTGCTTTTCCAACGTTTTGGAATGTCGAAAGTGTACGAGAATCAGATTTCACTGCGCAAATGATTTGGTGGTACTGCGCAGTTGCGCATCTTAGAGGGAACATTGAACTGGTCTTAGCCATGCTTGTAGTCAAACAGAACTTCTTGCAATAGCCAAATCAAACCCAGTAGGATAATGTACGCGACTTGGAAGTTGATCAAAAAGGTTAGGGAATTCTGTGTCTGACGTACAAATGCTTCAGCATGTGTATTGGTCAGTGCAGCACTGACTAGCATAAGCCAGCATAAAATGCAGCAAGCGCGTATTCTGTATTTAATGTGTGGTGCATGCAAGCTACAGTTATCCCACCCTCTAAACAAGCGAAACTAAATCCCACCCTCTGAACAAGCGAAAAAAGTCATTTTCATCTCGATTCAGAGAGGACTTCATTCATAACAAAACACATCGGAATAGACTATGAAAATGAGAGTTTGAATTTGAAAGCATCTTACTTGGAAATCATTCAAACCGTTCAGAGCGAATTCAGCAACCGGTTTTCGGAGTTGGATATGTCTCTCATCAAATTTTTGCGTGTTCCTTTACCAGCATCGAATTGCTTTCTCGACAAAGAAGAGTTACAACCTCTTCACTCTTTAGTCAATTCAACTACCAAAAATATCAGTGAAGATCTGTTCGATGCTGAAACTACTACAGTGAAAAACATTATCTCATCAAAGCTTCCTGATATGTTTTTAAATGAAAACACCCGTATGAATTTGGACAAGCTTTTGAAACGGTTTTAGAAGTATAAACCAGCTTTTCCCGCCATATACTTGCTGCTGAGCGCGGGCTTAACTGTAGGAGTTTCCACAGCCACATGCGAAGCAAGCTTCTCCAGTGTGGTGAGGATGCTCACTCCTTATCGCAGGTGAAAGACACGCGACCGCACAGGGGCGTAACGAGATTAGACAGAGCCCTGCAAGAAGCACGTGTGCCGCCGCCATGTTCGAATTTGAGGTCTTCAGGAAGCAAATGTAATGTATTGAAGAAAGTAGGCTACATGTGACATAGGCTCCTTGTGACATTGTTTGGAATTTTGGCGGCCCCGCAGTCATTCGGCGCTCCCCGTAGTGATTCGGCGCCCGGGGAATTATGCCCCCCTTTCTCCCCCTCGTTAGGCCCCTGCGATCGTATTAATGTCAGCTGGTTTTTTTAGGCTTTGAAAAAAATGAAACAGCTGCTGTGGCAAACGAAGATATCGTTGCTGAATTTTCGACCAAAACTCGACGACTGCATGTTTAAAGTATTCTCTTGACACTGCAAGTGACTGCATTAATATCATTTATCTATTATGCTATGTAGTAGGTGTCAGAACTGCAGCTTTTGTGACAATTTATGCTGAAATTCCTTTTCTTGGTTTTTCCATGTTGTCGTTTTTCGTTCTACCAAAAGATGTTTTAAAAACTGCGAGTGTTGACAAAAGGTAGAACGTCTACATGCTGAGTAGGCCTACATGGTTCAAGGATATAGTGGGGCGGGAACGCCTGGGAACGGCGTTCCCACATCTTTTTCACGTTTTGTTTCAAAATAAGTTTGAAGCTGTTTCAAAATGGCTATTTTTGGATGCGTTCGCACACCTTTTTCTCAGCCCTACATCCGTGACATGCTTCGACTTCCAGCTGTTAATGAGAACGATTGATTGATTGTTTCAGTGACCAATGGAATGTATGTATTGATTATATATCATCTCGCGCATTGTTGTGACTCTTGTGAGAAAGTAGACGGAGTTTCTTTCGTACCAGTGTCTTCACTTTAAATGCTGATACGTATAAAATTGGTTCAGTTTTGTTGCTTATGACAAAACATTGTTATGTTTTTCAAAAAAGTTAACAGTGCATTAGGCAAACATCGAACAAAGTTTTTACTGAATCAACTGCGACAAACAGGCATCAAGCACTGGCGCGTAGTCAGAAAAATATCTTGAAGCCAGGCCCGTAATCAGCTTGTGACACCAGGGTGGGCGAAGAGTTTTCTGAGAGGGGCCGAATATTTTCAAACTATGTCCAATACTTTCAAACTACGTCTAACATATTTTCCAGGGGGCAAAAGAAATTTTAGGTAGACTTTTCCCCCGTAGCCACGGGCCTGCTTGAAGCATAGGCGAAATTTTTTTCATGTTGTTTTCATTGTTGTTTCCTGAGAAAAGTGCATAACTAATCAAATGCTCTTAGTTTTGTGCGGATATTTTTTCCGGAAAATGTCATCATTTTTGAAAATTTGAGAAAGGCGCTGGAGTCGTCCTGCCCTGCTTGACTATCTATGGCACGTAGCATACCTGTACAATCACAAATTTTATGTGATCAGACTGAAAACAGACAACTGGCAATATGCTGCCCAGTTAATCGCTGAAAATTAATAGATTAATTTGTTTTAAACATACAACAAAACAAATATTGTCCCCCTAAAAATGTATTGTGCCCCCCAAACCTTAAAGCCTGGCTACGGGCCTGTATTACATACTACACGATCGTTGTTGTGCACTGCTGCCACCGCCACGCCCCACGAGCTATTCTTCGGATTTTGCCGTTAGTCTGATAGCGGGATATCCCCACCAGCTTGGTTGATGCAACCAGGACCGGTGTTCTTGTGCAACCATGTGCGCACCAGTAAACATGATGCTGGCTGAAGAAACTGGCGTATCAGAGGCCAATCCGATGTAAGCTGGTGTACTGCTTAGTCTTAACGTTTGTTTCAGCGATGTAGCACTAGCACCTAATGTGACAAGCACGTGACCCAGTGATAAGTGCGTCCGCTTTGGTGCTGGTGGGTTTGGAGTTCGACTACTGTATCCTCCTATCAGAAAACCTGCAGGGAACCAAGAACCCAAAAATAACGAGTCTAGTGGTAAGAGATCTTGTAAACAATCAGTCGTAGTTCCACAAGACGGCTGTAACTATACAGCGCCATCAAAATGCCATATGAAACAAAGCACCTAATGCATTTTAGTAGTAGTGTATTGATTTTTGCCACGAAATAATGGTTCACGCAACGCAATACATTAGACTGATGATAGATCACACAGCATTTCGGAGAATAATTTGTTAAACGAAAAATTATACAAGCACAAATCGGTTGTGGAAATGTACTACAGATTCAAATTTGTTTGGTATGAAACTATGTGAGCTAGTGAAATTTATGTGTAGCTTATGCCACAAACTGCACAGTTTCATTCATGGTAAATGCAGTGATATCGATAACAACATAGTTATGCAACGCTTGTTGCAAATGTAACGCAGAAGCTATAGCAGATTCAAGAGGAAAGTTCTACTTCTACACAAGAAACAACATTTTCTATTCTACACAAGTAACATTTTCTAGTTCCTTTGTTACAAAGGATTGGTGAAGGACAATGAGGCCATCTACTTTCCCAACTCTGTGCTTTTTCTGCTAAAACTAGCACCCAGTGAAATGCTGCCAGGCCAGCCGTTGAAACAAAAGCTCCATCAGAGTGGTCTGATGTTGCAGGTGATGAAGTGACAGAAATTCTCGACGATGCGCTGCAGTCCTCTCTGGCTCTAATCAGACCATCTCGTAGGCTGTAGCAAAAAAACATCCGAAACACCAGGGTTACGGCGTTCTACTCGAAGCACCCGGGGCGCATGGGAGCCGGGAGGATTTTTTCAGGGGGGCAATAGTGGGTTTTTCCAGGGTAGCCAAAAGGATTTTCCAGTAGGAGCAAAAGTGATACATTTTTATTTCACCCAGTCGAAACTAAGAAAACAACTTATTTTTGCTAAATATTTGATAAAATCCAGAGGAGACAAATCCCCGCTGACCCCCTTCGACGCCCATGCCGGGGCGTACGATTTGAACGATACGATCAGTCAATTTCTTTCTAGAAGGGATGAATGTTATAAGTTTGTGCTATTGCCTGTTCTGAGTTATTTCTCGGCTGAACCCAGTCAGTTGAATTTCTTGATACTTGACGACATTCCTCACATCTCACTGCCGCTTCGGCGCAAATAGCAAGGAGCTCGTGACGTGCTAATCAGAAGCACAATCAGTAGGGTGAACATCGTATCGTGCCAATCGTTGTCGCAGTTTAATGGGCATCTTTGAGCTGAATGCTTGACGTTGATGTCTCTTCATGCATGAATATTATCTTGTTTTTGTTTTGTGTAGATGCTTAATTTTTAGTTGATTGAAAGCAAGAAAATGGTTCAATGGTGTAGCAACTTTAGAACAGATCTCACAGTTTGCAGTTCCTTCCAAGCGTCTCAAAACATTTGTTTAATAATAAAATCATTATTTATTGCCCTTCAAGTTTTTTCACCTTCAACAATACAGTCTATTCGAATAATTGAGCAGATTGGATTTACGCCGGCTAAACACAAGCTTTCGCTTCAAAGCATACCAGAGGCATATATATCATTTTCAGAGTAGCAAAAATCATCATAAATACAAAGATTTTCCTCTCGTCACATTGATTCGTTATTTAATTTCTTTCATTTGATTTCAATCAAAAAAATCTTCTGCTGCTGTGCATCGGCAAAGTCGACATCAGACAAAACCAACAGATGTTTCAGTTTGCTCCACGCTTCTATTTGTAACTGTGAACGTCGTTGTTGGAGTTATTGATGATAAGGCATTGGTTTTTATTATTGGCAATGAGCCGCCAGAACCAGCAGGTTCGCTTCCGTAGCTCCTCTCAACGCAAAGCCTGCAGTGAAAACATTTCAAACGTCCATCATGTTTAAAACACTATACATAAAATATACCTTTGAAAGTAATTACGCCTAAGTTAGATGTGTGCGTTTTTTAATTCCTTCAGTATGGCTGAATTAAAATGTGTGGCAAGATATATCTAATTTCCTGACAGGATTATTGTGGTGTTACACCAAGGTAGACAACTATTAATTTTTGTTATCTATGAAGCGCATGCAAACGCATTGATCTCTCTGTTTTTGTTAAGATTGCAGACATATCAGATGGTACAAAGCCTTACTCTAAACTTTTTTGCAAGACGTGAGTACCACTGGAAAACGACGTGCTTGATTACCTCATCCTTTAACACACAGGTGTAGAGCAGGTAAATTTTTGGGGGTACGAAGGATTTTTGGCCGAATTTCCCCAAACTTGCCCGTTATGACCTCCAAAAGAAAGGTCTTTATGCGCTTTTGTGCTTTTCTGCAAAAGTTTGGAGCCATTTGTGTTCGGATTGTCAGGGATTTTGCCCAGATTTTCAGGAAACGTTTCTCGGATTTTCAATATTTTTCCCCGAATTTTCAGGAATTTTGCCCGGATTTTCGACAAATCAAAACTTTTGAGGGTGTTGTCCCCGCCTCCTGCATAACTGCATTAATTGATGCAAATAAAAGCTTTCCAGGTGCAGTGTTGTAGCACTATTCTGCCGATAAAATGTACAGTAGTTATTGATATTGTTCTTAATAGCGGTTATCGTCGACAGTGCTTGCGCATTCCTTCTACCGAAAACGTTTTCACATGGGTTCGCGCGTCACATATATCCTTTTTGTCTCCATCCTTGCAAATCAAACAATTTTCCAGTCTTTCAAAAATAGACTGAAATACCAAACTCAAACCTGCCATATTCTAAATAATTTAGTGGTCAGTGACAGATACATAAAATAACACAAAGTTTATGCTTGTAATTAATCTATGATCAACGCTGTTCTCTTTTAGCGACATTCGTTTTATCTAGTCAAAGCTCTGTAGGAAACCTGCGATTTTCATTAACTAAAAAGTAGGTCAGTCATTTTCCGATAAAGTCTGTTCAGCATTTTAACAGCAATAGTCTCAATACTCTCAATATGTTTCTGGTAAAAAGTGCAGTAATATGATTGAGGAGGTTCTGTGAGAGGTTTACTGTATTGTAATTTAAATATTAAAGACCACAAGACCATTTATACACAAACATGCCAACACTTGGTTTGTAAGAGAGATCGAACGACATTTTGGAAGTTTGTTGTTCTCGTTGCACTTTTCTTTATCGATTTCACAAGCTTGTGATAAAAAACAAACACATGAGTTTCACATTTATAGACAGATTCTTTATTTTTTATTTTCAAAGATTCTTGCACCCCACGTAGCGTCTTTACGCAAACAAGGAAATTTTGGCATGTGCTAAAACTCGCCGCTTTAAGCTAACCCACGCACATATTCACCTTACTGCACGCAACCTTGCGCATTCCCTTTAAATCCCGCGCGAGACAAAATTTTGGCGCAAGGGCTTTCCAAAGATTTTCCCAACAGCTTCAACCATAACTCGCCAGTCGATTGAGCTAGAGAGCTGTGGAAAGCCTCAAAAGATCCGGTTAGACTAGTACCTTCAATTAAAAAAATTTGGAGGTTTTGGATTTGAGGTTGTTTGCGGGGTGGCATATTAATTAAATATTTTTTGTCATAACTTCCCAACCACAAACGCTAGAAAGCCAATCAAGGACTCAAAAGATGCGGATCTGTGCCTAGTTTGGGTCAGGCAACCTTAGCCAAACAAGCCCAAACCTGTAATTCCTCTTAATATGTCACGCGCCAAACAACCTCAAATCCAAAACCTCCAATTTTTTTAATCAAAAGTAATACTCCAATCGGATTTCGAGGCTTTCCACAACTCTCTAGCTCAATCGGCTGGCGAGTTATGGCTAAACGTTTTGGGAAAAATACTTGCACCAAAATTTGGGCAGGCCGGGAGTCAAAGCGCAGTTGCCCGGATTACGGTTTAAAATTATCTGCAGTGGGAGTATGTTGAGCTGCATGCCACGAAACGATTAACTAGCGCTTGAAGGATCTATGAGATGTTACACCCCGTTTGGTTCCTGCGAAGGCTTGATCTCAATGTTAATAGAAGCATGGAAACAACTGAACGGAATATTACTCACAAAAGCATTTTTGGAAAACTAGACAACTCAAACAAACCTGCATGTTTGCAAAAGTCTGATCGAAGACTTTCGCATGCGACTTGAAGCGATGTTATACATTAACGGGTTGATGCATTCCGATAAACGAAGACAAAAGTAAGCAGCGACATTGAACCAGTAGTCGGATCTGCAAGAATAAAGCGTTCAGTGTCAAAGTAAACACTGCGCGACTGCTAAGGCATTATGCTGCAAGAACTTCAAAGCAAATCAAGTACTGTATTATCAGTGGGCCAATTTGCTTCTCAAATGGGTAAAATTGCTTCTGGTTTGAAAACATATATCAGAACTCAAATGAATTGCGCTATTGGCTTGTTTCACCACCTTTGTATCGTGGATCGTGTTTTGTGTATTTTCAAAAAAGCTTTAGATTGCGTGAGGATTCCGAAAGTAACTTCGAAAATAATACTCTAGTGTCAAGGCACATTTGCACAGACGACAAAACATATTCACATTACAAAATGATAAATAAATTTTCTGCCATTCCACGAAGATATTCCCACAGCATTTACTTACAGAGGATCCTTTGATGAAGTTCGCGTTGTCCACAAAACGTAGATTGTCATTGGCACATATCCAATCAGAAACGAAGAAGCAATCAGGGATAGCTGCACCGATACTTTCCGCTCTGAAGGACAAAAAATAAATAAATAAACCAACTAAATTCCAAGGTAGCAAAGGTTAAAGGTTTCGGGAAATTGCCCTTTGCAACCTCATTCTTATCGCTAAACCACAGACAAGCAGTAATTTCTTTCCGCACGCCAATGGGTCAATTTCGTTCGTCACTATTGGCCAAAATACGTGACACCAGTCTAGTATTCAACATATTCTCGAAGGTTGGTTCACTTCCATAAGATAATAAATATGCAGTGAACAAACATGTATTTTTAGGACTTAATTCATGATTTGTTGAGAGGAGCAATTTTCATCATCACTAGTTTTGCAACCCATTTGAACGAGAATACTAGGTTTCCTCAGGCAATAAACACAAATGCAAATTGTTTGTGAACTTATGATGGCCTGAAACAGGTGTTTCATTATATAACTAGCAAACATATTGATTGACGTTGGTTGCTGCATAACACCTCCATAATTCTCAAAACATCCAATGACGCCTGAACAGAAAATAAAAGTGGATGTAGATAGTTTTTTAACCTCTGCAAAATTACATGCAGTTTATGAATATTTCAGGCATTCACATCAAACACAGTCTACACAAACGTGCTGAAACAAGCCAATAGCGCAATGTAAACTGATTTTTCAGATCGGAATTTTTTTAATCTGTCGAATTGTGGTGTACAAGTCATATTTAAACGTTTTGGACATTCCTGCCCTGTTTTTTTTCATCGTAAAGATAACCCTGTTTCTTTTAGTCATTGTTCACTTTTATTGCTCTTTGAGAAATAGTGTTTTTGAAATACAAATGGCAATTACTATTTGCAGCAAGTGTATTTAAGTACTTTAAACATATTAAACACAACAAAAACTGTTTGAATAGAACATGACATTAGAAGCTTACCTTTTCGTTTACGGTGCGTGCTTTTCCCTGCTTTCTTCGTGTAAAGCTCTTTGACTAGCAACAAAGATGAGAGAGCAAGCACGACCAGTGGACAAATCATGAACGTGGTCGAAGAGAACGCGTAGTAAACTTTTTGCTGCTGCACTCTACAAACGCATAATACCTATTTATGGTTGAAACATCCAGAAACACTCCTAAGCATTGTTCCCTCTAAGTTGCGCAACTGCGCAAATGCGCAGTAGCACCAGACCATTTGCGCAGTGAAATCTCATACTCGCGTATTTGTAACATTCCAAATTTAATATCGCATATATGTTGCCGAGCACTTCTACCGCTTGAAACGCGTAATAGGAAGTGTGTCTACATGGTTGCGCGATTGCATGCGCACAAAAACAAACATTTCACCAGTGTAAAAGTTTCTTAGGGGGACAATAATCTTAAGAGTTTCTGAAAGACTGAAGGAAAATGTTAAGATCAGTTTCTGAGAAGCATCACAAAACTCCTTTTTATAAACATTGCAACTGGCAAAGTGATGGTAAAATATCTGAATAGTTGGAAGCGACAGCATTCATGAGTTTGTAATAGAACTTACTTTTAACTATATTTGAATATTTTGTGAAGATTTTATTGAAAAGAGATTTTATATTCTTAACTCCACGACTATTTTCCAATCTGATGACACATGGGTCTCTTTTGTATCTAAAAAGGAAATTGAAATAACTCTGTGAAACACTGAGATGCAAAACCGGCTATTGGCTAATGCTTTTTCTCTGCTCAGATAAAAATGTTTTGACTGAACTCGACCCAACGTGTGCACAGTCTGGTTTGATTGCTTGAATCAAAAGTACTTCAATCATGACCAAAGAAACTTTTGCATTACAAAATAATCAATCAAAATGTGAGTGTTCGCACCATTACAACGTTTAAATTTCACAATGCGATCTACAGTACATGAGAGATATTTTGTCTGTCGTCAACAAGACACCTTTGATATCGATCAAACAACTACAACAAGGACCGAGATAAAGAATATGGAGGTCTCACTTAAAAGAAATGCCTTGTGAAGATGTTGATGATAACTGTTTTGTCCCAGACACTAATCTTCTCGAAAGCGTTCAAACTGCTTCTGCAAAACTCATACTAGGTTGCTTTTGGACTACATCACATGAGAATATCTTGAATGACATAGATCTCACGCCGTTTCATGTCCGTCGTTAGTTTCACATTCTTATTGCATTTCGTAACAACGTTTGTGGCCCCTGCCCTCTCTCATCTCTCCCCTACCTCTTTTTCAAAAACTTTTCAATGTCACTGCGTTTTCATCTCACTGCCGCTCAATAAGGCGGCACTTCTCAACCTTTTTCAGATTCCGATCCACTTTTATTGAAATGTTTATGCTGCCCACTATGAGATATTACGGCAAATACAGCAACGATAGAATTGAAATACGGAAAAGTAAAAATAACAATAACAACACATAAATTTACTGGTCATGTCAGTCTTGAGCTTGCTCAAAGAATTACCGATTTGATCAATAGAAAATCAGATAATTTTCAAGAAAAACTTCAGTTATTTTCGGAATATTGTAACATTTTGAAATGTTTCGAGGCCCACCTGAACNAATATCGCGGACCACCAGTAGACCGCGGCCCACTGGTTGCGAAGTGCTGCAGCAAAGTATCTTAAGTTGTTTCCTAGCCAGCCAAGTNATGTTTGGCATTTGCGCTGTTGTAATTTTCGCACAATTGCAATCATGTGCATGCTTCATTTTGGCCGCTGTAAATTCAATATCGATGGCCACTGCAACTGGATTGAAGTGCCAATGCGGTGCTGTAAATGACGGATTTCATATGCACTTTAACTTACAACTGAAGCCAGCTGATATTGTTAAGGATAAGAAATATTATTATAGATGAAGGAGTCATCATGTATTCAGTTGTTGAATCCTTTAGGCCTCGAAATTCTAAACAAATGTTGCTGTTCTGGCAGTCAGATGTATCCAGGTACTCATATTTGCTCTTTTACAGGCAGACATGTTTGCCTTTATCGAAACAGCCACCTTTCCAAATAGACATTTTGAACTCCAGATGTTCGTAACATTTTCTCCTTTTGCATGTGTAATGAGGTGCACATCATTGTTGTTTGTTTTCTTTTTGCAATCTCTTTCATATTTGCTTCTTTCTGTTTTCAATATTTTTTGTTCTTTGAATTTAACTTTTACGTTCAGTTTCGTTTCGTTTATACTTGGTTTCTGTGCTCCTTTCAGAATGTAACAAATGGTCTACATCGCCCATTTACGTTTGCTTGCGCCGTTGGCCACGCGGCTGCCTTCGCAGTGAATGCTGCACTGGTGGCGAGTCATTGGCAACACCGCGCATGAACTGATATTTATCAAAGTAAGCCGATGGCAATTTCAGACAAGGCCACCTGCATTTCAAGAGTAAACCAGTTGTATTAGAGCATACAGAAACCTTTTCATCACCACAACAAGCGTAAAAATGAAACATTTCCGGATACGTATTTTTCTTGTGGGTTGGAGCGGTGAGGCTTTTATCTGGTGAGGGTGTTGCCTGGTGGGGCTTTAGACCGGTGGGGTTTCTGCCCAGTGTTTTATCTAGCCGGGTTTTTGTCTGGAGAGGTTGTCTGTTGAGTTTTGTTCGGTGGGNTTTTTGTTTGTTGGCTTTTTTGTCCGTACTTTGTTATAANCTTGTTTGTTTTTCCGCTATGGCGAGCTCACGCAATACACCTCAGCGTTTGTGACGCATTATTCAACTGCCTTCACCTTATGCAACGAAAGAGCCGAATGTAAATTGCAACATACAAAAATAATCTTACAACTTCAATGCGGCTAACGTTGGTCCTGCATAAAATACGATGCTTCCCCAGTCCCGCAGCTATTTCCCCCATAAATCTTACCCGTGATTGGCAATCCTAATAGAACAGCTTGGCCAATACCTCGACACGCCCGTACCGTTTTTTGGCTCTACGTCATAAAACAGGCTGAATAAAAATCCTCCGAACACGAGGGCAAAACACCATAACAAGGCCAACAACACCCGTATGGATCTGAAAGAAACAACAGAAACAAATGTAGCTCAGCGTTTGCCCTAAGTTTACAAGCAAGAAAAGCAGCCGTTAAACATAGTTTCTGTCGGTTCACTCGCAAGCACACATATAAAAACTTTGGCCAAACGTTGCACTGCTATTAAAAATTCTTTCTATAGACAAGACTTTATCCACATTAAGGAGCATCTTGCCCTGATCAAAAATTTGTAGTAAGTGAAGCTTGTTTAGCGTTACTGGGAACTCACAGAGCAATAATCTTTGTTCTGTCTTATCAAAAGGTTTCCAAATAAAAAGTTCTGCATGCACCCAGTCAACTCTAGCCAACCTCGCACAAACTCGTCCTGTGTCTTTTAACAGAGAAACCCTCATTAACCTTAGTGTCAGTAGTTATCAGTAATGTTGCAGTTCTCCAGTTTCAACAGTTATGTTAGTGAAGTCATGAAAGCCATAACAACTTTCAAAAATAATTATTTTTATGCTTTCCGCATGCTCAAGCGCTCAGCAGTCGCAAAACATGCTTTTCGGCACCACATAATTCAAGTTCATAAACTGCGATTCAAGATGGCCAGTAACGTATAAATAATGGACACGCAGTATGTTGCGGGTGTTTTGGTCCCATTTCAGAGAACGAGCTTCATATCAACTTTTATATCAACACCATTTCAAAGCATGGAGTTAACCAACGCTCTTCAAACAAATATCGTTTCAGGGCAGTGAAAACTAGTTTCAGGAGTTATTATTGCTTTGCAGCAAATATCAGCAATGAGCGGCTTGCAAAAGAGTTAAGGTAGGAGTCATGCCAGAGACCATTAGCAGTTTAACGTATGCAGTGGTCCAATATGAGAGGCGAATCACGTTAAACGCACTGGAATGGGATTGACTAGAGGCTTACAAAAACATATATATGTAATATATACGCGTTTTGACTTTATTGCCTCAGAGGCTTTGTAAGGCCATGATATTTCGTGCGAAAGGTATATCGCTTCTACTGCAGTACAATCGTTCAACGAGCAAATTGCATTGAATACAGCTTCCAGTAAAAGTTCTACACAAAATTTTACTGCAGAAGATGATCTTGTGCAACTCTGATTACTAAACGAATTGCAAAAAAATGAAACAAAATCTAAGTTTAGTTACCAAAAGCTTAAAAACTGCCGACGCTGTTAACCCAACACCGAAAAAGGTATCAAAAATAACTGAGTTCTGCCGGTGCGCGTGTTTCCGGCGGATGTAAGATATTTTGCAAAACATGCAATTGTTGCATGCCGTACCGAATTTCAATCCCTTCAAATCGCGACGGCCACTTGACAACAATCAATCTCCAAACAGCAAATGACGCAATGTGCATAGCTGTGCAATATGACGTGGATTCATCGGTGAACCAGAAAAGTTTGCAGAGAAATCCACCCCACTGCCAGTCATAAAAACCCCAGGTTCTGAAACGACAGAAAAACAGATGAAATCCTACAGAGGCAAGCCTTTATGAGGCGATTGATGTGGACGAAATATCGGTTTTTGTATCATTCTCGTTTTGTGCATTTCGCTTCTTCATATACAAAAGGATGTATGTGCATGCATAAGAAAGAAACATATATTTTAGAGCTTAAGTCTGCTATTACAATTACTTCTTTCATAAGTTTTGTTTCATATCTACACTGAAGACACCTATACCAGGGTGAATTTGAACTTTGATGCTTTGTCTCACCTGCGATAAAGCCACAAAGGCGATGCGACCAAGCCCGACAAGAGATCCGAAAAAGCCAAACTGAGAATGAACGAATTGCATTTTGTCAACATCTGCCTGTGCAGCGTGATGGCGAAGACTGTCAACAGATTCCCTGCGGTGCTCCACACTGCCATTATTGCGATAAAGCAGGCTATCATCACCTGAAAGTCAAGCAGAATGCAGCAGGAAGTACATTTTATCAAACAAATCACCGAAACATTTTATCGCAATGTCATTTTAAACGGTGCAGGATTTTGTTTACCTGTTTGTCTGTATTTGCAAAAATAAGAAGCACAAAAAATAATTTTTGTCAAATTTCGCGCAATCTTTTCTGTTGGCCAAAGTGCAGCAAAAGTTGATATGAAACAAAAGTTGCTCAGGATGTGATATGGGTAAGAAACGAACAAAAGTTGATTGATAAATATGTATGCACTGTCTGTGCACACTGCACAAGTAACAAAAATCAGCACGCATTGATGATATTTAATGGAAATCAATTTCGCCATACGGCATCTTCAGTCCATAGACTGAAGATGTCAGTAAACAAAAAAATCTTGGACTGAAGATGCCGTATGGCGAAATCGATTTCCATTACATAACATCAATGCGTGCTGATTTTTGTGACTTGTGCACAGACAGTGCTTAAGTTGAAGATATGGGCAGACAAGAATCCCCGCAGTTAACAGAAAGGAAGACACAGGTTGATACTGATGCTCAAGAAACAAGTAGAACTTCCAAGTACTGTATAAATATGTATGTGTGCATCCACCCTATTGTTGCAAAATAACTTTTTCACAATAAAAATCTTAATCTGATCAGCAGTTCAAAATGAATCTGCTTGATTTAGAACACCTCAGTGTTTGTCATTCCCTGACTGTAGTTCCCTGAAAGAGAGAGAGAGAAAGGGGGAGAGTTGGAGAGAGAAGCACATACCTAAAAAAGGTTTTGCAAGGGTTGATGGTGGCAATGCTGTTTTGTGTCATAAACTTAATTATTTTTTTCGCTTCAGTGGAATTTGTAGAAAAAATCAGTCATATCGTCAGGTCGGAAATGAATTGGCATCTGGAAAGCAGGTATGCTTAAAATGATGGTNTATCGNAAAAAATACGTTATATTAATCACTGTTGATTGAGTTAACGCTGCACGATNTAGATTTCATGGGTGTCGGCTTTAACTCACATTTTGGATGATGTTCCTCAGAGGAACATCTCATAACACTGGTTCGCTCTGCAAAAGACTCTGAGGCACTTTAATGGACATTCATACGATAACATCTTTACGAAGACGCAAAAGGCAGTGCCGGATTTAGGGGGGGGCTAGGGGCCCGGACCAGGGCCCCCCACCATATTCGTGTGTTTAGCCATAAGTGCGACATGTGCGTGCCACTTAGTCATTTTAAGCAAGGTAAGTTTGTTTGCAGACGGTATTTATTATCGGTCGGCCAGACAGCCGTATTTCACTTGAATATTATTTGATATTGTGACGAAACAACCTTTACACTTATTGGTTTCCTGAAAGTAGATCAGATCAGGTATCTGAATCTAGTAAATGGAAGGCCGAGGTGGAACGCATTAGTTTACGTCTCTACTCATTTCTGGTAGATTTTGCGTCTGCCTTAGTCAGTTTTGCACAGGTCGCATATGAATAGCACTACTAGTATAGCTGCCATACGCCCTCTTGTTGAAGTACATGTCCACTTTTTCAAGAGGAATGAAATATTCTCCGAGGACATTCAAAAATGTCAAAATGTCTTCCTTTTTGCATTTCATGTTTTACATAGCTATAATCAGTGGCGTAACTAGAGGTTTGAGCCTGGCTGGAAAATTTAGCAATGAGGGTCCCACTAGCTAACACTCAGAAAAAAAACTTGAGAACTAATGTTGAATTCGGTTGTTGATGTCTATACTAAACCCTAAATTACCGGAAAATAATTATGAAAAACGCAAAAAAAACAACTTAAACTGAAATATAAGTTAAATGAGATTCGGTTTCACATTTACTTTGCCTGGGGGGGACATTCGCCCCTCTGCCCCCGTCAGGTACGTCACTGGTGGCTATGATATACTGTATTGTATTTACATATAGTAAGCTGCCCCTACCAAATTCTTTGGCTGTATTCCTCAATTTGCAAACAACTGAGTGGAAAAATGATGAACCATGTGTGTAGTATCTGTTTGATATAAACGTTTCTGCTGATGAAGCCGAAGTAAACTCAGTGGCGTGCAGAGGGGGGAGCAAACGGGGCGCCGGTCCCGGGCATCCAAGGCAGGGGGGCGTCCAAAGAGTAAAATTACAAAAATTCAAATGCTTAAACAAGACTATTTTTCCCATTGTTAGTCTACTAACATATGCTGCGTGGATTGAAACTTGTTTTGTTGTCAACAGTAATGTTTATGTATTCAAATGTCAGTAATTATCAGCTTCTTCATTACGAGGGACTTTTAGTCTAGGTGTGCGGCGCACACCCAATCAAACTGATAGTGACGTGACTTGTTCCAGATCGTGCGATCAAGGGAAAATCACAAAAGAGAATTGAAAGATAATCAGGGTTGAGAAAAACCCGTTTTTTCAAAACAACCCTCCTGTTTTTTAATACGGGTTTTGTTTTTCTTAAGAGAAACAAGATTTTGTTTAAAAAAAAAAAATCTGAGTTGTTTTTATTGCATGATACAATATCATTATTTGCTGAATTACACAATAATAACTTGTTATACCTACTGTCGCATTCAAAGTTGAGGGTAAAGAAACGCACCCCATCTTTGTTTTCGCAAAGTGTTGTTGGTCAATTCACTCCAAAGTGGTAAGGCTTGGCAAGAATGCGAACAGCAAACAGAGAAAAGCCACTCCCACACAAACTCTGCAGTTTCACGTCAAGCTTATGTAAATGCCCTGCTAGTTCAGCATCTATATAGTATATTTTTCAATATATGGTTTGGTATGGTCCAACATCAGAAACAGCTTGGATGCAGAGAAGGCAAAAAAATTGATTTAAACGTGCCGATTTTACAGAGCTGAAGAAGATCACCCGTAGAATTTACTCAAATTTTTCGAAGTATTCTCTGTTTTTCAAGTCGAACAAATTGCGTTGCTGTTCGTTTCCTTTCATTAAAAAAAATTCACAGTTGACAGAACAAGTGTGCTGCTTATTTTACTTTTTACTTCATGATACATTTTTCAAAGGAAAAGTTACCAGTGGGTTTTATTGTTTTTTTCAGTGAGCTTTTGAAAACACCGGATGATTTAGTTCGGTTGTGTGCAACTATATCAATATTGAAGATAATTGTGGACGTTTAATTGATTTTGTGAACCAAATTTAAAATCTGTCCAATTTCAACGTGCTTGATTTAGCTGATTTTGNGATTCATCACTAGTTTCCCGTTTAGTCTTCTGTGCTAATACANTCGCACACCTGTGCTTGCAATATGCGTTTCGTTTGGAGTTTCGTCATAATTGCTAGTTCAAGCGGATTGATCATAATGGCTTACACAAGCCAGTCTGTTGTTTCTCCTTGTAGCCTAATTTTACGTATAATAGCCACATAATAAAAAACAAAGATTTCGTGCCTCCTTTATGCCTTATGCGCATTCTCCATTCTTGTGTTGTTTGCAAGTTTCAAACCGTGAATCCTGGGTGTCCGCCATCCCAACCGCATACCTTCTCATCGACTGCTATTTGATGCGACATTCGCGCAGCCTTGTATTTTTGCAGTTGTGAAATGTGCTGACGTAGCACTGAGTGTTCTACTACTCCCCTGTTTAAACATAATTTTTTATTTTTGCAGTTATTTTTAATTTTGCAGTTATGAAATGCTCTGTCTTAAGATACCGCTGATTATGTTCATGACAGTTAAACATTGTAGCCTAACTTACAACAACGAGTAAAGAGAGTGCGTGCAGAATAATATGCACAGGGAAGCCGGAAAATGAAGGCATGGTGTGGGCATTTCCCAAGAGTTGCCTTGTGCTGGTCAGCATGCTCTTTGTACTACCGCTTTTGTTATTTTCGTAATAACCACGCATGAGCTGAGCTAGCTCAGCAGGTTTTGAAAAGAACCGATTAGAGCTACTTCCCCTTTGAAACTGGAGGCAACGATATCGGTCTCAGGTCAGCCAATATACCGGAAAAAATGCAGGTATTTGGTTGAAAAATTAAACAGGTTCTCTCTGCCGTGTTGGTGAAAATTTATTTTCAAACCAAGATGTTCCACAACACAGAAAAGACAGAAACTTGTCACGGAACTACACCACAAGTCTTATTCATCGCCAGAACCACAACGACGAATTAGTTGACTGAAGCTGGCTTTGTTTTTCTCCTTCACAAACTTGTATTTATTGTTTCAGTTGTAGGCTGATGTGCGCGGATACGACTAAATGTGGGCATTTCCTGATAAGAAAAGGAATCTTCGACTGGAAGCGCGCTCTTGAGCGCCTGAGGAGCCACGAGCATTCAATGAAACATACAGATGCCACGATTGCGTTTAGTCGCAGATGTAATTAATCACTATGAAGAATTGATACGGAGCTAGGCAGTCTCGTCATTCAATGCAAACAATATCGGAAATCGCTTCTGCCTGCAAAGTTTGGTTTCTGTCGTAAAAGTTATTGTTGAGCCAGGACTGGCGTTTGGAGATGATGAAAACGTTGGATCGCCCAGAAACGTTTTCCAAAAAATTTTCAAAGTTTTTTTCAAACAACATTTGAAAAAAAAATAGATGCGATGCTTCTGGTGACAGGTTGTGCAACAGTCTCACAAATCGCTAGTCATTGTTAAATATCATTTTGCAACATAAATTTTGTTACAATTGAGTTAACAAATGTGACGTCACAAGATTACGTCATAAACATTAATGATCCGTGGAAATACTAGTGACTTCATCGATCATCCCCTACCTAAAGATTCTGTATCCGCACATGGGGCCTCCCACCACGCCTGGGCCCCATGGCCCCCACCATCTAAATCCGGCTCTAGCAAAAGGTGGAATTAGGTCTTGTAATGAAACCTTTTATTCATTATCATATCAACTGGGAGTAACGTGGTCTTAATAATATTATATATTGACAGCTCTACATAAGTGCAACGCTAACGACCGAGCACAACGTCGTTAATACCGTTTAGATAATTTTTAATTCAAGACAATATTTTGTCCAAATCGTTCTTTCCCATTATGTTGCAGAAGCAGTGTTGCAAAGAACATTTCCCCTATGCCATAATTGTTTTTCAAAAAAGAGTTTGTACTCTGAAATATCTCTGATTTCATGTTATTTTGTCCATCATGTTTTATTTTTATACATTTTGTCTTGCTGGGCGTTTACGCGAGTTTAAATTTTAATATGCAGAAAAGGGCTTTCGCAACAGTTGTTCAACCTACGTCATGTGCACACTACGACCATAGAAGATAAATAGAAAGAAATCTTACATGCTAAAGGTTACCCTCTTTTTCTAGTTACACAACGAAAAATTAACAGACTTACCTGCTGCTCATAAGTTGCAGGAGAAGTGCCAATGTGCTTGGTGGAATTTGCTGCAATCCCCGGTGTTCCAGCATGTACACTATCAACGGTGTTAGTCGTTTTCAACAAATTAGTGTTCATGGTAACTTTCACTTTGATCAAACAACAAAACCACAGCTAAAAACTTAGTTCATAAAATCATTCAGACTTCAGAAATAGTGCGGTCTTTCAGTTAACTACTGTTTCGGAAATAAGTAATATTTTGCTTTGTTATTGCAAGATTACGTGAAAATAAAGTCAATCCTACTGAAGTCATCGCAAAACCGTCCTCAAACAAATTTTCCAGCTCGACGCAAAGTTTAAGAAATCAATCATCATTGATTTATATTTATCTACAGTAAATATTTCAATATTTTCTAAATCTTTATTCAAAACGACTGATGTGATTTTTGTATGTACCTGATCTTTAAGTTTGCAACGTTTTTATTAACACACTGTATGGTCGTATGTGCTATCAGCTGCAGTAAGTGACCAAAAATTATCTAAAATACAGTATCTGGCAACAATCAGAGACTTTCTGAAATGATTTTGTCAAAAACAAAACTATATAATTTCGAACACAGCATCAAAAAATATTATAAGTTGTAAAGTTGCCCCTTCCAAATTGCAAACATAGCTGTTGAGAAACAAAGCTACCTTCCTAGTTGCACTCATGAGTTCCCGTCTGTGATGTGCGTTGGATAAGACAGTGTAGGTTGGTTTCAGCAACTTTGAGGAAGCAATGGCTCACCTCATGTTCGCCTGACGACATAATCATATTATATTATTTTGACCACGACAGGTTGGTCCCTTCCAGGACATTGACAATGTTGGCAAATACCGAAATATAAAGCATTGATTTAGTCTATTTGTTTACAGTCGACGATTAAGCGAATTAAAAGTGACTGCAGTCAGTGGCGTAGCAAGGGGGGGCCTGGGGCAGCGGGCCCCGGGCGGCACTTTAAGGGGGCGGCACTTCGCTGACCAAAAATTAATATTTGAAAGGAGTTTAAAAGTTTTAGTTTTTCGTTATTATTTTAAATGCATTTTTAAATGTTCTACCGCTTTCCAATTTCATGCTTAGAAGCTCTAGACTGGTAGGCTAGCCTAAAAGAATACAACATGTGACTTTGGAGTGAGTGGATTGATAAAACATTTGGGGGTGAAGAGTTTTCTGAGAGGGACCCAAATTTTCTAAATTATGTCCAATAGTTTTAATCTACGTCCAAAACATTTTTCCAAGGGGGGGCGAAAAATTTTCCTGCGCCTCCTATTACCGGGCATGCTTATTGGGGACCAATTGTGCTCCAGTCCCTACACCTTCCGCGCCAGACAAAGCAATTTCAGCCATCTCAGTCAAAAGTCCTTTGCACAAAGGAATGAGATGACATTCGACCGCAGACTAAAAACGTTAGGGCTCCAGTTGTTTTCGGTTTATATTGCTACTCCTCTCAAAATCTGATAAAAAATTTTTGCATGAAATCACGGTAAATAATCAAGGCTAGCTTAACCGTTTTTCTCGTATCGTTGGTTTCTCAGTAACGCCCCAGCTGCACATCATAACATCCTCTGAAACCCAGACATTGGCGACGAAGATGCCGCTGCGGCGGCGATAGCCCAGTGGTAGGGTCCGCCTCTCAACTGGAAGGTTGTGTGTCCATATCACAGACACTGAGTGACTCGCCATGGTGCTCCTTGGGCAAGATCGTTCGCCTAAACCGCCCCGGTAAGAAGCATATTTCAGGCGTTGGTATACCGCTAATTGCCGTCGCCAACATTATTAGAAAAACATTACTTGGCACATCTCATGCTATATTTTCTTGTTCAGTGGGGTATTTTCAATAACTGCCATAAGCTGTAGCCCAGTCATTAGGCGGGCCTATCAACATTAAGTTTTGGCGGTTGAAGTGAAGAGCTTTGCAAAGGTAACATTTCTCAGTTTCAATACAATTGCTGTTTTTCTGCACGACGTAATGGTGCCGGAAAATGACGTTCTTGAAGCGGGTAGCGCATTTGATGTGTTTGCGTTGGTAACTTTGAGCTCAGATTGTAGGTTTCAACTGCAAGTAGAGTGAATAAGAGCCAGCCGATAGGCAAAGTGGTTTTCGTGAAGTCGCGTTTGTTCAACGGTACACTTTAAACATTGGCAGTCATAGAAAAATTTATTTCAACAAGAAAAGTTGAAAAAGGTGTTGCTCTCATTTTGATGAATTTGAGGCAAGAACCTCAAAACTAACGCAAGGGTAAACGATATGTTTAGATATGATTGTGGTTAACGCTTTTATTAAACAGAGCGTTAATCGAAACGGTTGTACAGCTTGGCAATGGCTGCACAAAATAAAGTTGTTCATCGCAATAACCGTCGAACGTAAGACGTTTCAATCACTGCTGAGCATCCAAAAGGCCTATGTCCCAGCTGGCATGGTTTGGTAATACAGTTTTCGAAATAGACATCTGTTGGTAACTAGTCCCGTCGCCACGGGGGCTTTGGTAGGCTTAGACCCCAAAAAACTCCAAGTCCCCCAACATTTAAATATGAAACGCTGTTCACCAGTGCATTTTTTGTCAAATTTTAGAATGTTAATCCCACTGCACAAACGTAGTCTCCCAATTGAAGACCTTCTGGTGATGGTTCTGTTGGTAACGAACAAAGGCAAGGAATAACACCATGCACGTGTACTTGTAAGAGGTACAACACAAGGGCTAGACCAAGTGCGCAGGTCACGATGAAGACTATAAGCAAGCGCTTCAAAACCATAGCCTGTTTTAATTTCAATATTTTTTCAAAATGTGTCCCTGCACCTATAGAGGGCTCCGCGCAAGTGCCCCCAGAGTTAACGTTTGAAGTCTTCTATATATTCTAAGAGGATTAAACCACTACTGAAACGTGAAGTGAACAATGAAACGTTCTTTACATCACTGAAATCATATTATCAGATTGATTATCTAGCCTGCTGCTATACGCAGTATATATGCTATTTTTAGTTAAAGACGGGGCTACTACACGAAATTTTAACATACATAAATGTTTACATTTTTAAAGTAGGTATGCCGCCGTCACATCCCTTAATTTTTCCGTTTGATCTCCTGGAATGAGTAAACTATAAAAATTTCATGCGGTGACCTTACCGGTGATTTAAAAATCAACAGGGAGNAAAGTTTGACTGAACATGTGGGGTTCGTATATGCAAAGGAAGAAAAAATAGAAAAATTTACGATGAGAAAGGTGGCGACAAGNAGAAAAATCAAGAATCATAATAGACAATCAAAAGCAAGACACACTTCAGTTCGTTAGTGTTTGATTGCGATTTTGAAGATGNTTTATAAATTCTTATATCTTTNAATTAGCACGAAACATGAACTTCCATTTAAAATTTTTGTAAGCAAATTTGAGGGTTGGAAAGGGCGGCACTTCTACGGTCGGCCCCTGGCTGCACTTACCCTCGCTACGCCACTGACTGCAGTTTCTATAAGATGTTGACAAAGCATTTATTGCAGCATTTGCGCTTATGTTTCAAGTATGCGTTGTTACTCAGTTTTACCGGACAAGCAACAATAATTATCAGGCAGTCATTTTATTTATTTTTCTTAGATAATAATTGTCACAGATTGAATGTTACGATAATTTCTTTAAATAATATTAACTTTGCATTACATTTCGCAACAAGCAATTTGCAACAAGCAAGGCGTGGACTGCGGGTTTTCCTGACTGCAACGTCTTCAAATGTCTATAACATTTGGTATCCTTGACGCTCCCATAGCTGGTTTGAAATGCGAGCAGTTTAAGCATTTGGTATAAACCCTCAACATTTTCTTCACAGCTAACTCAAAATCGTCACTTGCCCATTTTTTGAAAAGTGTTTTCAGCTTTCGTAAATGCTTTGATTTCTTGGTTAGCTGAGCCTTTGTTCATATGCTCAAAAATTTATTGTTTTGTTTTCCAATTTTGTTTCGTTTTAAGTATTTCCTACATATTTGGTGAAGACGTTTAAACCCAAAATAAGCCAGATTTGTTCCAACCAATGTTACTTTTCCACCAGTGACATGTCGTTTGCAAAATTATTAGGTTTTGTCCTAGCTTGTCCAAATTCGCATTTATCTTGCCTGGCTAAACCAGACGTTTTGAAAATGTCTACTTTTTCTCCGCAGTTTTGAAGGCAGTACGCTTGCCAAAATCTTTTCTTGGTGCAGTTTGTACCATATCACAACAATAACCCTTGTTTTGGCATAGGTTCCCTTTTTCTACTTATTTTGCATCTTCCTTTTGCATTTTATCGCATCATCAACATGGCCGCATATGCTCAAAAGGAACACTTTCAGCAGCAGCAAACGAGATTGTAATTTATCATTGTGGTGAATGGAACAAGCTTAAGCAGTTGATCTGTCAGTCAAACTCAACAAGCTGAATTCACACACCACTGCGTACACTCAAACGAAACGCTCTTGGCACGTTATGTAAATTGATTCCAACCAGGAAGTAAGCCAGTTGCATGAGAGCCTCACTTACCTCAAGTGCAGTACATTAAAAAAGAGTTGCCTTGTGCTGGTCAGCACGCACTTTGTACTACCGCTTTTGTTATTTGCGCAATAACCACGTATGAGCTGAGCTAGCTCAGCAGTTTTTGAAAAGAACCGATTAGAGCTACTTCCATTTGAAACTCAATTCCAAAGGTTTCAGCTTGCCTTTTCGCACACATTTTGCTGGATGATGACTAATTATCTCAGGTACGCTTTCCCGCCGCACAACCTCTAGCTGAACATCAAAACATCTTTCTAGGATCTTGCTGTATAATTTTGTCACGGGGCTTTGTTTGGCTACTGCACATCTGAAATTAAAAAACATATTTACTTTTCCAAGCGTATATTCAAAAAGAGTAGGCGAATATAACCTGCAATGCACTCTAGCCCAGGAATACTAGATCACCATTATCATTCATAGTTCAGCTTTTATCGTTATGAGTAGATGCATTTAGCCACTATCTATAGAAATGATTCCTTTTATAGCCAAGAATCAGACACGATGATCTTAACAGAGTATATCTTTTGCCTGCTCGGTATAAGCATTTTCAGCTCTTTTTGAAAAGGAAACATTTAACGTTGACTGTATGTCCAGGTGGAAATTCAGTCTGATTGAATTTAAGTGGTTGATCTGGCGCAAACATAGCTTGTTTACTTTGAATAGATACAAGTACTTCAATAAAAGATATTGGTAGACCAGATAATCCAAAAGAGTCATACCTGCAAACTGGGCTAAACAAGAACTATGGGCCAAACAGGAACCAGGTGAAAACTCATCAACCTGGGTAAAAGCCAACGGTCTCGAGAAAAGTACGTTGGTATGTTTTTTTATATTTACACGACGGGTCAAACTCCCCCGGGGCTCAAATGACGAATTTTATCGTAACGTATCGACATTTAGCAGATGCATCGAGCATTTTGTCCATCGAAAGTGTGGTGCAGTCTTTCTTGCTACTGTTTACGCTTCAAAAGCATAAAACGCTACACTTTGACCCGCGACAACACTCAGAAAGTTGTGACACTCATCGCATCGATCAACTTCTCAGCTCGCAAACATTCAAGCTCCGACCGCGAGAAACAGTTCGAGGCATAAGCGTACAGCATGAGGATGCAGGGGATGTTGTCGCATCCCCAACGCTGAAAAATTGGCCATTATTCGGGTAAAAATTTTCAACATTTGGGCAAAGTGTGCAGCTACATTCTGATATAAGTGAGATAGTGTCTATTTTCCAACCAAGGCAAAATAATGGCCAATTCAACGGCAAAATAGTGTCCAAAACGACAAAATAATATAGGGCTATTTTGCCCCTGATGGCAAAATAAACACTGCTCTTAAGTGAACTGGAATCATGTGGTAATTCCAACAGTCTTCATCAAATTTAGGCCAACATAAAATATTCAAGTTTTGGATAAAATTAAAAACATTTGAGTAAATTAGGAGCATTTTGGTATGGTCCAACAGTTTCAAGCAAATCTGGGCAAATGAGAGAAGCTTCATTCAAGTTTGGGTGAAAATAAAAACGTTTAGATAAATTAGAAACATTTGCGCGAAGTCCATCAGTCAAATTGCAACAGCTTCATTCAATTGTGGGCGANTTCAAACATCCTGTTCAAAGCTGGGCTATATGGAATANCTCCTTTGAAATTGTAGTATATTTAGAAATGTCTGGGTTAACTATAAGAGCTTTATTCAAAATCAGAAAAAAATAGAATCATTTAGGTAAATTTTGACAACCTCAATGAAATTTGAGCAAATTGGAGCAACTTCATTCAAATTTGGGTGAAGTAAGAAATGTTTCCATAAATTGGAAAAGTGTGGGTAAATTCCAACAGAATAAATCAACTCTGGTCAAATAGCAATAGCTCCATTTAAATTTGGGCCAAGTGGAACATCATTCAATTTTGGGTAACTTCGAACAGCTTCATTCATTTTTGGGGAACTTCAAAGAGCTTTATTCACTTTTGGTGAACTTTAAACAGCTTCATTCCAATTAGGGTAATATACCAGTGCTTCACTGAAATTTGCATACTATTAGAAACATTTGGGAAAATTCCAACAGCCTCAATCATATTTTGTAATTGAAACAGCTTCATTTAAACTTGAGTACAACAGGAACCATCTGGGCAAAGTGGAAGAGTTTTATTCAAATTTGCATATATTATAAATATTTGGGCAAATTACAACAGCCCAATTGAAATTTGGGACAGCTGAAACAACCTCATTCAAATTAAGGCAGAGTTAGAAACATTTTAAATTAGCAACATGTAGTGGTAACCTACTATTCCATCTAACCCTAATTTTTATAAACCTCAAATTGTTGCTGTTATAAAGTGTACAACTAAAATGTAGCTGTAGCTGCAAAATGTTTTGTGTTAGTAACGTGGTGTAGCTGTGATATGATACTGTGAAATCTTCATGTTTCAAACTTGCTTAATGTTGCGATATTTGCAAGTGTGAATCTGTTACCGTGACGTATTCTTGAACAGAATTAACTATGCAACTGCAGCTGTAGGCTAATGTGTTGTGTGGTGGTCATGTAGCTGTGATTTCATACTCTTCAGGTTTTCATATTTTCCGTTTGTTTCATGAAATAAATTTCCTATGCTGCATCCTGCCAAAGTTCAATGTTTCAATTTAATGCAGTGAAGTGAAGCTTCCATGAACACTACCAACTGTACTATTTATTCCACTGCATAATTCACTAATGCTAATGCAGTCCACTAAAGCACGGCTATTTTTAAAAAATATTCACGTTGAGGTTATAAGCCATTTGTCACTGAAAATGTGCATTTCTACAGATGATCATGTAGGCAGCAATATTTACCTGTATCAGTCCCATATTGCTATTTTTGCTTAGCATGCTGCGTTTAGTGCTCATGCAACTGTCTACACTGGGGTGGATTTTTGGTTTTCATAATGTGACTTTAGAAGCTGTAAACTAGGGATCACCAACCTTTTTCAAGCTGAGAGATATTTCTTGTGTTCAGATAATGCGAAGAGCTACTAGTTTGATACACACTTCTGAAAAGAAAATGTTGCTCAATTTATCTTTAAATTATTTTAGTATTAACAATTAAGATATTCCGCAATGTTAAGACAGTGTTCACGTTAATGCTATTTATAGAACAGGCACGCGGGCGGTAGCATAGCCAGCCCCAAATTTTGTGGGAGACCAAATATTGTGACTTTTAGCGAGCTACATTATTTTTGTTTGAGGCAACACCTCTCAAAGCACAAAACAATAAAAATGCTAGAAATTTGACGAGAATGCCCCCCCTGGCTACGCCTTTGCTCGCGGGCGACCTGGCGCCCGCGGGCACCACGTCGGTGACCCCTGCTGTAAACGTTTAAGTAAGTTGTAGTATTTTAAGTACAACACATTGCAGTTAAGATATGCTATGTAATAAATTGCCACCTTTCCCTCTCCTTGCTTGAGACTTCACCTATTAGCAGCTATGTAATATTTTAGATCGTAACCTGATATTTTACTCCTTTTCCAGATTGAATGCGATTATGGCTATCACAACTGCACAGATTTATGCTAGAGAAGAACAGATTTTAGCTATTAGAATGATCGTGTCGGTAGAATAAGTTTAGAACATATACAAAAACTTGAAAAAGAAGCCGCTGAACACCTTCCACGCGTGGTGGCATGAACAGCAATTTTTGAGCGATTTCATTGTAATTAGCTAACATTTTTCAACACAATAAATATTACCATTGTTTACATGTGGCTAAGCAGAAAATTGATTGCTGGTTGAGGGCGTACAGCTTTGAACCCCGGTAATTGGTAATTAGGCATGCAGACACCTTGATTTGTTTGCATTGGTACGTGTTGGTCTTAACATTAAGACTTGCTGTTTATATGTTACTTGGGAAATACAAGACCAAATTTGGGCAAAAACGTTTTGCATCCCCAAAAGCATGCACTACCGTACACCTATGGTTCGAGGAACAGAACAGCACTCACCTGTGTTTAGGGAAGCGAAACTCATTTTGTCACGCGATATCTCTGTTGTTAACACTTACATGACTAATTGGTGACTTGGGCTTTCCGTTGAGAAGACTGTGTGCTCTGTCTTTCACCTGAAGAACCACAAGGCCAACTGACAGCTAAACGACAAATACAACCCAGTGTAACATTGAAGTTCGGCCCACATCCATCATATCTGGGCATATGCTTGGATCGCACTCTGTCGTGCAGAATACATTTATACAAACTCAAGAAGAAAGTCTCGCCGCGACGAGTGGCACTCATCAAGCCGCTCCTGGATCTTTGAAGGAAGCTCGGGTGGGGAGCTTCCTTGAAAGCTTTAAGAACCCCCGGTCTGGCTCCTGCATTCGCTCCGACAGAGTACTGGGCCACAGTATAGCGTCGCAGCGCTCAAAACAAGCACATCGACGCACCTTTAAATGAGTCGATGTGCAATATGACTCACTGCCTGCGAAGCACACCCATAAACTTCTTGCCCATTCTACCTGGAATAACGCCACCTAAGACAAGGTGCATCAGTGCTTCGTGCTTCAAACGTTCCATCTCAAACGTTTGCTGCACGAAACTGTACCTAAAACCATCTCCGAAACGCCTCTGCTCCAGAAAACCTCTTCGCTCCTTTGTGGAATTGTTGTAAACTATCGGTACCCCACCACATCAATCCTCCAGCTCTCCAGTCCTTCGTTCCCGCATTTTGCCCACAACCACCAGGCTGCGACCTCCCCGGAAATGCCTGGGTTCAGCTCAACTGCTTGCGGACGGGGTTTGGTCAAGTTGCAGCCAGCATGAAAGCACTGGGCCTGTGCAGCTCTGATTTGTGTCAGCGTGTCAAGGTGCACACTACAACCTGCATGACTGCACCACGTTTGAACCTCCGTGCCACATCTATGAGATGGGCAATCCTGCACTTTCAGAATAACTTGTTAAATCAAAGTTCTGACCGACGTGTACTTGTGTCGAGTGTATACGAAAGACGACGTTCTTGCACATTTGCTGGACCAGGATTCTTAAGCACCCCTACAGCAACAAAGCCAATGTAGACTTCCTGAAACGTCCTCGTGAAATTACGAGTGAATCATACCCAGCTAATGATTAGCTTGTGTGTTTAAGGTAGATATTGAATATTTAATTGCAACTCTGACGGTTACAGGAAAATCCGTTACAGTTTGCTTGTGAAAGTCAGTAAAAATTAGTTTTTTATGTTTTGTGTTGCGCCACAGTTTTATTAATTGCAGCGTAATCAGAAATGCTATAATGCCTTAATGGTGATTAGCTCAACGTGTGCGCAAACGCGAAAGCAGTTAGACAGTATTTTACGTGTGGTTTTACACGCAATGTTCAGCACGTATTCGCAGCTTATCGTGGTAAGTGCATGGTTGGTGACTAACAATCCGTTGAAATGACATCTTGCGTTTTTTTTTTAATGAATTCTAAAGCCTCTCAGAGTCATTTGAATTTATTCTTTCGTTCGATGAAAGTGACTGAATGACACAAATAATATTATATGGAAATCCGCCTGCCCGCTTTAGGGTGTTTGGGGTTGTTGAGGAATGGCGATACTCAACCAACATAACCAACCTTCACGCACATAGCCGTTCCCAGACAACCCCATAGGCCGGACGGCCAACTCTTTCCGTCGGAAATATGCAACGTTTTGTCAATCGAATCTTTTCTATTGTGCTCCTATTTGTAAACTGAGTAAGTTCAGGTGTCCTACAACATGTTTACCCATACTGTCGGGAAGGTTTCGTCGGGCGCCACCGGATGCGATGCATCATCACTTTCGCACTATAATGCATAGCGGTCGCTGTCGCAGGAAATATAGTGCTTTGGATTTTCTTTTTGTTTCGAGACGGACAATCACTTCACCCAGCTCAAACTAGCCATATGTTTAACAAACTGAATATGAAGCAGTGTCCAACCCAGACCTGTAGCCACGAGGAGGCATTCGGGGGCAGTGCTCCTCCAAATTTGTGTGTGCTACCCCCAAATTTTGTTGTGCCCAGAAAAAAATATTTTAAACATACAACATAAAAAAATCCTTGCTCTCCTGAAAATATATTTTTCCCCAAAAAACTTAATACATGGCTACGGGTCAAGGGAACCTGATTGGAAAACAGAAACTCTTCGCAGATGACTGTCAGCTTTTCCTAGCAACACCTCCAACCTGATCTGCTCTTTTCAATTGGCAAAGTTTCCTGATGTGTGTCAGACCTATCAAATTTAAACAAATACAAAATAAAACGCATCGACCACGATTCCAATGACCGTAATACAAGAAAATCGTGGCCGATAACTGCTTGTGTTTCGCTTGCAGCATTGCTAAATTCGCCTTCTTTTTCCAATAGCAAAGCAATGGTAATTTTGCCATTCCTGTGGACTTCCATAAACAAAAATTTTGAGTGATGTTGTCAAAGAGCAAGACTTTTGCTTGACAAAGCTACAATTTGATCAAAAGTATCAATCGCTTGAATATCCAACGTAACGCAAAGAATAGATTTCAAGCGGTAATGCAATTTGTGCAGTTGACTCTTCCTGTTTGGAGATCACATGAAGGACATGACTGCAACTCTTTTACACCTTTTATCTTTAACATTTTAAATGCATCAAGCTTACACGTAGCAAAACTGTGCATAGTCGTTCTATAAACTCGCACAGTCTGCTTCATCGTAGATGCAATTTATTAATTCTGACTTTGTTTTTGTTTTTTTTTGTTAATGCGTATCAGTGTCAAAAGAATTTACCTTTCCTGAAGTGTGTCAGATCATTCAAGTTAACAAACCAACAAAA
>JGI24158J21664_10000378_pt1 | contig 38942 bp, 25 predicted proteins | sample Ectturendosymbi3_FD_21664 | JGI IMG/M metagenome (IMG submission 21664) | reverse complement strand
TTATCATCGGGTCCCTAAAATCATAAAAAATCGGGTCCCTAGAATCAGAGAAATCGGGTCCCTACAGATCCAAACCGGGTTCCTAACATTTTCCTTAAAAAAAACTGTATATACAGTATTAGATTACAACCATATGCGCTGTTGCATAGATTGGGGGTCTGAAGCTTAGGTTTGGAGAAGCTCGGCCCCATAAAACACCCTAGACCAGGGGACTGGACAACGAGTATCAACTGGTGATAACCAAGGAGCTCTTTTCATCAAGGAGCTCACACCTTGCACTGTGTGTGAGATTGCATCAAAGGGTCGGCGAAAATGTGTTACAAAAAGGTAAAGACAAGAGAGACTTTTTGAAAGTCAACTGTCCGTGTGTTGAACACGAAAACGTGAAATGTCGACCTGCGACTGACAGACGAAACCCGGTTTCCGCTGGGATGACGCAATGCGGAACAAATCTGTAGTCACCGACTAGTCGTCATAGTGCAATGCATTGGTACTTGACCTACCACTTTGAAGGCTTGCGACAGGGTTGTCTGCTGGCTTCACAATCAGACACTTATCACTTGAGACAGGGTTAACCAGTTCTAGGCTTTTTTATATTTTCTGAACCTAGGTGAAGTATTTCTCTCAGTTTTTCAGATGCAACATGTTCTTGCAGGATATTGCACTGTTTCGACAGCATTTCAAAAAAAGGTGCGCACTTTTCGTGGAAATAAACGCATTAGACGCATGAATGTTGAAAAGATTTTTTAAGGAGGGGGCAATCGTGAAGTTTTTCCAGCAAGTTTCCAAAAATATTTCTTCCGGGGGGAACAGTGGCGAAATTTTATTTTACCAGCGAGAAACCAAGAGAAAAACGTTTTTTACTACAACAGTAATAGGAAAGTATCAGATTTCAACTTCCGACTCCCATGATTAGACGGCAGTCTGATGTAGAAGGCAAAGTGGTTTACGAACCGCATATGAGAAGCATTCGATAGTTCCTTTTCAGCTTCAGCAAAAGTATAAGCTAAACCTGCTAGAGCTTTTACGAATTAAGAACTTTGCGTGATCGCAGCCGATACGTAAAAAGTTTCTGCGAACAAGTCGGAACACTGCAAAGGGCTTGGTTGAATTTCAGTCAAAAATTCGAATTCTCAAACTGTTTTATACAGACAGCGATATTTCTCCATTATGTAGTAGCTGCGCAAAAAAGGTGCTGCTATCTGCTCCTTTTGAATTTGACCGAGCGTGTTAGTTCAAAATAACCTGGTTTAGATAATCGTTAGCAACGTGAACTTACAATCCATTTAACTCATTTGTTTCACGTATTTTTCATTGAAAAAAAAGTTTTAAGTTCACATTTTCATATAAAGTGGTTGAAGCAACAGAAGTCATGAAGTGCATAATTGTTGACGCACCTTCTGTGAATGGCACCGGGTCTTGCTAAAGAAATTTGACGTAGAAAGTTCACGCCCTTAATGTTTGTCAAATAGCGTTGTTTACGCACTGTCTTCCGACCAAGACATAAATGCAAAGGGTATAATGACACACAGGCCATGAACATTTAAATGAAGAGCTGTATAAACTTTAAGTTGTTTTGTCAGTCAAGGTCAAGAAAGATGAAAGTACTGCCGTGAAAAGCAGGCAACGTTTATTCGACAAGACGACTGCTCGGCTTTTTGAAGGATGGTGTTTGAACACGCCTGTACTGTTATTTCAATTGGGATTGAATTGTACAATTTGTTTTCTAGCTAATGTATGCATTGCCATTGCAAATACTGTACTTTTCAATATATTTTTCAAAATATTGTTTACTTGAAGATATTAAACAACTTTCCTAAACGTGTTTTGCAGAGTGAATGCTGAAATCATTTTGTGGAAAAACATTTTGTTGGAACTAAGGCCAAGCAAAACCATGTGCAGGTCATAAAAAGCAGTGCATCATGATTGAGATTTGCCTAATTCGCCGCCAGCAAAGAAGCACAAGGCTTGGGAAAGTTGCCAGAGTGTCACCTCTTCACATTTCTGGGGATATAACCATGTTTTCTATATATCTGCACCATGGCCTGTTGATGAACAAGGCTTAGAAAAATTTTCAGAAAAAGGGTTTAATTTCAATTGGGCTAAATCCTGAAAAACGTCTCTCGTTTCCGTTTATTTTCTTGTAAAAATCCTGTCAGTGGCATGACGTTTTTAAGAGTAAAAAGAGGAAAAGACAGCATCAAATCATCGCAGTAACCCAGGGTTTTGCCGGTGATATCCTACACCCGCATTTCGTGTTGTGTTTAGTAATGAAGTCGTGAGCGCGATTCGCTAAACCGGACGCTAATCACAACCAAGGCCTAATGACCGACTGAATAACAAAAAGCAAGCAGACTTTTTTCACCTAAAAAAGGATAGACGTGAGCCACGTTGTTGCTGACCAAGCTTTTTGGTCATAGCAGCTGTCTAGGAATGTTTTAGTCATCTGGCCAGACAACTTCCGGATGATATACAAAATCATTCTGACGTCTGGTCTTGTGTCGCAACAACGTTTTTAAGTAACGATTGGGCGCGATATGCCCATTCCCTCTCTCTATGCATCTTTTGTGTTATTAAAAGCGAACCACGACATCCATAACTCATTAATTCAACCCTACCTTACTTATTCAATCCTCAATTGGGATCGTGGTTCAAACACAACAATGCAGCCTCTCATTAATCTCCAAAATAAAGCTATAAAAGTAATAAGACCAACTAAGCAGACATCTTTGGAAGAATCTTTCCAGTACCTAAGCATATTATGTCTTCCCAAATTTCATACTTTATCAGTAGGCGAATGTATGAACTCTTATTACAACAAACTGCTTCCATACCATTTTGATAACTGTTTTATTCCAATCAGCTCAATTCATTCTTACCCCACAAGACTATCCACTTCTAACAACATATTTTTACCTGGAGTCAACTCTTCTTCAGTAAAATGTTCCCTTACATTTGTTGGCCCAAAAGTGTGGTCTTCACTACCAGACTGTATTAAGCCTTCTAACACTTTTACTTTCAAATGGAAACCTTAAAAACACCTCCAGCACGAAAAGGATACATAATTATATATTTTAGCAACATTTCACCTAAGAACCAAACGCTGCGTTTCTGTAATTTGATTCATGTAATATTGTCTGTTTTTATGTATCTTTACCTTTTGTTTCTCGTTCTTTTCTGTGCACATCCCATTTTTTGACATGAAATTATAATCCATAGCTTTTTGTTTTGTTTTGTCTTGCTTAAACCTTTCGATTTTTTTACTTTTTCATATTTTGTTTAAACATTTTTTGACCACACCAGATTCTTCAAGTAAATTTGATCCACTCCTTTGTGTACGTAGGCGTTCTCTTCATGTGTAAATTTACTTCAACATGTTCTATGTTTGTTTGTTTTTGTATTTGATTTCCAACTATTGTTGTTATAACACTACGCAAAAAGTGATAAACGGGGTTCGTTGAATAGATGACCGCCATGGTCCTTCACCAGTCGTATGTGACACAGTCACACTCGTGTTTACATTAATCCGTTACTTTGCCATTGTTTTTTATTTATTCTGATTTTTAGTGTCAAATGTTTTACTTATTGTGCAATGGCTCTCAGTATGGTATTTGTTTAATAGCTGAGTTATATGAAACCATAACAAACTTGAAACTTCTTTAATTCTTAAATCAAAGTCTGCGTACACAAAAAAAGATTGTAGCCATCACTTATACTGTAACAAAGCAATGCACATCAACTCCACGTCACTTATCCATATATTTCATTCACGTCTGTCATAGGGAGCAAGCATGCACAGCAAGCACATTTTGGAGGGTGCGAAGATATTGGCCCAAATTTTACCAAATTTGCCCGAAAAGTTTTTGTGCGACTTTTACCTACAAATTTTCTCCCACAAAGATCATGAAGACCTTGTTTTGGTGACTTCCTTAAAAAGGTTTTCATTTGTTTTTTCTGCAAACGTTAGGCGTCATTTTCGAAGTCAAACAAAGCTGGGCGCCATTTTTTCCCAGATATTCAGGGATTTTGGTTAAAATTTTAGAGATTTTATTTTGCCCAAATTTTTGACAACTCAACTTCTGGGGGTTCACTTGCACCCAGCCCCCCCTACACTGCTGACTTCTGTGTTTCAGTAATCTCAACAAAAAACGCTGAAACTTTAAGGAAAAGCATAAAAATCTCACGCAAAATCACCAGCATTTTACACTTGCAATAATTCAACTCAAAACCAGCGCTACTCAATCTCTTGCTGCCGTAAATAGACCGGCACATGTGCACGCGTATGTGTACGCACCGGTACACGGATCCCTGCTGACGTGCAGTAAAGGATCAGGTTCATACATAAACAGTTTTGAAGCCGATCTCAAATTTACGACCGACTTTTTCTCATTACGAATTTCAGCTTTTCGGAAATTACATTACTGTCCAACAGGTGACGGCAAACGGCGTGATCGGAAAGCGTTTTGCCGGCGTGCCGTATCAAAGGAAGTAGCGCTGCTTTGAACTAAATCACTTTCCAATAAATCCAAATGAGCCCTTGCATGGAGCTCCTGATTTTTTCATAACCACGTTCCAGGTGCAAGCCTTGGATAAAGTTGCTTTGCAATATGAAGGCAGCAAATACGGGCGGCCAACTCTGCAAATAAATTTTAGACGTTAGGGCGAAAATAATAGCTCAGTCTGATAACTCCGGACATTCAAAGTGACCTTGAAGTAGAGATGCAAGTAGTTTTTTTTTATATAATTCATCTTCCCTTCTTTCTTGCGATACCAACTTTAGTCTCACTTTTGCCCTTTTTCAAAAACATGCAAAATCTACCCAAGCCAACGACCAAATGGGCCGCGGTTATGACGTAAACAGAGACAGCGGGTTCATCAAAGTGAAAACTGTTGCAAACATTTTTGAATTTTTTTATTTATTTTCAAGTCCCCGCCTTTTCTCTCTGAGGAGTCACGGACTCACGGGGGTGGCAGTCCCAGGAGATGTCGAAACACCTAATTTTTCAGCAGCCTCACTTGGTTTTGAAAACTCCACACCAAGCCGAAATCAATCAATATCGGAAATGTAATAAGGCCACCTGGTCTTTGGTCGACCTCTGTGTCGCTTTTTCGTGGCTGCAGCCAAGTGTCACTCTGGTCATGTGGACGAACCATAGGTCAGTGGTCCCCAACCGTTTTGTAACTGCAGACCGGTCAAGGCTTGACAATTTTAGCGCGGTCCGGGAATACTCTGTGGTGGTTGTTATTTTCCAACAGCTGAAATGAGGTTAACCAGCTTGAACCACCAGACAGGGTTGCTGCATGTTTGTCAGCCATTTTAAAAGATTGCTCCAACGTTCTCATTCCATACACGTAATAGTGTTTCCATGGGAAGAATCGACCAATCACATGCCCAGAAAGTGAGTGGCGTCCCCACCAGCGCACATATTGTGATTTCGCGGCCCTGTACTAATTGATCCGCGACCCGGCACCGGTATGTTGCGCGGGACTTGGGGACAACTGCCATAGGTCTCTATGATCAGAGAAGTGACTCGATAATCAGGGGGCTGTTAAAGTGTTTTGCTCCTATCAGTGTTGATTCTGTACTAACACCTACTCTGTAATGCACTATGACTAAGCATTTTTGTGCTCTTATGTTATTCGATTACCCTTGTCATATGGAACATGAGTCTGTGGCACATTTGTAAAATAAAAAGTAAACCTCACGGCTGCGCACTTTGTCACGAAGCGATAGGTCGTTACCATTTCGAATAAAAAGCATTTCTTCCGCTTGAACCTGAGATCAAAGTTTATCGGTAATTTCCCCAGATACATGACCACAAGCAAGGATACGAACAAAGACTAATAAAGAAGTGACATCTTTGCGATGTTTGAAATCTTACATTTTGTGACCAGTGGACAATGAAGCTCATGCAATACAACGTTTGCTTTACCAATTCTTGCATTACTCTTCTTATTCTGCCTTTCATCACTCGTGAACAAAGCAAAATTGCTCATATAGATACTTTTCACAAACGTTGATGACTTTGATGCATGCTCAAAGCATACCATCCTAAAATGGAATTATTTTTTATTGCCATTACGGGCAACAGATGCTCTTTACATCGAACAGAGGGCACTAGACACAGCAGGTATAGCCCCCATATATTGCATCTAACACTTCACAGTTTACAGAGGCGTCTTCAGCTAAAGTAGGTGCAAATACGCCGCAAGCATTGTCACTCAATGCTGAGCAACACTGAATTTTACGTCCTTGCGAAATACACCGCAATGCATTACGAACAGACTAATCTGACTGTTGAGACGGATCACACAAATCAGGAAAATCAGTAGAAACCAAAACAACTACATCATGATACACGAATCAGACCAACCCTCTAAACACCAGGACTTTTGTTCGAAAATGTAAACTGGTGATTCCAGTGCGCGTTGCAATAGGAAAATGACTGTAAACACCAATGCAAGTTTATCAGTTGCTTAACCCAATCTACGTTTGAACTATGTCCAGAATAACTGTCTAAGGCTATCGCTACTTCGCCCACTAGAAAATCAGAAGCTTATGTTTTTTGTAAAAACGCTGATTTCAGTTTCATTTATAGTCTTTACAGTCGGTTTCTACTCTACTTTCGAAGTGTCATGAGTGATCTGCAGCACCCATCTCCGTTTGGTTGCACCATGGACCCTGAGGCTGCTTTTCGCAGGCGATACAAGCAAGCTTTTTTATAAAGTTTTGTGGATGCATTTTAGAAAATGCTGCACTAGTGGCAATTTCGTTGCATCCACCCATTAACGCCAAGCACGAAGATGGACAGGCTGCAAGTTGAGGTTTGATGGAAGTTATTGAAATACTCAGTTTTTAGTCGTTTTCGACAAATTGTTCGCGAAGCAATCAGGCCATTGCATTGTATATTCTATCGGAAAGGCTCCGATTTTCAACAAAAAGCAGACCAGTAGAACGATGGTCATGGTAGGTCTGTTGCAAACTTTTCGTTATTTGACTTCACTTTTGATCAATACGACGTCGAACTGGAGCACAACTTATACTGCGCACGGATCTGCAAAGTTCCGCACGCTGTTTTACTGTTTGACTAAGACGACGGTAGACCGACCCGTCACCAGGCTCGTAGCCAGGTTTTAAGGTTTTGGGGGAAAATACATAATTAAGGGAAAAGATTTGTTTTAATCATATGTTTTATGCAAATTTTTCTGGGCACAACAAAATTTGGAAGGGCACAAAAAATTTGGGGGAATTGCCACTAATGACCCCCCTCCCGGGGCTACGGGGCTGCTTGTCGCTTGAGCCAGCTTTAAGGCTTTTTGTTCAAAATGTAAGTCAAGTTTTATTTTACATTTTGCAAAACTGCGCTCCTAACCGAGTAGCCTATATGAGCCTCATCAAGCCACTAAAAGAATACTTTCAAATAATGACAACCGCAGGGTTAAAGGTATTTTACAAACCTAGAGTTACTGGAATACTGAAAACGTATTAGCATCAAGTGTTTGCTGAAATCAACAATATTTTGAAGTAGTCTTCAAATCCGTGAAGCGAAAAATTCCAAAATTTTCGCAAGAAACATAACGAAGTATTTCCCTATTAAGATCTGTGGCGAATACTTAGAAAGAAACCGCGGTGTACCTCAGGTCTCTCCAGCAGGTTTTGATTGTTAAGGAAAAAATGGGGGTAGACACATAAAAAGTGAGAAGGTTTTCACCCAATATCAGTTGTGCGGGCCAACCGGAAGTGGTCGTGGTTCACCCCCCACCCCGGCTGTCCTCTTGCTGCGACCATGACCCAAATTAAGCCTTCGTTCAAGGTCATGGAGCGAACGGGTAAAAGGCAAATGCTCAAAAACACCCGGACAAAACAAAAACAGGCAACGTAGTCTTTTATGTTTTAACCGACGCTGGTTTCAGACTCACGTGCAACAACTTCTCCAGTTTTTGTGACAGGTACATGTGGTGCAACTAGGCCTCATAGTCCACTGAGACTTATCTTTGTAGGTCGTTTTCGTGGCTGGATCATAGCAACCAGGAGCGATGTAGCAGTACGAATGAACAACAGAAACATGGATGCTGATCGTAAGCACCGCAATCACGATGGTTGATCTCTGTAACAAAAAATCCTCGTTCAGTAGATCAGGTCCAAAGCACCATGACGATAAAGATAGAATGATGAGGTAATTACGATATGAGGAATAACGGAGGACGAACGAAAGAAACAGAACGGGAAAAATGTCCAAAAAATATGAAAATGATGTGTTTGCTCAAGAGGCTCTATGTCAAGCTCACAAACATCAAAACTTGCATCGCAATGAAGGCACGCTAAAGGCTTATTACAAAACGAAATAACAAATGTTTAAAAACAATAACAAATCAGCGTTTGACAAACACAAACGCCCGTTAAATGTTGTCTGGTTCAGTGGAGCCCAACCGGATTACCGCTGAGCCAAAAAGCGTAGAACTCGGCTAGAATCCTGTTGAGATCTAGAAAGACCTACTACATCAAAGTTTAAAACCATTTGAAAAACTTTTGAGGGTAAGGTCAGCACTGAAATAGACATAAAGGGTGTCACGAATTAATGAAAGTTCAATTCATTCACTTGCATTCATAACCGCTTTTCCTCTGGGCAAGGTCACAGGGGTACCAGTCGGAGGACTTGAAATACCACATGGTTTGCACTTTGCAGCAATCTAAGATAATTCCTGGCTCCAAAATGAAATTTTGTGTGCGATACACGTTGCCTTTTAGCCGCCATGCTAGATATGTTTCTACTCCCTCGTCCAAAGTGATTTGCAAACAACGCCCCAAACCGCAACCCTCCTCCCCCTCAATCCCGATTTCCTGAGTGCAAATTAACGAACTAAAACTGAGCTGACGTGGCGCTTACACTGAGTCTACACCCATACAGGTTTCGGTCTGCTGCTGAGCAATACGAATTCAATGACTGCTGAAGGATACGCGATCAGAACTGCCTGGAATGGCGCTTCGCAAATATGACTAAGAGGAACTTGCCTGTAGACAGAACATTCTTCGCTGAGCTTGAAAGAATGTGTTGAAATTAATCTACAAAGTACAAAGATGGCTTGTTTCAAGAAGCAAGCAAAAATAGTTGCCTGAGTTTTATTGCGCTGCTTACACGTATATGCAAAGAAGAGCTTCTGCACATGCTTATTCTAGCTCCATGAAAACGCATATGCTACTGCGGTTAATTACTTCCGTGGAAGTGATAAAGTTAGGTTAATGGAACTCTGAAAACAAGCTGTTGTTAAAGAAAACAGGATGTTTGCTTTAGCCTGTGGCGAGCAAAACATGCTAGTCAGCGTAGGCCTCATTAAGATTTCACCGTCTTGGATCATATAACGCAACACCGATGATGAACAAACTGCAGCAGTTTTAACTCATAAGGTGGAGAAACAGGTCTTTACAGTCCTTTAAGGCACAGTCTGTTGTGGTCATTCAAACTCACTGCTTCTCTTGTGGGAGTTTTTCGATCCACCGACCGTAGAAAACACACCAAAGCATTATTTAGAAAGAAACCTATTTCACGTTTCTTTGATGCACGCGCCTTTTGCCTCTTTTGTAATAAATTTAGTGGAGATGGGATTTATCTTTAGAACAGTTTATAAAAAAGCTATATTCTCTCCAAAGCACTACATCATCACAGTATTTCCCTTTCAGTCGCTTGGTATGATCTAAAAAGCGTTGCTTTTGCAGAAAATGTTTGAATTGTTTGAGCTATTCTTGCAGATACGAATTTCATTATACCTCGAAGTAGCTTTGGTATTAAAAAAAGTATAGTTTTATCAAGAGGCTAATGCTCCTTTATTTTTCCATTTTCACAACTGCTTTCATTTGCATTGAAACAAATTTAGTGAAAGTCCAGCAGCATTTCTTTAGCATGATTGATACCTGCATTTTGATCCCTACTGCTGCTTCCACGTTTTCTATTGGTTAATTAGGTATTCAGTTACGTCAGCAAAAGGTTATGAGGTTGCGCATGAAACACGATGTTAATATCTGCTCGTAGGTTGGTGATTTGCTGAAGTTTAGCAAACTAATGAATTTGTAGTAAGCTCTTCGACCTTTACACGAGCCCCATCAGCTCTCAATTCTCTGACCAAGCTCACTGAATTCGCTGGAATGGATCGCGTGCTGGATATACATTTACTTCAGTCGTCAGTCAGACGCGCATTTACCATTAGGCTAAAAAGGCTTAGGGCTAGGGCCCCCGATTTTGGGGATCCCCAACATTTTGGGACTGAGGACAATTTCCAGAATTTTCGCAAGCAATTATCTTCCTATTTTTGCTTTGCTTCAACGCACGTTTTCTACTTTACTATGCCGCTAACGAAAGATCTCTATAGAAGATCAAAGTGAATGACGATGAGCACTCTCTTTTTATGGCGTTGAGAATTGGTTATTGTTGCATACAATGTGTGGAGCAAAATGCCTGAATCAATTTTTCAGGTTACTCGAGGCCAGTGAGGCACGGTAGGTTACTTTCGTTCATCCCAAGTCTCTCTCTTGTTCACGGGCGTCGGAAGGGGGCCAGGGCCTCCGTGGATTTTGAAATTTGACATTTTCATATTACATTTTTAGCAAAATAGGTCGTTTTCTTGGTTTCAAGAAGGAAAAATGAAATTCCATCAAGTTTGTACCCCCCTGGAAAAATTTTTATGGTTGGAAAAATCCCTAATGGCACCCCCCTAAAAGAATCCTTCCGACAATTGTTTTGTATCAATCTAGGACCATTCCTTTCTACAGCTCAATGCATAGAAAAAGATTTTAACTACTGTTGAACTAGACACATATCTTGATGTATTAGCTAGGCCAATTAGTAGCTTGAGCTTATTAGCTTGGTTAGCAAAGTGAACTTCACGTATAAGTTGATTTCTTTTTTACAAAGTACTCAGGATAACGCTGGATCTACAGTATATAGGCTTACTTGCATCAACCTCAGAAGGTTGAAACGTACATGTGAGAGTGGTTGTAGCAAGCTAAATAAAACCACTGCCAAAAGCAGATGCAGTACGAGCTGTTATTGAAAAAACGAAACCAATAACCCATGTTTTTAGTGTGCCAGAAAGGTCTACACCAGAGGTGGCCACGGATCCGGAGTGCTGGAGTCGACTCGGGCAAGATCCTGCGCTTTTCTTTTGGAGTCGGATGTGGAGTCATAAATTTGAGAAAATGGACCCGGAGCCACTTGTTATTTTCGGCAGTAGCAAGAGTCTGCGTGGGCTTGTTTATGCTTGTCATTTCTTCAGTAAAAACATTGCTGAATTTCGGTTACATCGATGGTATCCAGAGTCTGAACAGGATTCGGATTCTCAAATTTGAAAATTTGTCAGACCCGTATTTAAAAAGTTTGGAACAGGAGCGGAATCGGTGACTAAAAATGTGACAACCGCCACCTCTGCCTTCCAGAAGGGCCCCCAATTTAAAATAGCCTAGGACCCCGAAAATTAAAATTCGCCTCTGACTTCAGTGTTATACCCGCTTTCGTACTCCTTTCGGAGTGTAACGAGTGGTCTGCGGTGCCAATCTCCGCTTGCCTATGTTACAGACCCCTGGGGCTAGGACCTGAACATAAAAATGAGAAAAAAATGTTCTTTTGAAGTTCGATTCTTTTCCTATTTCATCGACGACTTCATTCTAAGGAGCCTTCTTGTTGCAGTCATTGAAATGGTCACCTTGACAACTTAAAACGATTTTTGCATCGTGTTTTGCTGTTCTTATTATGAGTCATAAAGCTGTACCTTTGCTGCATGAAATAAGCCAATTAGCATTGTAATGCAAACAGCGCAAGACCTGTAGTGGCCTCGCCAAATATTGCCACAGGTTAGAACTTTCTGTTTTGATCACTTCACAGTTGTAAAATCAAACTGATGCCCAAATAAATAGAACGGTGATTCGACGACGGACTAACTGCAGAGAGATTCCTTATTCGAAGCAAACATTGTTGGAAGAGAACGCATGTTATACAGCTTTTTAGGTTGTGTAAGCTTGCAGTGCACGTATTTGCATCTCATTCGTCAAATGCAATATGTTTATGTCACAAAGCATTCGTCGCCAGGCACCAGGGGATGGGCAACCGGGGACTTACCCCCCCCCCGTTGTATTAGGTTTGCCCCTACCAAAAAATATCAGTTGGTTGCGTCCCTGTTCACACCAATTCAGGCCGTCGGAAACAAGATCTAGAAGTCAACTCTGCACAGATTGTTTTGCATGCTTGCATTAACTTTAGGAATAAAATTGTAACAAACTCCAGTAAATTATTACATATTGTGACCCTGCGTCACAGGCAGGGCTGGATTAACCATTTGGCAAACTGGGAAAATGCCCGGGGCGTCGCGCTTTCGGGGGCCTCGCGCTTGAATATCAAAATACTTCTTTTTCTTGTTTTTCATGTTTTTAGGCTGTTCAACGTGCGTCAAAATTGTAGGGCTTTTTGATGACTGCGTTTAGTCTATAAGTTAAGGAAACTGACAACTTTGGCATTTATCGATTTTGAGTGACTTAAAAGAATTGAACCAAACAGCATCACGCTTTATGTGCTCCCATTCAGTGATTTCCAGGCTTGTCCATGGAAATGTCATTCCTATCGGAATCCAATGGGAAACGTCCCATGGGACGGGACGGGATGCGACAGGCATAAATTGCTGTGGGATGTGAATGTGACAGATAAATATGTCCCATGGACAACCCTGGTGATTTCAAATAAACCCAGATTGCACACCAAAAAAACAATATTCTTACAATAAGAACCCAGACAGCTGGCGTTACGAACAAAAACATATGAGTGTGCTTATTTGATTTGAAACCATAATCGAATACTGATTTAATTACAGTCTCTCTTCCAAATTTTTTTCTGCAGGGCAAACCTCAACGTTTGGACAACCTTTCTGTTGCTCAAGACGTTTTTCATAACGCTGGTAACGTTCTCCGTTGATGATATCTTCCACTAATTGTAGGAGCACATTTGTTGTTAAACTAGGAAATTTTATGCAATCTTGAACTGCACCGGGATCTAAAATCCCACAAAAACATAATCCCGATCAGTGGCGTACGCAGAAAATTTCCGAGGGGGAGGCCAAGTTTCGTCACGATCGTGTGACGTCACAAATCAACTTTAGTGGAAGTGCCGAAGGCACGACCATTCTCGGGGTGTTCGGCGGCGTGCAAGTTTTAGACAATACTGTTTTGAAATTTTTTTATTTTTAGGGTCTGAGGGGGGGGCCATGGCACAGTGGCCTCCCCCCTCCGTACGCTAGTGATCCCAATGCCTTCTTCCTCTGATTGAAATTTGTTTCTTAATTTGTATGCACAGGGAAACATCTAAATTCAAACAATCAGTCCTAACCCTTGTTTCACCAGTTTCTTCAATTGGCATTAGTGACAATAATATCGTATATATCCCTAACAATTTTCTTATGTGAGGATAGGAAACCGTTTGCACACGTTCTGCTTCATCCGATATACGTACTTTCTCACTTGATGTGCGCGTGTAAACACTGTAATGTAAAGTTATCTTTATATTATTGAACGCATTGAAGTTGCTGATGAAACTATCACTTCAAAAAAGCCAGATTTAACGCAATTTTTCGTAATTACACCTAGACACGCAGGTCGTCTAAAAATCAGTTCTGGGTGAAAAAAACCCTTTAGTCCACTTCTTCACCACAAAAGTTAAACTGCATAAACTTGACGAGGCAGAATGTGTTTTTTCCGCACGTTGTATAATTTTTAGCCTCCGCTCAGTGTCGCCCTATCTCTATCACGATGCAAATTCAATTCAATACACTGTTACTCAGTTTCAAAGTTTTGAAATTATCCTTATCATCCCTTTTATTACTATTGTTTTACGACGAACAGCAGCTATTATCTCTCTGGTTATGATTAACGACAGCAATTCATAATCACTACTGATGAACAACAACAAACGCTATCTCCATGCTTATAACAAAAAAGCTATGCAAAAGGCAACCATCCTGTGGCAGCCCCGTGGTCACTTTTTAAAGTTGGGGGGGCAAAATACATTATTGGTGTGGCAAGATTTTTATATTTATTATATATGTTTGAAACATAATTTACTGGGCACAACAAAATTTGAAAGGGCACAAAAAATTTTGGGGAAATATCCCCAAATGCCTCCCGGTAGAATTGCTTGTTCATGCAAGCGACTCCTCGCAGACAAACGCTCATAATGTCAAGGAAAATTTTTCACAACCACTATCTTTTCAAATGTCACATAAAAACTAAAGCCTAGATCAGCGGTTCTTAACCTTTTCTCCGCCCCGCCCCCCTTAGGCAATTTTCCTTTGGTTAACGCCCCCTTGACGTTAAATAAGTTGTAAAAACAAATTTATTGGTGAATTTATATCATTTTTTAGTTTTAAGGTATTGTAACAGACACTAAGTCCACAGAGTGCAAACACACACAGTCTGCACAATGCAGGTTGATAAAAACAGACACAATAGAACAATTACCAGCGAGTTTGGAGGTAGAACAACAGGGTTACAGACACTTTCTTAACACTATTGTTCGTTAACCCATAACACTTAGTATAACACTACATCCAGAGTAAGACACTGAGTCCAACCTTGGTCAAGGGTCAGGTAAAGTGCGAAAGTACTGTGGTATGCACACACCCTCAAATAAACACTGTTCGAGCACTCAGTTGCAAAGTAAAATTCGGTTGTAGTGTTCAAAGAACAAGGACGAATACAAACAATCTGACTGCCAGAGGCACAACGAGGGGGGCAAGGGGGGCGCAATTCCCCGGGCGCCGATCATTACGGAGGCGCCGAAAAGTCCTAACAATGTCACAAGTACTTTCTTCAACAGCAGATTTGCTTCCAAAACACCTCTGGTTCGAACACGAGGGCGCCAAACTTTTTTGTTGTCCCGGGCTCCATCTAACCTCGTCACGCCCTGCTGACTGCATCAAAGCGCGAAACCACATGTTGTTTGACTTTCTGCATCGTTCATGAAAGAGGTACACATTTTTTTCACAATAAAGCCTCAAAGGTAGGAATGTTGCATCGAACCTGATGACTACTAACGCTCGCTCGCCACGGCACGTTTTATGGAGCCCCGCACCCAAAATTATAGGCCGCTGATGATTTGGCAATTTTTGGCCAATCTTTGGTGCAACATTATTTTGCAGCATTAGATGGAAAACGCTTTCTTTTAAACGCTATAACCGCGTTTTCACATAATATTCCAGAATCTCATACCAAAACCATTTATACATGAAAAAATTGTCCGGTTAATCGCATAAACGGGATATTCAAATATAAATGTTTTTTTTTACTTGTAGGCTTAAACACTTACTCCGCGCCCCTTTAAATGTGAGTGAAAGACACGGTTCCAAGATTAAGCAGCTCAGTGCCGCCATCGGGATGGCCAGAAAGCAAAATTACTATCTTTCTTTGGCTGAGAACTCGACATCGTATGGTGGCCTGTAGCTGCCACGCCAAATAAAAAAACTTAGTCTCACATTCAACAAGAATGCTGCTGAATCGTCATTAATATGCATTGTCGCATCACAGAAGAACGCGGTGCTGGGAGTACTGCAGAAAATTAGTATCATGCAGGTGTACGGTCACGTTGCATATGACTCGTTGAATTACAGAAAGCCATAGCGGTATCCCACGCTACATGGAGCTGTGCAATGGGTGTGCATTCATGTTTATCTGGAATTAGCCGAGCCGCTCTGGGATGCAGCCGGCGTAAATTCTATGTGCACCGTGCTGCTCTTAAATGCGAGAATGGCACAGATGTCATTGTCAAAGGGACTTGGCATGCCGACTAAAGAGTCCCCCTAGTTTTGCCCCTGATTGTTTGCATGCAAGCTCAAAATCGGCCTGCAAAATTTCAAGAAACTTAACTCGGACTTTCATCTCTGTCGGAACTAAACCAAATAACATGTAGGGGTGTAAAATTAGCACTGGTGTAACGTTTGGAAGGGATACATTCCTGTTCAAAAACTTTCCATGTTGTAGAGCATGTAGCGCTCGCGCCCCCTGGAAATCTCTTGACCGCCCCCCGGTTAAGAACCACTGGCCTAGATACTACGCTTGTGTCAGACTGTCAGCTAATAAGATGCCATAATTTTAATTGCTGTTTGCACATATCGCTCAATCCGCAAGTTAACGCTTTCCGTTACTGTTACCAACTGTTTTGTACGACATGGCATCGCTTTTGTTCTCTGTGGTTCCAGCATCTCGGTTTGTTACGTCAGCATTGTAATTGTTTACTCGCAGCTTGTGGGCAACTTGCCAAACTGCAGAGTTGTTTGTATAATCATCTCTATTTTGCAGCAAACACGCTGGCAGACGGCTCACCAGAGGCGTAACGAGATTAGATGGCGGCCGGGGCAAGAGGCAAGAAGCAAGTTTGGCGCCCCCATATTCGAACCTGAGGTCTTTCGGAAGCAAATGTACTGTATTGAAGAAAGTACTTGTGACATTGTTGGGACTTTTCGGCGCCCCCGCTGTCATTCGTCGCCCCGGTAGTGATTCAGCGCCCGGGGAATTGTTCCCCTCTTGCCCCCCTCGTTACGCCCCTACGGGTCACAAACACGAAAAAGACCTGCTGATTTTGGTAAGCCCAAATGCTAGTGCGAGGTTACGGTACGCCCAACAAGGGATCGCGGAAACAGACTTGGAACGTCAAATTCAGAGACAGAAAAATGGTTTAATCGTTTTGTCAGTTTTAAGCCGCAAAAAATTTGGACGAAGGTAAACAACTATTTTTAAAGTATCCAAAAATTCTTAATTTTTCAAGAAAATTTTGGGCATATCCACAGCTAAAGAAAAGGTGTCATTTTTTTAAAACATCCAGCTGCGTGATTTCATTAATATACCGGCCATGGTTACGTCCTATACTTAATGTTTTTCGTGATCTTGTGCTAAACTTACCAAAACTTCAGCCGCACGAGCGAAACTGTACAACAACTCTACATGACACTGCTATCCCAATTACTGTCCATTAAATTCAACGATCCAAACATAATTATAGTTTTCGGAATACGTTTTTGAAAGATTTGATGTGACGTTAGACGCTGCCGGGCAACCTGTGCAGAGCGGGGACAGGATGCCGCGATGTTCTAAAAAAATGCGAAGAATCCGTAAATGCTGCACTCTCCGCAAGACAGCGCAATCTCTACTACATTTTATCGTTATCTCTACGCACCGAAGAGTAGTTCGTGCTGTTGGTCACTTGTTGACACTGGGTTGGAAAGCCTACGTGACTGCTTTGTATGAGAGCCCGCCGGGAAAAGGGTGCTGTCAGAAAACGAGATGGCCTTGGTTAAAATCTGTTACTGTAAATTTGCTAAAAAATGACCAGAAAGGTGAATGGTGTCGTAACGACTAAAGATGAGGGCAATAAAGCCAAGCCTGTATGTCAAGTGTTTCGGGGAAAATACACCTAAACAGTTGTTTCAAACGCTTTGAAATTGTTTCAGGTCCTGAACTGCAGTTCCTGCAGCCCTTTCCAATCGCTCCCCCACTCGGAAACTTGCCTCATACATGCAACACTGGCCATTAATCTCAACACAACGATTTCGGCGCGTGCATGGCACTGAAAGAAACAGCGGTCATGGCAGAATCCGAACATCTTGGTAGTATATACGGTAGTTTAACATGATTTTAATTGAACGATGTTGTGTTTTCAACTTCGATATCGTGCCAATCCCTTAAATTTCTCTTTTCTGGACCAGAACAAGAAAGCACTGACCTTTTTTTAAGAGAGATGATGGAAAGTCTATTTGGTGTTTGCTGGGACGAAATGAATACCAAATAAAGTTTGTGTCTTGTGTCTCTGCAGTTTTTGCTGTCATCGATCATGCAGCATTAGATGTAGTGAATGATGATAATCCCTTCGTCAAGTTGCTCCCTCGTTGGAAATCGTATAAATCGTATGTGTGTCGTTGCAAATTGACAGCAACCGCACCGAGCTGTCGCAACCAACAGAGCCGTTGAAAGCGGATCCACCTGTTTGATGATACAATCAATGGCATCCCCGGCGGGCAAATCCCGTCGTCTTATCATCCTCTTCAATTCATCGCGACACAGCTCTCGAAATTCTTTGCAAATTCTTACGCTTTAAAAAATAATTGCTGCAAGGTAAATGGAAGAGGCGGGATCTTAATGCGATCAGGAATGCGCCAGTCAGTTCATGTCGAAAGGAATAACATTCACTTTTGATACGCAGCAACACGCGATTAAGCTGTTTTAACCTTTCCAAATACGGGGTGGAATGCGGTACAAGCCGAATCTAACGATATAATCATAACGTCTGCAGCCGTTTATATGAAAGGTACAGAAACTGAAATAGTTGTTATCTGGCATAGGTCTGTGCATCCCGAACAGACACAGCGATATTGCCATACACTTGTTTTGGGCACGGTGTTATATCTGATTCACTCAGCGGCAAATATGCGGTTGTGCCCACCTGTTGTCATTGCCAACCTGCAGTTGTTGGCACAAGCTCACTGCCTTGATGAATTCAGCCAAGAAGCTGACGCAAACTTTGGCAATATTCTTGGAGTTTCTAAGTGAAATTTTACCTATCATGACTTAGTTTTTTAAAATCAATGTGAATGCGAACAGGAACGCCCTGAAACGATTTAGTGGCCCAGCGGCTACTTTCGAATTAAGTGCAATTAACAGCCAATAATACAATCACACTGTAGTTGCTGAATAACTACCGTATCTATTGAATCTTCTTGGGGCATGTTCCTAATGCTCAATGTCTGCGCATAATCACAGTTTAATTCAAATCCATCTCAAAATTTCACAATATGGATGGAGTTTTCACTGCAGGGTAGAGTTGATATCCATTTGGATGGAAGGCCAGCTATTAATTTCGACAGCGGTTATCCTTAACACCATATATTATGACTTTTGGAAAGCATGCAGACTTTCTGATGAGCTAGTTGTCGGTAATTAGACAGACGTTGCTGCTTCATCACACTTCAGCTTAGTTTGCTGCAACCAACAACCCATCTAACAAAACATTGTATAACATCATCTTCTTGTCACACACAAAAGTGAATGCGTAGCCATCTTTTGTATTAATTTTGTGATTTTGTTTGTTGTTAGGAGGTCATGCGAGTAGCGTTTCCAATCTTTGCGTCGACTTGGCAGCAATTCCAATCTGATGCCAGTGATTCGATATTTCTGTGTTTTGGAAGCAATTGCCTCTTGTAGTAGGACTGACTATGCAGTTAACCTGACAAACCGTAACTTGTTTGAGTACAAGATGAATTTTTTTGACCCTCCAAGAACAGCATCAAACTTTCATATCTCCAGCTGAGAAAACATTTGGCACTGAACGTGGAGGGGATTTAAATGGTTTGGTTGATTTTTGAAGTGTGTAAAAAAGCTACTTGAACAAGTAACTTCACTCCACAAGTGAAACAAGCAAGGATTCAATCGAAAAATTTAATAGGAAATCGATTACACGTAACACTACGGATCGTCAGCCCTTACATTTTATTCCAATAGGATCGATTTGAATTAGAGAATTAGATAGATTCCTTGTTTGTTTCACCTATGGAGTAAAGTTACTTGAATACAGATATGTGCAAGCGTGAATCATTCCAAAAAGATGAAAGCAGAACCCAGTCGGCTGATTCCTCAAAAGCTTACAGAAAACCTAAAGGTTTTGAAGCTACTTGAACTTCATCAAATGATGTTAAATACTTGGACGAGTTGTCGAATTGTCTCGATAAACTAGTTTATCATGTCGAGCAGTGTTAAGCCACAAAAGCTAAAGATTTTTGTATATCAAGCTCGATGCGTTTTAATAAAACGATTGCAACCAAATATTTTTTCAACCCATAATATACTTACGCTTTCACACTCTCAACATTACAATTTTGTTTGTTGTGATTCCAGACAAGCTTTATTTGATCAATATATGGCTGATTCCAGATATCAGCAAAAACAATATCGTCTCAATTGCTGAAAATTGTTAACGTACTTAACCAGTGTTGTTTTAAGAGAGCGAAATGGTCTCTCAAATTCCAACGGTATCTCAACATACAACAGAACCTCAATTTACGATCACCACCAAAATATTATAAAACCTTGCTTTAGGAATACCTCGGTATTAGGTGAAGTGGTTGCGGTCTCTAAAATTGTCTTAGCGGTCGCCAAGGTCAAACCTTACAAAAAACCTTGTCGCAACGGCTAATTGATATAATAAAAGCGTATTTGTTGGCACATGCGTAAAATTACACTTCTGAGAAACATGCCAAATATCCTGTCAATTTAGTGTATAGAGTAAGAAGCGTTCATCTCGATCTTCAAAGAATGAACCAATGTTGCTTTCTTTAAAAAAAACTTGCAGAATTTGCTCATCATTGAACTAAAGTTTTGTTCAAAAAATATAGTAACCAAAACAACGTTGGATAAAATCTTATACTGCACGTTAAAATGTAATCTAAAAGATGTAATGTTTAAAACAACAATATCTATAGTTTTGTGTGACAGAATGATGTAAATCACGTACCCAGCAGCAAACATTCCTTCAGTGGTGACCGCACTATTCAGTTAACTTTATCAGTTCACCGGCGTGCTTAAGTTATCACCAAATTGCCCCCTAGCCAAATTCCATTAACAGGAAAATGATGTAAAAGTATGTAACCCGCACTACCTGGAACTACAAGCCTTGTTTAAGGTACCGGCGGGACGAAGGTGTGCAAACAGCTTTGCTAGAATTGCACCGAATGATGGTGAAAAGAAAGTTGAAGCCACTTACCGCAGATTCTCGATCAGCAGTATTTCTGGACAGGTTGGTCAGATTATACAGCGACGAGAATCACGGATTTATCTCACATCGTTTATGACAAAGTCTACTTAAGTTGTAAAAGGTTTAGGTTCTCAGATACGTGCAAACAGCTTCGGTATGACACACTCTTAAGAAAACAAGCTACAAATATAGGTTGTAAAATGGCGCAAAAAACAATACATATACAACGCCTCGGTCCAACATGTTTTTATTTTGAAAACGTTACGTTTTCACGAAGTTGCTGAATGACACATTTCCTCACATCTCAGAGACATTATGTTCTACGTTTCATGAATAAGCCCAGCAGAACCCCATTTTTAGAAATGAAATCTAAAAGAGAAAAGTTCAGATTTATGAGCGTATTTTGCATTGTTAACCGTGGCTTAAAAATAGTTATCTAACGTGTTGCCAAGACGGTGAAAAGAGTTCACGTCCTTTGCTGACCAACAGAATCATTGCGCAGAGGCTGATAAACTTTGCATAATTCTCCAGCAACATTGGACGTGCGTTGGTGGCGCAACAGTGCTCGCCATACGTCCAGCTGCGAGTCGCCAGTGCTCCCTTGCATAAAAAATTGTAAGCTAATAAAAAATTAACCTCGCGTTTGTCCCACGCTGGGCTGAGAACCGTAGTGTTTCTCAATCGTTTTTGAACAACGGACCTCCTGAACGTGCACTTCATGGGACTGAGTGGTATGCGGCTGTACGATCAGAGTACGCGACCTAAGAATATCGGAAACACTGGAGTACAAAAGAGGCAAACCTTCACTCGTGACTAAATCCAGGAAAGGTCATTGTCCTATATGTTTTTCATCAGTCTACGTTTGTTAAATCGTCAATCTGTAGATCCTTTAAAACTTAAATTTAAGCCCTGTAGGGTCAATATTTCTACAGCAAGTCTCTCAGCTGAAGTGGTTCAAGAAATGTCCGGAGCACCCGCAGAGTTAATATGAATTTAATCTGCATTTCTCCATACCTTGTAGCTTTGCAAGGAGCTTGTTTTCAAGTACAATGCAAAATATCATCAAGTGGATAAACGCACGTGTACACAAAGGTCACATCTTTGAAACTGTGACGATTTCGTCTCCGAGACGATAATTGCCCGGTGAGTGCATATTTGTCTCATTTGTTCTTATTCTGCCGTCGGGAGCTCGTTCGCAGAGAATTTTTGTCTAACCAAGATTGGCAGCGACGCTCTTTGTGCAAACGTACAAGACTTAATTGCTGGTTCCGGACAGCCTAAGCACCGAGCTGCACCCAGATGCGCTTATATATGCGATATTTTGGAATTTTTATCTAAGCCGATAAGTGGTTTTCTTTTTTGTCGTTTTTCTTTGCATAGATCTGCACTTCAACCAAAGCATTCCGCGGGTTGAATTAAAGACAGCTGGTGAGTTGTTTTCTCGGGTACACTCTGCTGCAGCTCGGCGACTCGTCACCGTAGCTGGCGATGTCTATCGCCACTTGCATTACAGGCTTTATCGCAGCCTCTCTGTAAGGACATGTGCATCACTCTCTCGCCGGCGATTCCTTTACGAGCTGGTGGCATGCCCGGAATTTCGCGTGACTTCGCAGCAGTCTCGTTCCTTGTGTAAAGTGCGCGGTTGCGAAGAGTCGCAAATTTTTTTGCGCCGTAAAACGTTAAAATGAGTGACAGCCTTTTCACGGCTTTTTTACGGTACAATCAGCATCCGCGAGAAACGTGTTCAGTCGCGATCACACCATTTTTCTAAAATCGTCGAGAAAAACAAATCGCCATAACGACGCCTGTTTGCTTCACAGATGAGATATTTATAGACATGGTCTCTGTTATCAAGAGGCAGAACCTCAATACGAAATACAATACGATCATGAGTGAGCAGACGTCTCAAAGACGTGTTGTTTGTTAAGTGAACTTAATCTCAAGTTCCCTCACCTTTGCACAAATGCCGTTTGGAAAATTAACGGAGTATTTATTTTATTTCTGCGGTTGTTTATTTTATAACTTATTGTTTTCCAAGGCTACAAAACGAACTAGCGCTGCTTAATCTTCCGTTCCGAGGTGTGACCGCTGCCGTATAATGCCCATGGACTTCATCAAGTAAGCAACCCCCAAGCAATGGGGCATTTGGAATGGAGGTAGGAGATGGCAAACGTGTGGACCTCAACGCTTCAAGTGACGTAGATAGTGTGTGATATTCCAGGAAATCAACACAAAAGAAAATTGATAGGTCCATGGACTGATTTTCTCCACTGGAGCTTAAAGCATTTCTTTTGTTCAGAACAAGCCTATTACCGATAATTTTATTCTTCTCAAATCATAGAATGATCTCAAAAATTCTCAAAGACTTCCTTAATAAAAAACTCAATAGTCGAATTGCACTGCACAGTGCCACCATCACTGTAAAAAATAAGACGAAGTTAAGTTATGTAATACAGCAATGGTTCTCAACCAGGGCTCCAAGAGCCGCATGAGGCCCCCAAGTACCCTTTGTGCGACTCTCAGCTGTGTTTCAACAAAACCTCTAACATTTTGTGAAACAGACTTCGTTCTGCAACAAAACAAAACGTGTCAGTCGACTTGCGTTAAACGTTTTTAGTACGGCTCTCTAACAAAGTTGCAAGTCTGAACCTGGCCCCATTCACCGAAAAGGCTCAGATCCACTGCAATACGCCATATAGAATTTGTATAACACAAATACAGTACAAATATATTCATGCAAATACATTTACTTTCTGCTATATTTTTAAAATATTTCTAGGAAAACAATGTTTTGGAAATTTCTTTAGTGACACACAAGTGAAAGATAGTAATGGAATGAGGTTGTTTGAAAAACGTTTGTCGTTACGACACTTTGTGCAAGCGTTTAATCATTTAATTAAGCGCATCATTGGCAGGTTTTGTTTGCAAGTTTGATTGTTCCCCTGGGGGTCGTTGTTGAGCAGAATGTCATTGTTTCTCAATTCGGAACGAATTTCGTTCTTAAGATTGTGCGTAAACTATCTCTGCAAAAAATACGGCCTATGATTCCAATGCGATTTCTCTCTTTGATTCAGTAATTAGTAGGTCTGTCAACAAACCGATTTCATTGTTTTGGTCGCGGTAATCAAGTGCTTGTTAAATGGCCTCCGCACGCGAAACAGGCAGTTGCTATCAACAGAGAAGGCAGTTAAACAAAAAAAACTGATTAGGAACACACATTTTCAAGATCTTTTTTAATTTTTATATTTTTTTTGCAGTCGTACAAAGCTTCGCCGCTTATGGAAGCACCTTGACATTGCCAAAATCTACGGATGGTTGCAAAACCGACAGTTTCTTGACTGAACATAGAGCGGAGTGTATGTTTAGTTGTTTCTCTGAATTCAAATCTTTTTTTGTCGCAGCAAAACGACTCAACGCTGTGAATCTCGTAAACAACGTCTCTCCACGATTTAAGCGCTGCTTGTACTTCAAGTGCCGCAAAGCTGTCTGGAAAAAGCTCAAGGCATGTTTGAGAAAAAGCGGTTCGGTGCAATTGTAATTAACGACCGCTGTTTGCTGAAGCCATGCAAATGCACACAGGTTTTGTCAACGCAAGAGATGCCAGGCCTCCTGCTCTTGTCGCAAACAGCACTTCGTCTCTGCCAGTACAATCAATCATTCCTCGCACAACCACTGCAGGCGAAGCTTTGATTACCAATAGCAATGGATTCTAAGTAACATAGTTCATGGATTGTCAGGGAAAATAAATATTTTGCACCACCCATTCAAACTCTTGCTTTATCGTTTATGTTACCGTGCGTAACTGTGTACGGGCTAAGCCGTCTTTGTGCAGCAAGCAGAGTCATTATTACGTCACATAAGCTGATTAAAACAACCTTTAACGTCATCAAAAGCTCCATGCACCGCAAAGCGCTCTGGAGGTCGGCGTTTAATAACTTTAGCAAATGTCTCCAGCTGTCTCAATCTGAGTGAAAATTACTGCGGTGTTTTGGTGGCAAAAAATTGTACAAGATGTTTGGAAGCGGTCGTTTTTTGCGATGATGTATTTGTAAAATCGTATACGACAATGACCGAAGAAAGAAAAACAAACATGAAAAAAAGAAAAAATGGTTAAAAAACGGAGGCAAGGATATGAAAAAGCAGACAACGAAGTACAGCGGATGACGTCTGAGTAAGTAAAGAAAAAACGAACAATGAAGCGGGAAATCTACTTTCCGACAAATGATATGGGACCACTCATGCAAGGGCCGCCCGACGTTTTGTCGACCACACTGTAAATGCATTTCGTCTCATCCAAAACCGCTTCGCAATCGTTGGGTATCTGAACGGGGCGTGCAATCCTGTCAACAGAAGTAAGCAAGCATTTGAACACTGTCTATCGAAAGGAATCCTTTCCCACCAAAGAATCAGACACTAAGATCTTACAGAGTATATATTTTGCCCACCAGGTATGCATTATCAGCTCTGCAAAGTGCATGCAGTATAAAATAGGATTAAATAAAATCCACAAACAGTAAAGCTACCAGTTAAGAGAAATTAATTGAAAAATTGCAACCCCAGCTGCGCACTTTACATAGGAAAGGAAAAGATCAACAAAAAGGCATTTGAACGCGGGTTTATATTTTTTGTTCTTTTGATTTTAATTTTTTTAGAAATAAATCATTGTATAACAAGTCCTTTACGTTTCGTAACAATGAAACTTACGTGCAACAATCGGATCGTTTCGTGTATGTGACGTAAGTGACCAGCTTCATCGGCGGGAGCGCCCCCCCTTCAACCTTAGGGAGAGCCGGGCATTCGATGTCTTCGGCTTGGTCAGAGGAGAGCCGGCGTTCCGTAGACCAAAGGTCCAGCAGCGGGTGTCCAACCTGCTCATCGAGTGTGGCGACCTTTTGGGCGTTTTTCTTGAAGGGGTTGTAGGGCGTTTTTTTTGAAGGGGAAGGGTCGGTGGCGACCTCGACGCATGACATCTGAAATGTTACGAAAGTTTTGACGTAAAAAATGGCTCCGAAGTTTAAACATGCAATTATTGTCATTTTCCTCGCTCAACAGGAATCCGCAAGAGATGGCGTGCCTCCTTGAATGAGGATTATCATTCTCAGCTATAAACCAGGCAAAAAAATGAAAAAGCGCTGAGCTCATCATCGTCAACGACGGGATGGGCAGTAGTAGCAGAAAACTCATTCTTCAGCATTCACTCACCACGATCCTCTTGTGCTCATAGCAGCTGCATCGGGTGCAGGATGGCGTGACCCAGCGTTCGCCGCTGGCGTGGGTTGTGTTGGTGGCGGCGTCGAAACATCCATAAGCTTGGAAGCAGGCGGAGCTGGCCGGCGAAACGCAGAGACAAACGCACGTGGCGGCAACGAGAGCGCAAACAACCTGCGAAAGCGAAAAGCACTTGACTGCGCCGCGTCTTACTGTGGCCAAAAAATGCAGAATTGTAGAAGCCGGTCTTGTTGCATCTTGACTTTTTTACGGAAAAACCTGAAAAAATTTGTTACTACGACTGTTTTCGGATGTACGCAGTACTACTAATAGTTTCTTTTGCCATTAATTCTTCAATCATTTCTGTGCAGTTTTCAATTTTTTTCTAAAAAACTATGTTTTTCAAGTATGCTTTTTATCATTTTTTTCGCGCTTATTTGAAGTTTCATAATTTTCTCCTTGTGCTAATTCTTGCATCAAAGCAAATGTAAACGATATTTTGCCGCAAGCGACGGTTTTACGAACGGATAAACAAACACAAGTGTTGCGCATCGCTGTCTGAGCGGGTTGCGCGTACCTTGAGTGACATCTTCTTGACGGAAGTGAAAACTTCGAAAATCGAGTAACAACAGAAGTCAGGCAAAAGCAAATAATTATTATTGGTGTACAAGTCAACCTGTGCCGATAAAAGAAGAGTTATTTAGAAAATTATGTCTTTGACAATTGCGTGTTTTTTAAAACTCGAGTTTTGAAAAGCCTGTGGCACCAAATGCCGCTACCATGAATTTCAAACGCGCCATGTCCGACACTCTGCCCTAGTTCCTCGCTACGCCCACTCCCCACTTCGTCAAAGACACTGACTTGTGCATCACCACTGGACGCGACGGAGGCGAACAACTTAAACCAATAATATCACCGAAACGCAAATTCGCTGCATCTGCCGCAGATTGCTCAATCCACGAAAGACTGGTGTGGCAGACATCGCACCAAACGCTGCCACTTCGACAACGTTGCCATTGCAACACCAGCAGCCAACTGCTCCTTGTCCCGGAGCGACGACGTATTTAACTTCGAAACTCCGAAGGGAAAAAAGAACGTTGTTATGTCAGGCAGGCGAGCGCCTTACCAGATTGAGGACTTTTTTTTAGACGTGACGGGCCAGACATGAATAGAGCAATTGACGTTTTATCGCTGATATCCTGATTGTTTAAATGGCTTGACGACGTCGCAGGATCCACGAATAAAGTTTCGTGGCAGCCTTTCGGGCACGTTATGCAGTTACACCCACAGCATACAACTTTCCAAGTGTCGAAGGTTGTAGATAAACGTGATACGCCCCCAATACTTTGTTGAAATTCTGCCACAAGGCAGCTTGCCTTATTTATTTGTAATAGCATGTAGGATATGTCATTGTTTTAAGTAGGATAAGTTCTGTTTTTATCGGACTAGTGCATGTATACTNCACCGCACCCAAAAGAACACACAACGCACGGTACGAATTCGGACGTTTCGCTTTGTCTAATGCAGGAAACGGGACGCAGACAACAAGAAAGACCCCAGCCCAGATAAGGTACGAGGGAATAGTTGAGCGAATTCACTACTTAAGCAATAACTAGGAGTTTTCCTTTTATAATATGCAGCGAGAACTCAATGGACAGGCTTCACGCAAACGCCGCAAAGTTTAGCAACTGTTGCAGTGTTGCAACATTGCCGGCGTCGGATCAACATGCTGTCTACGTGAACCGTGCGCAGCGAGAACTGCTGTCGGAGAATGCACCTGTGGTTCATCGCCGAACCTTGTGGACAAGTCTGTGCGCGCGATGTGCGTCACCGATACTTGAATCGATCACCACAACGGTTGCCATCAAAATAAGCATGTGGACTGCTGCGAACGCCTGAAACCACGTGGTTGGCACAGTCGCACATGCCTGCAATGCAACAGTGATTAATATAAAGCGATTACTATTTTATAAATCACTGAATGCATCCACCAGAAGTAATGGTTTGTCAGCAGCTGAACGCTCACGTGGACTTTGTTAAATCTCCAACCGTCGACTGTCAGTTTCTTCTCACCTTCGTGTCTGAGCATTCTCCAAGCACTAAACCATCTTTAGAATGGAGTGAGGCGTCTTAAATGGTGCTGTTTGGCTGACAATGATGGTTCGCATTGATACTGCGTTTGTGATAATACTGTTCATCACCAACGCTCTGTCAACAAAATTAAGTTAGCCGCTCGGCATTTCTCCCCAAAAGTTTTGAACGTCGGGGACGCTTCCGCTTTGGTTTATTTCATTAACATAATGTTCCCCCAGTTGTCCCCACAAGTGAACACGTCTTACTCCGTTCCAACGCATGGCTAAGCTCTGCTTCGCTGGTGGTTCTCAACCCTTTCCAACAGCGTGCCAATTGAAGGTCCTGAATTATCGTCACGTACTACCTAGCTTCGGAAAAGCCTAATTTGGTTGCGTTTTTGCTCATTCCCTGTTGAACCACCAGATCAGGGAAGCATTTCCTTTTCGTTGACCAGAAAGCTGTTTAAAATTAATTCGCAAATTCTTATTGTTTTTGCCAATATTTCACCAGATCAGAACAGTTAGAACTTCTGTTAAACTACTGTAGGGTTTTTTAATTTTTAAATTAGGAAATGAATGGACTTTAAGCAGAGTGACCAGGAAGACAAGAGTTATCGCAAGAGGTGATTGAGGTCTTACAGTCAAACTTGTCCTTGCTTTTGAAATTGATTATTATCAAACACGTTTTACAAAGTTGCTAAATGTCCCGTTTACAAGCGTTTCTCTGCTTACCATTTATTGCGGTGAAAAACAAACCCACGCCTGAAAATAACATTCAAAATACAAGGTGACCTTCTATAACACTGCTAGCCTTGTTTAACGTGGAGCCGATAAAAAGGTAAGCGACTCTCGATTCGCATTTTACGCTTTCGACCTTTTCCAAGTTTGAACCTCGCAGAAATCCGAACAGCAATCTTCTAAACTTTGCTTAAGGATTTGAAAAAATTTCCCCAAGCAGTTGCGTTGCTGCGATCAGTGGACTTATAAATATGCTCGGTGGAGCTTGCAGCCGATTTGTCGCTGTTGCGTCGATCTCGAATGCTACCGAGGTGCAGCGTGCCATTAAAGACGAAAACACCCGTATGTCGACAATCGAACACACTTTACTGCCATAGTTCGTGACGAAAACGTTTAAAACTATGCGCACAAGCTTCCTGGGCTCTTTCCCAGGATAGTAGATGGACGACCTTCTTCGCAAGCGAAGCCACATTGATCCCCAAACCTCCACACCAGCAAACGATTGAGTGAAGCAATGTGAGCGGGTGACACGGAACTCTGTGCGTACGGAAGTTCAGGTTAAAGCTGATTAAAATACGACTGCTTAATTCTGGCTTTGCGAATTGTAATCAGACCCATCATTCAACGAAGTCGCTGCACAGGACAAACACAACTGAAATTCTTCTCGGTGCGCTTCGATTGTAATGGCCTCGAACGTCTGTCATTAACGCATACGCGACTTTAATTAATTGGTTGATGGAAACTCTTGGGCCACGTTGCTATCCGCACGTTAGTAATGTTGCTGAATGCCATACCGGGCATTGCTTTCATTGCAAGGTGCACTGCTCCGGTGCGGAAACGTTGCGCCGTCTTCTTATCCATGGGCGTCGGAAGGACTTTTTCCAGAGGAGGCAGTGGTGGATTTTTCCAGGGGTGGCCGATATAATTTTCTCCAGGGCGGGGGAAAGTAAAAGATTTATAGGAAAACGTAAAATTTCAAACTCCATTGGGGGCCAAGGTACCCCTGTCCCCCTTCCGACACACATGATCTTAGAAAAAAAAAGCAAGAAACATCGCAAGAATATGTGAGCAGTGTCGCGCAGCACTCTGACGTGCGCACATCGAGCCAACAAGACGGCGGCGCGGAAGCAAGCGCGAGGCATCAGCACTCGCACGTTCGTGCGCTGATGTCCGGGTGCGCGTCTGTTGCCAGACATAGTCGCCGAGTCATGAAGCGGTTTCAACTGGTGCGAAATAAATAGAAATGCAAGTGGCTATTTCCGCCGAGCTGAGACGCTGCAAACTTTGGCAGTTTACCCGCCTCGGGCGAGAAAAGCAACACGAGCGTGTTTTTCTTATTGCTGCGCCGACAAAAGCAGACGGGGCGAAATTTGCGCAAGTGCGCCAAAATTCCCGAACTGTGGATTTTTACCAACATCATTTCCATCACCGAAGCAAGGCAAAAGCGCGAATGCCTGAAGTACAGTGGTGAAAATCACTAAAGCTCGTAACATGAAAGCCCAGCAGGTAATTCAACACAGCACTCAAAACAATCAAGCTGTAGCAACTTGGGTAAACAACAGCTGACACGCTGCATAACTTCACCTGAGAAATGCCTCCGCCAAACAAACACCTCTTCCATCATAAAAGTTTGTCGCAACATGATCCTCTTTTTCCAGGATCTTCGTTTATCCAGAAAATACCACAAAACTTAATTATTACCACGTGGTAACCGCTTTCGTTTATACCGAAGTGTAGGCGTACGGAAAGGCTTTTATTCAGGAGGGCTTGGAAACCGTTTGCACTGAAAATGTTGTAATTCGTCTGTACCCTGACTTGTGGCATCGGTTGCCACTCAAGGTTTTCTTGTGGAAATTTGTATCCGTGTGAATTCAAACGGCAGTTTCATAATTTTTCCCGGAAAATAAATTCAAGAGCAAAAAGAAGCTGTCGATTTGTTCACCAGGCGAAGAAAATGGCACATCGCCATTTTAAAAATAATCATCTCCGTTTTATCAGAGTTCACACTTGCTGCAGCTGTCGCTACGTCCTGTCTATCTTGCCTTTTTCATTTGCCCTCAAAAAGAAATTTTTGCACCATTCGCACTCGCCTGAATTGCGGCGGCCGCCCTCCTCAGATCCCCCAAAACTTGTGGCGGCCACACCTCAGACCTTCCGTACCGTGCGGCTGTTATAACCACTAGCACAGGGGTCACCCAACACGGTGCCCGCAGGCACCAGGTCGCCCGCAAGGACCACGTTGGTCGCCCGCGGGCCTGTTTTGAAAATAGCATTGAGATGATGAGTATCGTCACATATATTAACATCATTAAATGATAACTTGAAGGTAAATTGAGCAAATTTTTTATTTCAGAAGTGTGTATCAATCTAGTAGCCCTTAGCGTTAATTGGTACCCAAGAAGTAGCTCTCAGTTACATAAAGGTTGGTGACCCCTGCACTAGCAAGTACACACGACACCGATCTGTTCGGACTTTGGCCTCAACTGCTCCCGGTAATGAACCGAACTAAAGTAACTTTGATTCTATTCGACGAAAAACCCGCGAAACTGCGGCCTGCATGAATATTTAATATGGACAGCATCAGAATTTTCGTTACCTAAGTTAGGACACAATTTCACGTCAAACCGAAACTGTATGATAAGCAGATTGTAGACAGTAAGTCAAAAAAAGGTCTCTCTAGCTCCTCATAGTTTTCTCTCCTTAATTTCCTTAGGATGATAAAGATAGAATTTCAAGGTAAAATTAGAAATTTTTGCAACACACGCTAGCGATATTCCAAAATTCATGAAAAATGTCTGGAATGTTCGCATCTGTTGAAAAAAGCGCTCTTGCCTAGTTATTCAGCCGTCCAGATTTTATCGGAAGTGGTTGTCGTTCGACGTCACAACCACACAGATCAAAAGCTGATGAGCGATATTCAATAGCCTTGGTATTTCCGTAAAGGGGGGGAGTATGTCCAAAGACGGCCTCTGCCTTACACGGCCGTGATACGTAATTGTTCATTGAAATATTTCGGCGATAACTGTAGTACTGATTGCGATTTCAAAACACTTTTTTTGTTTTTCCAAGTTCAGTGCTTGTAGGAAGATAATTTATTAGTATTGGAAAGAAAACATTTCGATACGCGTTTCACTGATTAACACCGGGGCGATCACTTTTGCTTTCGGGCGCTCGCTGCCCTTTCCGAGCTGAGACAAACATACAACTGTCGCTGCCGCCGGCTACAGGCGTTTCAACAACATGCCTGGCAGCAACGCCTGCAGGCATTCAGATCAGTATCACGGATATTTACATTAACAACATAGGACTCTCAAGTGCAGTGAGGTAGTGTGCATTAATAGGCTCATCGACACCATTGAGTGCATGGCACGACAACTTGCGAAAATCGCTTTCAATTTGACGGCTCGTACGTCATAAAGATGGCAATTATTTCTATGATTGGAAACACCGTTGATAACCTGAATATTGGCCAAAAATTTTAGTGGGAAATTTTTCGGAATCCAAATAAATATTGGTTTTCAACAGCGGTCAAGTCAAGCACCGTCGCCTCAACTTCAAGTGCAACACGCGTTTTCCAAGGAGGCCACAAACTGGCGAAAGCCCTGCCGTCCCTGCCGCGAACCGCTATGTGCGAGACATCCAATTGTCGCAGTGACAGGCGGCTCAGCTGAATAGACATGTGTGAGCTGAAAATGGCGTCGCATGGCTGGGTCCAGTATGCACATACCTAACGTTACAACAAGCAGTGGCATACCCCGACGAGGTGACATGGGGGAAAACTGGGGGTTCTTCGTGGGGTGAAGCAAATCTGCTGTAAGTGATAACTTTTTTGTGAAAAGTAACATTTTCGCTTATGGCTGGCTGGGGTATGAATTGGGGACAAATGTTCTGGGGAAGAATCAGTTATTACCAAGAAAAAGGTTTCAATTTCCAAAAAACATACCCAATTCATGGTAAATCTATTCAATCTTTTGCATGAAATACTTGCTGCCAAAATCAAAAGGCGTAATTCATGCAAGAGTTCTTTGCAAAACTGTTGATCACTTACATTCCAAAGCTGTTTCTATCAAAACGAACCAATACTGTTTAATTTTCAGACCAATGTATGAAACAAAGAAATTGGTTTTAACGACGCTTATATTGTCAACCTGTCATTTTAAGCCTTTCAGGCATCATCTCCAGAAACCCAGGGCAGCGCATGCTGCAAGTGAGCGACAGTACGCTGCAGCAGGTGGAGAAGTTCAAACACTTTGGGTTGGTATCGGAAGTTCAAGTACCAAGCACTTTGAGATCAACTAACCCTACATCCCTGGAAGAATCTTTCCAGCACTTAAACATCTTGTACTTTCCCAAACTTTATACCTTATCAGGAGGTAAATTCATACACTTTTATCTTAGCACAACAAACTTCTTCCAAACCATTTTAATGGCTATTTTATTCCAATCAGCTCTGTTCGTTCTGACTCCACAAGAATATCTATTTCTAACAACCTGTTTTTACCTAGAGTTAGCTCATCTTCAGGGAAATATTCCCTTACATTTTTTGGTCCAAAAGTGTGGTCTCCAATACCAGACTCTAATAAGTCACCACCTTTACCTTCAGATGGCAACTAAGAAATACCTCTTACATAAAAAAGATACATAATTATGTATTTTAACAGTTTTTTTACGGAAAATGTTAGGTACCCGGTATGGACCTGTAGGGACCCGATTTTCTCTGATTCTAGGGACCCGATGATAATTTTATTTGATCCTAGGGACCCGATTCTCAATTCTAGGGACCCGAATCGGGTCCCTAAACGCTTTATAAAAAAAATTTATTTTAGCAACGTTTAGCTTCATGGGGAACTAAATGCTGAATTTTTTACTAGTTTTAGTAATTTGAAAAATGTAAATGTTTTGTATCTATGTAATTTTACTTTTTTTTGCTTGTTATTCTTCTTGTGCACATCCCATTTTCACGCATAATTTTACACTTCATATTATTTTGTGTTTTTGTCTGTTTGTACTTCGTCAATAATTGTTTTCAGTTTTCATACTGTATTCAACATTTTGTTGATCACACCAAACTTCCGCAATTAAACAAGATCCACTCGTTTGTGGAGATAGGCATGCTCTCTTTATCCGTAATTTTTCCTCACCGTGTTCTGTGTTTGTTTGTTTTCTAACTGTGCTTATTTTATTTCCAACTGTTGTTTTCTAACACTTGTCAGTAAGTAATAAAGGGGCTTGGTTGACTAGATGACCGCCATGGACCTTCACCAATCCTATGTGACATAGAGACAATCTTTCTTTACATTGATCAATTCTTTTACCATCGTTTTCATTTATTTTAATTTCCACTAACATTGGTAACTTTTTTGCATGGTGACTTTTTGTACTGTTTCTGTTTATTAGCTGAGTCATATGAAACAACAAATAAATCAATCAGTCAAGTATTCACGAGTGATGGAAGACAGAACAAGGAGATTGATCCACGGATTAGTAACGCAAACCCAGTTCTGCGTGAGCTTTATCGCTCTGTGGTCACAAAACCGGACCTTTCAAACACCACGAAGCTGTCGGTTTTCAAATCGGTCTTTGTTCGGAATCTCCGAACCTCACCTATGGTCATGAATCTTGGGTAAATGACTGAAAGAATACTGTCCCAAGTACAAGGGGAAGAGATGGGATTTTTGCAAAGATTTGACGGTGTGACACTTCGCGACAAAGTGCGCAACTGTGAAATACATAAAGCCCTGAATGTCGAGCCACATTTCTCCCGAATAGAGATTTCAGCGACGGGCGATTGCAATTCGCGGAAAATTTTGAAACAAAGTTTTCTGGGAGAAGTATTTTCACGGCGATAACCAGGTTTTTCGGTGTAGAACAGATTTTAGACTGTTAGGGGAAAACTCCCCTTTTTCTTACTATGACGCAAGCGCAGTGATGTCCCTGAGGCAAAACTTTTTGATTTAAATTAGACGTCAATGCTTTTGACTCGAGACGGGGAAAGTGCTTTATCAAACCCGGTAGTCTTCCTTTAATCTCAAATCAAGCTTTCCACTAGCACTTTTGGCCTTGCATTACATCGATATTGCAATGTTTTGAGTCATATGAATTTCAAGCACTCGGTATCGTATCTCTTTATTATGACGCCGCAAAACGTTGCATCAAAGAAGGTTAAATGACCTGGCGTTTTTGCTCAAAATTTCCTAAAAGGATTGCTACCGACAAAAAACATATTTACTTCAAATTCTCGACCACTTAAGAAATTTCAAGCTGGTTGCATTACAAACAGCCCTTTTCTCCTGAAAATTGCTTCAGAAAACCAAGTTCAAACAATATCAGTCGAATCGAGTAAAATAAAGCAAAACAGTGAACATGTTTCAGCCAGGAAAAATGTTGAGAGTACATTGCTCACCAAGCTTATTCCACACCTCATGCACAGTTACGTCTGAAAGATCTTCCTGCAGTCTGCTCCGTCAGGTTCGATGATGCAAAAAGATAACGTTGCTCTATAACAGGGGTGCCCAACCTAGGGCTTATCTGAAAGGGATATTTATTGTGCATCCGCAACAAATTAACTTTGAGAAAACGGAATCTACCTTTATAGTTCTAAAAATCTAGAAGTTGTATTAAAAATTCAGTGGATTTGTGTTATTTTACTCAGCCTTTTTGTCATGAGAAATTTTAGGGGTACACGTTCATCTGTCGAAATGCTGAAGTAGGACATGGTCAGAAAAAAGGTTGGGAGCCTCTGCTCTATTATTTTGGGAACCAAAACGTTCTGTAATCTGTGATGCCTGGCAAGAGCTGCAGAACGTACAATACAGCTATGCAGGTACGAGACAAATACCTGTTTTACGTTACTAATGGTCAAACGAAGCTGGAAACCTAAATCGGGCACAATTGCAAATCAGAAGTAACTGTACTGTGCATTGCAAAAAGGGGAAGGAATAAACAATTCCCCAGGCTCACAGGAGTGCTGCAGAAGCTCAACGGCAATGGTAAAAAGTCACGGCGTTGGAGCTAACAATTATACATATGACGTGCAAACCAATACTATGCACGTAAGTTCCCAGTAAACCAATTTAACAGAAGAGTTCTGACTACAAAGGAAAATCCTAGCTGCACATTAATATTTCGTTTTATCACTGATCAACTGTTCATTTTAGTAACCTGTCTTGTTATCAGTTTCAAAATGAATATTGAAGCTTTTTCCAAAGCCTAATCATTTTATTGTATTACTGCAACGTTTTCGACGTTGAAATTTTGGTGTCTGTCAATTTTATGAAAAGAAGAAACACTATTTTCGCGGAACGTAATATTTGCACGAAGAAATGCTAGTAAGGGTAGTGGTCAAAATGCACCTGCTCTGTGTTCGTTAGAAATTTAGATCTGTTTATCCAGAAGAGTCATACACATTGTTCTCTTCTGCTTGTTCCAAACAGCCTTGCTCAGGGACGCCAGAGAGCAGAAAAATGATGGGGGCCTCCCTTCCCTTTCAAAAGGGGGGCAGCTGGGACGGAGGTGCCTTTTTCATAACAGTATCACGGGTAATTTGGTTTATCAAGATTCATGGTTTATCAAGATCGATTTGAAACAAATTTATCGCAGCCATTCGCGTAACAAGAAATTTCAGAATGGTTTTCAATAATTTCTGCTATTTTATTTGAGGTCAACATTGTAGCTGAACAGAAACAAACATTTTGGTAATGATTTGTTTGTTTTCGTACAAGTTTTCATTGCCCTCAACTTTTTTACTACGCTCCTGCCCAACCGTTATTCCGGCGTCCCTGACAATGCTGAGCATGCACGACGATGTGCAGCGTATTTTGCCGGACGCCTTGAAGCATTTGAGCAGCTGAAGAAAAACAAACAATCTTTTCAGGCTTTTTACTGTGCTGTTTACAAACAGCAACGAGCTTGAATGGCGCTGCGCACGTTCAACGCTCCCATCGACGAAATTGCACCATTGAACTAGCTGTTTAGAAGGCGGGCGGGCGTGCATTGTCTGAATACGCCTCCAATAAGGTGGGTTACACCATTCTCCTCGGTAAAAGGAAATTTCTAGTGAACTCGATGAGTTACGTGGGTTTATCTTATCAAAAAACAGCAGAGAGCAACCGCAACATGAAACGCCATGAGGTGTTGCAACAAAAATATCATATGGGATCCTTGAGGAGATATGCACGTTGCATTCAATAGTGTATAATCGCGTGGGCGTGGTGATGTTCTTTGCTGCTGCTTGCAAGCTTAATCCCAAGCAAATCAAACATCCAACTCATCAGCACACGCCCGGTGTTCTGGTTAAGCACCTCGTAGAAACAGCAGAATCGGAAAACGCTTACTAGCGCCTGCCGGGAAAGTTTTATCCTACAGCCAAACCAAGTTTATTGAAACTGACAACGGGCAGCGCGAAACGTAGCTCATGGCAGCGTTTCTTTCCATTTTCGTGCACGACATTGCCACAAACCGTTCCAGCAGCAAGTCAGCAAATCGAGTTGGTTTATCGCGAGTTTTCCAGCATGAAGACATTCTGTTGTCAGCAGTTGCCTGCAAGGCCGTCGGGCTAAGGGCAACACCGAAATATGAAATGTCACCACGTTGCAAGAACCTCTGCAAACGAAAGTGATCATGCAAATATCCCTGGCTGCAAATTGCCTGTGATTCTTACACCTGGACCAAATCTAACAGGCGGAAACCAGCCAAGTATTAAAAAATGAAAAGAAAGGGGTAAACAGTTGGCAGAAGAATATTGCTGCTGCAGCAAAACCCTTTAAAGGAAGAAGCAACATCTGAAAGGGTAGATTGTGTGCCTGTCAAAAGGGTTTTCGATAAAAAATCACCGAGAACGCCCAACTCCAAGAAATGTGGGTCACCGATGGAAACGTTTGAAGCATGGGTGGTGGTACAAGCAGTCATAAGTGTGCGTTCAGCGATTTCTTGCGAGGTCCCAGATTTTACATTTGTATGTGATTGGTGGCGGTATGCGCAAAACGTAGCCTACCGTTTCGGCCTTCTTGGTAGTGCGGGAAGTTTTGATTCAAGCAGGAGCGTCGCTAATGATATGGCCGGATTTCCCAATTACGATCGGTGTACTCCATTTCGCGTTTAGTATTTTAAACACCATCATCATCCAGTACCTGATCCATGCATAAGGGCCAATGTGCAGGTGGTCCTCCAACTTTTTTTACCGTGTGGAAGTTGCAGGATACGTGGATCCTTTAGTATTTTAGTACAAAAATTGAATGTTTAGTAACTTTTTGGTGACATTCAAAATTTGTTCTTAATTTGTCGTAATGTGGTAATCGAGTGATGACGCCAATTTGAAAGACGTTTGGGCAAATATTGGACGGAAAATCTCGCCCTTTCCCCTCTTTTTAGCAATGTACCCCGTCCCAAGGGCAGTTTGACCCCTTTGACCCCTCCAACAACATAAAACTGGCGACAAGCGTGGATTCATGGAATGTGTCGAGATGTTGCGAGCTTGAATTAAATTCAGAGTGTTAACAACGGACTAAGACTCATAGTTCCTTGCAATACGGTCCCGATTTCAGGTCTCACAAGTACAGACTATGACTCTCAACCGTTTAGGCTTATATCGCTGATCTTCTGCCAATCAAGGAAACAATTTTGTGTGATCGGTCACCTTCGTCCAGAAAGCAAAACGTACATTAAACCCAATCATGAAACAAGATTTTGCAATGGTGTGAGCTGTTACCGTCCGTAGAACATTGCATGCATTTATCTACACCAGTGGTTCTTAACCTTTCTACCCACTCGTCCCCCTGAGCTTTCGTTAAATTTTCTCGTACCCCTTGTCTGAAATCAATTAGAAATTGATACTAAGTTGAAGAAAATTAGCATAGTTGCCTGATCACATGAGACAAATACAGCTTGAAAGTTTATTAGTGAAGGCAGTGATCTTTTCCCTAGCTTTAAACATGTTCATTGCCGTTCCCTGGATGGAGGTGCTAAGTCGTTGAGGTGGCTGAATATATCTGAAAGGTAGCCTATGCCAGGGACATAATGAACTCATTTTCAAGGTGCTCTGCTATGCCACTACTTCTGTGTCTCAGAAACTGCTCGATTTCTTTGCGCAGCTCACGAACACGAATAAACACTCGAACACAGGATAGCAACGGCACTTTCGTGTAGTAAAGAAGAACAT
>JGI24158J21664_10000376_pt1 | contig 38987 bp, 21 predicted proteins | sample Ectturendosymbi3_FD_21664 | JGI IMG/M metagenome (IMG submission 21664) | reverse complement strand
GCAATCACAGCAGCAATAAGAGCGATCCCAAGGGAGGAATGCGGGAGGGTCATCGAGAACTTTGCCCACCGGATCCAAATGTGCCTGCAGCGCCGGGGAGCCCATTTTTTGAGCGCCAGTGAAACAAAGAGTTTTTGTAGTACAGACTTGAACTTTGGAGATGTCTGCTACACAGGCTTAACCTAATGTAGCTGAAGTTTTGTGTCAATCTAAATCAAATTTTGGAAGTTATTCGATTTTTGGTGATGACCTTTTTTTGTGTCACCCTGTATATTTCTGCAATGTTTTCAAACGCATATCAAATCTTAAACATTTGAGACTGATAAACCAGCAAAATACACACACGCAAAATGAAACATTGTAACCTCAAGTTCTGTGATCCATAATTATCAACCGCTTTGTCAAGTTTGTCAATCATATCTTGCAGTAAGTGGCACGCCAACTGATAATTTATGTCGTAACCATATCCAGTTTTGTAATAGTGATTTAAATCACACGCGTATTCCATCACCTGCCAGTAACGAAACACAAGCAACCGTTCAACATAAGTTTCGCATGTAGCGCACATACAATAGTTTGTACGATTTCACTAGTGTGGGATTAGACACATACCAATTACATCTTGCAACAAACGAAACGAATTCTTATTTCGTCTGTGTGCGACATTCGTAGGTTGTTTATCACTCATTTGTTTGTTGATTTGCGTGTTGTCTTTTCTTTGTTTCTATTGTTTTTCAACTGGTTTCTATTGTGTCTAACTCGTTTATATTGTGTTTATCTCTTTTGTGCAAATCAGCCAATGGTCATTTCAGGCCTCGGTATGCCATCAGTGGAATTTTCTAATACACAAACAAACTCCTCACTTGCAGCTTTTTTCACGCTGCAAAACAGACAGGAAGTACAAAAAAGCAAGTATGTCTTATAAACGAACAAACTACGATAGTGAAAGTGGTATGAAGCCCTCCGGGAAAGAATGCGACATTAGGCAACATAAAACATCTGGATTTTACGAACCAAGAACAATGAATGTGCAGAAATGCTTATAAGAATACTATATATAGTATAATTCATACATCATAGATAAGCGGTTATAGTGAAAAATGCATCGATGTGGAGCTATACAGATTGGAAAGTTTCCGCAAATATGGTCGTATTTCTAAGGTCACTTGGCGTGCACTGAAATAATGTACTTCATGCCTGTTTGCGAACTCTTGTTTCAAAAAAAGGAACATTTCTAGCGCAGCTATAAGAGTTGCCCATACACCTTTTAAGCGCAATAACTAATCATCTGAAACTTTCTGCTGATCAAATTTCGAAGTACAATGGATGAGCATAAAACTAGGGATATCTAGGAGTTTGTAGATATCCCTGCATAGAACATAATGGGTATAGATTGCTAACTGCATTTTAAATATGTCAACATAACTAGGTGTCACACGCAAGAACTGTATCTCACAGAAATTTCACTGGGAATGTTCTGCGCTCACATCGCACGTGGAGAAAAACGCCAAACTCACATACTTATTCTATTTCACTCAGGTTTCAATTTTTATTAAAAAGGTGGAATTCACGAGCAAAATGTTTCCATTTCCGTTGTAATTTCTTCGATTTGAAAAAACAAAAACTTGTAACGACTCAGCGAAAAAATGACTACATTAATTATTGTCACATATGAACCGAGAAACAAAGGGTATTTCCAAGGTTAGAACCACGTTTCAACTAAATTTCTTCATTGCCCTTAACTTTACCAGTGATTATGTTTCGCCAGTGTTCAATTCCGATGGAGGCAATTGCTCAATTCTATTGAGATATCGAAAACACACTTGAAAACAATTTCATGTACCTACGACCGAAAATTTATAACTCCATATCACTAATTATTAGCACAAAATCATATTTCCAATTTAAAAACTTCGCTATGAATAGATAATTACTTAGTTCTCACCCACGTACTGGCATTTGCTTAGACCAGTGTTTTTCAACCTTTTTGCTGCAGCGGAACCTTCCGCAAGGAACCCTATCTGACTGTGAAACAGTAGTATTGCTACAACGGCATAGAACTGTGGTTATAAATTTCACCCCAGGCAATTTTGGTCTTTTCGAAGGAACCCTTGGCAGCCACTCGCGAAACCCAGGTTGAAAAACACTGGCTTAGAGGAAGCAGGAAGGAAACAAAGAACATTTTTATCTTTGTTGGATGGCTTTCTGGCGCTGGCAATGATTATTGTGTGCTCTTGAGTAGTTTATATCTTGTTAGCTTGTATGTGGGCTGTGGCGTTAGGTGTTGGCTCATTGTTGGTTCGTTGACGTTGTTGGACATGTATCTGATTTTTATTTATTCATTTAGTAATGTTTTTTTTTCTGTAGATTGCTAATTTTGGGTAACCCAAATATATACCCAATCCTATTGGGTTGGTTTCTGTTTATGTGACGTCGGGACAGATGGATATAGGAAAATAGTGTTTCCAAATATAAATTGCAGACTATTTGGAGGTGAAAGTGTTTCCGAAATATCATATATACGAAAACTATGGATAATCCAACATTTTTTCAAGACTCAAAGATCTGCAGTACCGTGAATTAACGTGGTTCGGTCACGTGGTCCATGTCTTACAACATGGAAATGCCTTTTCACTGCAACTGTTTGACGTTGTGAACTGCATTTTGACTTGAATTGAGTTTGGATTGCGGTTTGTTTTTTGTTACGTGGTGATATTTTTCTTGCGATTCTCTTATTTTCATAGTTGTGTTTTAGTTGTATTCATAGGCATAGCCAGGGGAGGCCCAGGGGGCAATGGTCCCCCAAAATGTTTAGCCCACAAAGTCATTTTGTGCTTTGAGAGGCGGTATTCCAAACAAAATAGTGTTATTCACCTAAAATCAAACATTCCCCCCCCAAAAAAAATTTGGGCTGGCTACGCCACTGGTTGTATTTGTTGTGCTTTTTTATGAACCTGTGTGATTACATGACCACAAAACAGGGGTCTCAAACACGCGGCTCGCGGGCCACATGTTGCCCACAAGGGTATTTTGTGCGAGCCGCAATGCTTTTTGGAAATTTTCAAATAAATTTAAGTTATTCAGTTTATTCACCGGTGCTTTAAAAGTGGTCGGTCAGCAAGTGAACAAGTTCCTTTTAAACGAACGTTGAGAAGGTTAGAGATGATTTGCCTGTAACTCACGATGTCTTTCGCAAGAAGCAAAAGCGGTTTCTAGTAAGGTTCAGGTACCGCCATTGTTGTGTCAGCGTCATAATGCGGCCTCGGGTTACACTTTATAAGTCCTCGGAGCAATTGAGTTTGAAACCCCTGCCATAAAGCCTTTAGTTGTTGTGTAGGGGCAGTGAATCAGTGACAGTTGCAGTCGTCGCCTCCTGCCCCTGTATCCTGATTGTGTGTTCAGTGTTCAAGGATTGCAGTTAGTGCAGTGTTTCCCAACCGGGGTGCCACGGGATCCTAGGGTGCCATTTGCGACACTCAGGGGTGCCGCAAGCGAATGCGTCTTTCAATATACCATTAAAAATTACATTTTCAAAATGTCATCAAACTTTAAAGTAAATTGTTATGGTTTCGCCACTGGATGCCGCAAATTATAATAATCTTCCGTAGGGTGCCGCAAGCCAAAAGAGGTTGGGAAACACTGAGTTAGCGTAATCCAGGTGAGAAAAACATCAACGATGCATGCTCACTTGCAAGTGATTTTCTTCGAACAAACTGCAAATAGAATCGTAATCGTATAGTCCATATTGGAAAGAGCATAACTGATACAATGACGTCACCTCGTCCCAAGTCAGCGTGCGACCTGGCAACAACAACAGAGTTAATTCGAACCCGCCGACTGGACAAGGAAGCACAAACAAATTTATAATATCATATCAAAGCATCCAAAAATGCAGGGAAGCTGCATTTATAAAAAGCGTAAATTTATAGTCTGCAGTGAACATCATAACTGTTTTGCAGATGTTTTGTGCATCTTAATGCCATTCATTGTATGAACATTTTTCTGAAGACGAAATGTTTGGAGTAAAGGGACATCAGTTAAATTGTATGAAGAATATCTGAAAACAAGTTTGCAACATTCGTTTCTTGTAAAAAGCCACTGAAACCGGAAAACCAATTAGTTCAATCGACAGCAGGACTTTTTGACAAAGTCTTGGTCTCTGTCCCTACTTTACATCAAGTCTCGCTCTCGGAGGTTACGGTCAGGACTACATCGCTGGTCCGAACATTCGGAAAATTTTTTACTTTCATAAGAATAGACGCACTTTATGTTTATCTTCGTTCGTCATTTTCTTCAAAATCTTTCTTTTCTGCAAAGGTCCAAACCCATTTATATTTTGTAAGTCTGACTGACGGTTAGTAGAGTATTATGAGAGAGTTCGCAAACGTTTTCAGCTGGAAAAAAATTATAACGCCAAGTTGGGATAAAATTGCTGTGTTATGCATGACAGCACGCTTGCTTTATGAGTTTGACTTTCCAAGACATGCCATGCGGCTTGACTTCAATTTCATCAAGTGTATTTTTTTAAATTTCTGAACACACTAACTGGTGTCGCTGCTTACCAAAGTGTTTCGACATGTCGTTGATAACTGTCCTCGCATTATCAGACTTCGAAAAGTTATGGACGTGAACAGCAGCTGTTTCGTTGTTTTCAACAGAGAGAATGTACCTAACACAAACAAATTTCAGTCTTTTCAAAATAAAAACTGGCAGTTCTGAAAAAGAATTTCTTACTTGTCACAGTGATCGAATTGCCTCAAAAGATGAGTGTTAATGAAGATAGGTGTTTCGCTACAATTATATGAATCACTGTCAACAAACGTCGGGTCATGATGAAATGAGCAACAATGAGTTACGTTACCTGAAAAAAGCAAATAGCAACAATATGTTCACAGTAACAGTAGCAAGCGGACTGACTTTCTTATTCTTTACAAAGTACAGAGAGAGAGTACAACAAAATTTTCTCATTTGACTAGTTCTTACCCGCTCGTTTCTCCTTTGTAACTAGAAACGAAAGACGTTTCAAGAAGGCACACGCACTTGATTTCACTCTAATTTTCGGGCTAGACAAGACTGTGATTTGAGATCCTAACATAAAAAAACACAGATATAAGTGCGATTTAAACATATCTTAGTAACATATAGGCGACAGAAATTTTTGAAGGTCCAAATTGGCAAAACAAAGTGATCTTGTAACAAATAGAAGAAAATCCCATCTGATCTAGTTTCGTAATTTAATGAAGTAGTGCAACCCATAAAATCGTAGGATGATCAGCGACATACACACCGAATGAGCCGCAGTGTCGTACGCACAGACAAATTCAATTACTTTTTCCAACAGTAGCCACGTACGTTCACACACGATCAACTCGTTTCACCACTGCATAGACTATTCAAGCCTTTCGGTACAGTGGCAATTTGGTGCAATAATTCATGTCGCAATAATTGCGACACGAAGCAAGTTAAATCAATTAGAAGTGATTTCACATCAGTCCACAGCTAGGATTTTGGATGCAACATTTCTGAGAGCGTCGAAGTAAGTTGCTACCTGAGGCCACGTTCTCCACGCAAAAAATCTGGTGAGTCCGCACGATAAGTTATATTAATATGAAGCCTCGTTTATCTATGAAACAAATCGCGTTGTGATTACAAGCAAGGTTTAGTTGTTACTAAGTAGCGCAAGGTGGGTTTAATCAACCGAAGTACTTGGTACGAAGCAATTGGTATTTGCGGGCTTTAAATAAATTCGAAACACAAATTGATAAAACAAAAATGGTTCACACAATTAGGGGAACAATTTAATAGAAGTCTGCTTCTGGTTCAGTTATTGTAGTATGTAATCACACCCATAATTTTAGTGGAATTCTCGAGATTACCAACTGCTTCAATTTTGTAAGAGGTTGATGTAGATTTCACTGTGATCAGTTTCATTGGCCCAAAACTTTTAGCTGGCAAAGCTAAGTTTGACAGACTATGTTTTTTTGTGAATTAATGAAGACAAATTTTATATAACTAAACTTTCTGAATTTTGCAGAAGAAAAGCAGTAGTTTCCGAAACGTCTAACAGGATTTCAATTAGATCTGCATTTTGCATTGTTGTTTCTAATGACTGTTCCTTCTAATTTTGAAATCGATAATTCACACACATACTTCATTTGTCCACACAAAAAGTAGGCTGCCCTTTGCACTTTTGATGCAAAGTTTTTTTGTCATTTTTCTCCCAGGAAGTTTGTAAACACAAGGTAACTGCATTCTTGCACACAGCAAAAAGCCTAATGTTACATAAGTCACACAATAAAATAATTTGTGTCAGTGTACCACAAATATCAGAAACTTACCACGGACACTGATACAAATGAGTAAATCTCTTGTCATGTTGTAAAATGCTTCGGCAAGGTTAGTCATTTCTCCCCACCCTCTTGAATGCAATGTGTAATCACTACCATTGGGAAAATGATCCTTCCAAAGCTACAGAAAACTAATGCAATAAGTTTGCATAACATCAGCACATAATCAAAGCCCAAGTAGTTTGAAAACTAATTCTTAACACCACTATGCTTGGTTATTGAACTATCACAATTTTGTTAATTGAGCATGCCTGTTTTTTTAACCTGTGCAAACAACAACACACACTACTTCACACCAGGAGAAAGCCAATTCTGTGCAACTGGTGTAAACTGCTGCATAATTCTAGTGTCAGGTTCTTGTTGAATACTTCATATGCAAAAATTCAAAATACAACATTTTTTACCAAAAAATGGCTTTGAACATGTTTGAATAAGATAAGACCAATCGTCAATGTGTTTTCTGAAAACTGCAACCTTAGACATATATTACTCAGAACAAATAGCAATAATCGGTTTTGCTCAAATTCATAATATTTCACTAGTACTATGCATTTTTGCCTGTAAGACAGAAATTTCACAAAGACTGGATTATGATCGTGTTTCTTAAAAACCAACTATTTAGCATTTTTTATCAGAGATTCGAAAAACACAATGTTTGCAACAAACATACCAACAAACCATTTTGCACAGTGCATTTGCATATGGAATTTAAACCTGGTTACATTGGACAGCCTTGATGGGCAGACAACATGTGAACTTCTGCAAGCACTTCATTGATGAAAGGAGACAGAACATTAAACATCTTAAGAGTTTGGATTGTACTGGTGCAATCTAGAGTTTTACCACCAAAGATTGTGCCTTGTAAGTTTCAAAATAATATTTAATGCTGATGTAGTCATTATGTCCACAAAAAACAATTGTGCGATTAACACTTACTTAATATGATCCACTTTAGTCAGTAACTAAAAAAACACAACTATGAAGAAAGTAAAAACAAGAAAAAATAAGACAGTACACAGAATTTCAAAAGAGGAAGTCAATATTATAGTTCAGACAAGAATTAAGCTGTGGCCTTGAAGGTTTTGTTTTTCTGTACAGAACTATTTCAAACCTCCACAGAATGAGGATAACATTAATTTTTTCATATAGCACTTCACAGATTTGTGACTTCTGTAGTAAGAATGGTAGGGTCTAAAACTTTAAAACACCCAAATCTTGCTGCACATAAAATTATACATTTATGTGATGGAATGTTTGTTCTTCAAAATGCAACATGTTGAGAGAACCATAAGATATGTATGAGGGTAGCAAATCTTTCCAGCTTTCAAACATGTTGATCAGAACTTCTGGAACTTAGAGCAACATCGCAACTCTCAAAGTGCAAATGTTAGTTCATCAAGCATTATAACAATTTCGATCAGCAATACAAAACTACATGCAAAAGTGACAAAAATGCATTAAAAATTGGGCATCACAATACAAATTTCATACGCAATAAATCATCTTTAATTAAATGGCAGTAACACATTTTTCTCCACATGAAATCATGGGGTCTAATTAAACAATAACAAAATATTTCATCGCATTTGTTGTCTCTTTTGTTCAAAGCAAGATGTCAGAGAACACTTTTGCAAACCTAACTCAGTGACTGTAGTAAGTTAGTTATGTTATTACAAAACTGCATGTATAAGAAGGAACTTTATGGGTCTGTAAATTACATTAAAAGAAGTGTGAATTTTCTCAACTTTCCAACATGAAAGTAGTTTCAAAATGTCTTGTAAAACCAGCTTATTTATTTCATTGAGTTAGATCTTCACAAATTAGTTTTACATTGAGTTAGATCTTCATGACGCTCACATTTCATGATGGCATCCCAAAACATTTATTGCATTATTATGTGACCACATAATAAAATATATCAAAGTTCCTTTTAACCTCAATACTTTTTTTCAGCAAAGCTTGTCCATCATGTAACATCAGCTTCTGTATATGTTTTTCCCATTTCAGTAGTTTTTTTTCACTAGGAAAACGAGTCCCATGCCGAATCATACCGTCAACATAAAGAACAATGTGGTCCTGCACAAAATATACACAATGAATTCACAAACCACCTCACACAATACAAAGAAAAAAAGTACAGGTTTGATTAACAGCAAAAGATTGACCACCATATTAATCTGATTACCCTGTGGAAGGAAACATGGAGTGGTGCTTTATTTGATGACAAGATGTATTACTTTGCTCACAAAATTACATGCTATGGCTATAACCTTTGCGCTTGAACCAGACTGTTAATCAGTGTATCTACAAGTGGTAACACCTCTACACATATATAATTAACACGTTGCATGCATCTTTGTCAGTGTGTTGCAGTTAATTACATGCAAAGTAGGTGTCTCATCTAAAACTGCTTTGTTTTTAAATTTTCAATTTGACCGTAATTTACAAACCAGAAGAGCTAGGTAAGCGTCTGGGACATTGTTAGAAAAGTCATTTCATACCACCTCTAATGATACCATTTTTGTAATACATTTTTTTACCCAATACCAGTTGGAAATCAAGAACCTGGTTTTTGCACAGTTTAACTCTAAAATGGTTGTTTTCTATGCAGATGCCTCTTTAGTGCTATTGGCATGTTCTGTATCTCAGTTACCACAGCACTACTTATCTTCTGAATTAAGTGATTTGTTTGATTAAATAAATTAGTGAGGTTATAAAGCTAAATTTAGCTCTGGCCTATTATCAGCTCACAATTTATAACTGCAGTTAGTACCACATACTGTCTGCCCAGATAACATACTGGTCAATTTTAAGACACAGTGAATACATAAAACATCGTTGCATGCACTTACAACATAAAGAAGCATTCTTTCTGGTTTATCACTATGACATTGACATCTAGTTTAGACAGGGAAATTGTGATGTTGGTCAAGCATCATGATAACTATCAGTTCAATACAGTGCTATTCAAAATTTCATAATATATGGGCAGCAGAAATGCAGCTAATGAATCACAATCCTTAAATCAATATGATAACAAAAATTGCTGTTTTGGTTAACTCCCATAGGTGGCTACACCTTACTGTATGTGCATAATGTTTGTACCATGAAAGTTGCAGCTGCACAGCCGAGTTGTTGGAACTTCAACAACAGATGGCTAAAATTACAAAAAAAGTCTGTTGCATTAGCCTGGCAAACCCTTTGTTATCAGCAGGATATGCTGCTTTGTTTAAATATAGCTAAACTGAGATTTTCCTTTGCCTGTCCCTGCTGACTACATTATTTAGATCTGAGATCTTAGTTTCCCACTTTACATGGATGGCCGGATTTCTGTAAAACTCACTGAAACAATGACCATACATATTAGCACATTACTCACAATGAAAGAATGAATTTATTGCCAGCAGACATGAAGTCCATAGTACAAACTCTGCACAATGCAGGTCAATAAAAACCGGCAAAACAATACATTTTACAATGGCATTGGGGCTGGCTAAATCACAGGGTTGCAGACACATTCTCAACACTATTGTTCGCTAACCTGTAACGCTTGGTACAGCACTACTGCAAAGTAAGACACCAATTCCTAGACTGGCCGAGGCCAGCTAAATTACAAATGCATTGTGGCATGACACACCCTCAAATGAACAAACACTGCAATTTTGGAGCATCAGTCAGACTAAGTAACAAAGTAATGCTTTTTTAACAATGTTTTTTGACAGAAGGCCATGAATAGTTCTGTAAATACGTGAGATGCATCCAAAAATATAATTCCTTGAAAGCTTTCAGCAAACCTAAAGCTTTTAATTGTTACATCCATATCATAGAAACTACTTAAATTGTATAGTGATCAATAAGAAGTTTAAAATAGACTTTTTGCAGTGTAAGGTTAGTAGTAGAACAGCCTTCTTTTAAGACAAAACTGCTTGTTGTGCAAAAATAGGAACAATGGTAAGGTCAAATAATCTATGCAAAAAGAGCATATCCATGCAAGCATTATGCTTTGGCCACAAATAACATCTTCGAAACTCTTCTACCATGAGCATTCACAGCAAAACAAGAACTCAACTTACTTTGGTAAACTCATAAAATTTTGAGCTCCAAGGAATTCCTGGAAAAGCAACACTGGGTCTCTTGTCATATGGTGTTTTTGTTGCAAGATATTTCCACAGATGTGTAGATGATAGTCTGGAAAAGAACTTCTTGATGAAGACTAAGTATGTCTACTAAAGACCTGCACAAGTCAAAATTTTTGGTCAGCTGCAACCCTTGCTTGTTTGTCATAATACATTTGAACTCTATTTGAATGTGGACTTATATGTGCATATCATGTGACAGTGATTTCGTAGTAAAATACTTTGCAACCTGATTTGGCTATATCACCCTTGACCTGTTTCTGAAACATGGCTATCTGTGAAATAATATAGCATTGTCGATTTTAACTCACGCATTATACTGTTTTTAGGATAAGCATTGGACCAGGTGAATTAAAATTTGTAATCACTATTTCAGTTGATATGATAAATTGTTTCAATTCTTTGCAATTAACTGATTATGCAATGATCATATGACTAACCAAAGTATTTTCTTTACAAATGACAAGCTACAGCTTCGAATTTACAATCCTTATATGATATAACAAATTATCTGATTATTTCACATGTGATTAATTAGATTCATCTGTATCAATTAGAGATAGACTGATATATCAGCTGATATTTAGGTTTCACCAATATATCGGTATCGGCCAAAATGGCTGACTTTTTCAGTATCAGCAGGTGTTGACAAAACGCTGTTATATTCCTCACGAATGCAGACAACTTGAGCAAGAAAGCACAATGAACCAAGTCAAGACAGTTATCTCGGCAAAATAAGCAAGTGTGTTTTCACAAACACGCAAACAAGATGAACCATGGAGCACATGTCAGCCATCATAGCCGAAACAAAAGCATTATTATTAATCAGATTAAAATTAAAAATCATAGAAAATATTTGAAATTGCTGTAATTAATAAAATTTAGCTCATAAATCTTGGTTTCTGAAGTTTTTGAATAAAAGATAAGGCATAGAATATGTTATATTTTTGACAATGAAGCAGAAAACAAGATTTAAAAATTTTAGAAATATCGGTATCAGCTATCAGTTCATGAATGGCCGATATATTGGTATCGACCCCAAAAATGCCATATCGGTCAATCTATAGTATCAATGAACTAGAACCATAGCATTGTGCCAATGTTGGTGGTTACGATTTATCATAAAACCTTGTTAAAACTGGGTTCTCAGAAAATTGGCGACCACCAATGTTGATGCAGTGGTACAGTTCCAAATAGCATTGGTGCCACTCAATTGATATAGTTTCAATTTATTCCTGATTTCCATTGAAGGCAACTGCTCCACACATCAGCCCTGTTAGCTTCACAGCCTTGCAAAAGCTGCAACAAAGCCAGTACAGACTGAGTTGCATCTTTGTGCTTTACAAACTAGGAATCCTCTTTTTCAAAATGAAGGTAAGCTAAGTTATAAGACACAATTCATTATAGGATAGATAACTTACCTTGCACAACAAAAGTTAGTGGAAAGTAGCCACCCAACAACACTTAACTTAATTATGGTGTTCATTCAGTTAAAAAAAATTAATGCCAATTATCAAAGAATAATTTTTTATAAGGTTTCTATGCATGAAACAAACAATTGAAATCATCAAAAAAACTTGGCAAGCAAGTTATCAGTTGATATTAGCAGTCACAACAAGGCCAAATTTGCTAGACAAAGCTACTTAATATTTATGCTCACATTGCCACCTTAAATATGTCATCTATAATCATCAGATAGCTGCAGGTTGTTTAATTCAACAGCTTGCTCTAGTGAAAAAAGGAAATAACCTAATGCAGCTGTGCTAAATTCTTAGAAATACATGAAAATTGATTTGCATGCTAAATTTGTCTTGTTGGGAATAAAAAATTTATTCAAATAGAGACCATGAATTTTTGCATTGCTTTTTTGTCAGCTTCTCATTAACTCAAAAGTCAACAATTTGCTATAGTTTTTCATATATTATTCAACAGAAAGAGAGAATCTTAGGCACTGCAATTTGAAAGTTTGCAAGCTTGTTCCGAAGACTGACTGGTAAGAACTACAACAACTCTTATAACATGAAGTTAAAATGATGTTGAAAACCTTTTTACAAAAGGATGCTTTAACTTACATGATGTAATGAACAAATAACAGGATCTAAAATGTATAATCTTAACTGAACCACGCATTTTCTTCCATATGATTTTCATCACAATTTGTGCACCCCATTTTGCCACATGCCAGTGAGCTACAACTGCTCTTAGGATCTTATCTACGATGGGAGCAATTAATTGTATATAGGCGTGCTATCTTCATTTAGGATTTTTCCTCACCATGTTCTGTGTGTTTGTTTGTTTATATTCTAACTGTGCTTATTTTATTTCCAACAGTTGTTTCCTAACACTTCTTCTTTTGAGCCAGTTTTTCATAAACACTGTGAGGCCGCACTAGATCTTGGGGCAGGTGTTGAACAGCCATTCGATTGACTTATCGTCCAGAACCATCAGGTCGTGAAGTCCATGAGTAGATTGATGGATCAGATATTGGAGGACAGCATGGTTAACGGCTTGTTCTTCTGCACCACACTCACAGGCCACAGAGGAGGCCATACCCTATTTGTACAAGAGCGGAAAGGTCCAACACTGGTGTGGAGATGGTTAAGCCTGACTTAGGTTGTTCTTGGGAGGATTATTCTGAGGGGGCGGATGCCAGTGTCAGGGATGAAAGTGTGGAGTCTTGCAGGGCTGTCTGCCCATCTGCACTCCATTGGTGATTCGCCCAGTGTGGCACATGAATGTTGTGGCGATCAGATAAACTGATGAGTTATTGTGTGGCTGTTTTTTTTGGTAATTTTTTGGTCATATACCGAACTGAAATGATTTTTCAATGACTGAAAAAAATTAAGTCAATTCAGTCAGAATGTCTGAAAATACAGGCTAATGAACACTGTTAAGGCATGTTTCTATACAGCTGTGAGACATATGACTGAAATGTTTCAGTGATCAAAATGTCACAGTAAAAAATTAAATGTCTCAGCGATCATCTGTTGACCATGGTACATTCTGATACCATACTATTCCACCAATTATTGTGAAAACAAGGGGAATGAAGATGATTTCACAATGTCAATGACTCCTTTGTTAAATTGGTCCTTTCTGTCTTGTTCAACATGCTGTTGGTAGATCGGTGAAAGGGTCATTCCACATGGGACTGTGACATAAGATATGTGATCCTTACATCAAAATATTTTCTCAAGTCACTGCTGTTATAAAGCCTTCTCGCAAAAATATCCAACCAACCTTGCATTGTCAGTGTTGTTAACTTTTTTTTGAAACTCGTTTTCTGAGATTTGAAGAAATGAATCTTAAATTTTCTGCACATAACTTATGGTACAGTTTGGAACACACCCTGCATCATGTGAATGTCTTTGCATGCTGATTTTAATAAACACACACGAAACCATCCAATAATTTTAATTAACATTTAACTTGCTAGACTGCAGCATGGTGTATGTGATACATGATATAGTAGCAATGAAAAGCAATGTATGTTCAGGCCTTGTAATAATGTCATATCAATCAACAAAGCATGATGCTGCTGAAAAGAGAACCAGTTTGAAGTTGTTAAATTTTTCATCCCACAATGACCATCAACTGTCCTATGATAATAACCGACAAATAAGTTAAAGCCACAAACAACGGTTCACCAATGAGTTTTAGCTGCCATAAAAGAGAAACGCCTACAGTACACTACACCTATGGAGGTGCAATCAACTGTAACTGTTCTTTCGGTCGTTGCAAGAAACACGAATTTGATTATTTTTGCAAATTTCCTTTCAGAATGGCGTGACAAATGCATGAGACACGTCGTGTTCTTTCAATGTGTGTATTTACAAAAATTCGCTTCACGAATCACGAATATTTCAATAAAACAATCCTTCAATTTTGCACTACCAAAAAATCCTTTAGGTTAGGCTTCCTACCACGCATCAATGAGCTCCAAAAGGTGCAAGGTAGAAGTAAATCACTCCGACACAAAACTCATCAACCATCCACTACAGAAAAAACTGGTGTCACGTTTTGTTAAAGCATGATTTTGAAATAAATTCCTTTCATACATTTCATTTGAAATCGAACAAATTATTTAATTTTTATACGGTAATTTGCGGTCACCGCTGTTCTTTTCATGAGTGGGAATTTTGAAACATTCGCTTTCTTATTAGGGAAAGCCCCAATAACAGAAACGTGTATCAATTCCATTCAGAGATGAGCACGGATCAGGACTGACGCCAATTTTGGCCGGATCAGGACTGGATCCGACTGCAATTTTTTTGAAAATTGGCGGATCAGGACTGGATCGGAGTGAGAAAATTTTTGTTTTTTTAATGTGATTATTCCGAACATATCAAAAATTTTAGTTGTGATCCCATTTCACAGATTTGCTAAATGGTCGTGTATATACAAAGCTTCAATCAGGCTTGATATTTTGCCATAGAAAGATGGTAGTTTATATTTTGCCTTCAATAGCAAAAGCTCTGTTGGGAATATTTTGTAATTCGAACTGTATTCACCGTTGCTCACATGCAACGTTAAGTTCTAGTAGCAACGTAAAGATATTTGAGTGGTTAGTGTCTGTGTCTATGCCTGCTGTGCGAGTGTTTGTTCATTGTTGGTTCTTCTCTCACCATTACCTTTGCCTTGTACTAGTAGAGATTACACCGTTGATAGGAGTGCTTTCTCCTAGGTACTTTTTCAAAAGGTTTAGATTTAGTTTTTACGTTTAGGGTGTATGTTGAAGTTTCGGTTTAGGGATTAGGTTTTGAGTTTAGATTTTAGGTTCAGCTTTTAGGTTTAGGTTTTGAGTTTAGGTTTACCTTGGATTTAGGTTTGGGTTTAAGTTTTGGGTTTAAGTTTTGGGTGAAGGTTTTGGGTTTAGTGTAAGTGTTGGGTTTAGGTTTTGGGTTTAAGTTTTGGGTGAAGGTTTTGCTTTTATGTTTAAGGTTTTAGGTCATATTACAAGGAACTTACACTAATCCAAGTGTGTTGTCCTTGTAAATTGACTAATCTAACCAACTGGATTCTTCTAATGGCAAAATAACTCCAGCAGTGCTTTTGGCTTTGATGCCAAAGAAATAGACACTTCCATGTCAAAAAATGCCAAAAGGCTGTGTCTATTCTGCCTCATGAGGCAAAAGCACTGATGGAACTATTTTGCCTTCCCCTTTTGGCTTAAGGCAAAATAGCTCAGTAGTTATATTGGCTCATGAGGCAAAATACATGATTTTACATTGGCGGATCAGGTTGGATCGGACTGATGATTTTCAAAAATTTTGCGGATCAGGACTGGATTGGATTCAATTTTTGCGGATCAGGATTGGACTCGGACTGAAAAGTTTGTCAGTCCGCTCATCTCTCAATTCCACTGGCAGTGGGAATGGGTCGGTGGCGGTGGGCCCCTGGTTTGGTTTTTCCTAATATTTCATATGACTCAGCTAATAAACGGAAGCAATACAAAAAGGCATCGCACATTAAGTAAACCAACTGTCAGTGAACATTAGAGTAAATGAAAATACAATGGCATAATAGCTGACTGTGTCATATGTAGGATTGATGAAGGACCATGAATGATGGTTGCCTAGTCAACACAACCAACCTTGTTTATCACTGAAGTATTGAAAAACAACAGATGGAGATCAAATAAGCGCAGTTAGGAAAACAACCAAACACAGTAGATGGTGAAGTAAATTTATAGATGAAAGCACATGCCTATGCGTGTATACAGATGAGTGGATCAAATTTAATTGAAGGAATCTTGTGTGGTTATAAATGCATTTAAACAAAATGCAAAAATAAAAAAGTAAGAAAAACTCATTAATGAGCTATAAAAGAAAAACAGAGCAAAACAAAAAACTATGGAGTGTGCTTTCAATCATGCCAAAAAGAATGGAATGTGCACAGGACAGATAAAAGACAAAAAGTAAATACACAAAAAATAAACATAATTACAAAACATTAGAACTCACAGTATTTTGTTCTGGAGAAGTAAAATAAAATTGAATTTAATGTTGAATTTAATTTAATTTGCATGCAGACACCAAGTCCGTAGTATAAGCACACACTGTCTGCACAATGCAGGTTGATGTTGCTAAAGTTCATAATTGTGTATCTTTTTCATGTAGGAGGTGTTTCATAAGTTTCTATTTAAAGACAAAAGTGATTAAAGACTTAATACAGTCTGGTATGGATGACCACACTTTTGGGCCAACGAATGTAAAAGAACATTTCCTGAGGAAGAGTTAACTTTAGGTATAAACAGGTTGTTAGAAGGTGATAGTCCTCTGGAGTAAGAATGAAGGCAGTGGCTGTAGATACGCCTGTCTATCTTGAAATGTAAAAACTCAATCATACGCCACCTGTGACATAACAGTAATGCACGACGAGAGTGCAGTAGGCTTGGTAGAAACGAACTAAACGTAGAAGATAAACCCTACTAAACCAAACTTAACCAAAGCCTTAATCTAACCCTAATGCTAACCCTAAGCTAAGCTTACTGCTTAGAACATAAACCTAATCTAACCTAACCCTTTAGAAGCTAAGCCTAACCTAATGCTATCATATCCCTAACCTAACACTAACCCCTAAAGGTAGCACGTAAGCCTGAAAAAAAGTAAAGAAAAAGAAGAAAGTCGGCAAGTTGAGAGTTGAACCGAAAACCATTGGCATAGCAACTGTGACGCATAACCCATAGACCACGAGATCCGCACCATTTGCATGACAAACTNACCCTTTTATTTGAATTGCATCAGGTCAGGCGTATCTGTAGTCACTTCCAAGAATGAATTGAGCTAATTCGAAAAAATTGTCATCAGAATAGTTTGGAAGCAGTTTGTTGTGATAAGAGTGCCTGGATTGTCCTACTGATAAAGTATAAAGTTTAGGAAAGCATAAGATGTGTAAGTGCTTGAAAGGTTCTTTTAGAGATGCCATGTTAGTTGGTTTTATTAGTCTTGTAGCTTTATTTTAGAGCTTAATTAGAGGCTGAATGGTTGTATTTGAAGCATGTTCCTAATTAAGGATTCAGCAATTAAGGTAGAGGTGGATTAATGAGCAATAGATAACTTTCAATATAGATTGTGTTGTATAGTGTTTAAGTTTGGAAAGAACTCCACAAGCTCTTCATAGTTGAGTTTTCACCTTTTTTGTACATGACGTTTCCAGCTTAGCTTATTGTCAAGAAGAATACCTAGATATTTCTGGTTATCTTTAGGGGAAATGCTATGGTTATTATATTAAAATAACTTTAAATAAAGTAGGATTGTGCTTTTGAAAATTTAATAGCATAAAATTAATCTTATTATAGTTAGAGAAACCTTGTTGGCTTGTGACCAGTGGTCAATTTTGCATAGTTCAAGGGTTACATTTGTCTGAAGAACGTTAAAACAGGAGTTTGACATATGAAGATTAATATAATCAGCAAATAAAGTAGTATGAAAACAGCAAGCTTTTGTGATATCATTGATGTAAATTAGGAAATGCAAAGGAAAAATGACACTACCCTGACGGACTCTGCAAGGTATCCTTTTGTATGTGCATGTGTATCTGGTGGTTGCAGGGTTGGTTCATTTACTTTTTTATATAAAGTGATTCTCTCAAACTCATAGTCATAGGTGTCGGAAAGGGGACCTGTTGATTTTAGAATTTGACATTTTCCTATTAACTTTTTTGTAAAAAAATGTTTTTCTCTTAGATTCAAATTGGTAAAATGAAATTTCACCTGACCATGGTTTGCCCCTCTTGCAAAAAATCCTTCCGATACCCAGGCTCAAAGTCCATTTTGCAGGAGTTACGTTTACATGTTAGCCTTAGAAACAAGGTGCATATCATATCGGAGAGGTAATAAGATTAAGGTAGTGTTTATTTTGCCAACAACGGTAATAGCTCTGCTGGAAACATTTGCCATTCACACCTCTTCGAACCGTATCCACTTTTGTCCAGATATAGCGCTGAGTTCATGACACTTCCGGCACGGTGAACCTAGTCAAGGGGAAGTGTCTATGCCTGCTGTGTGAGTGGTTGTTGGTTTGGCTCTCACCATTACTGCTTTCGCTGTGCAAGTCGAGGTTGCACTTTTCATGGGACCTTTACTTTGGGTTTGCATTTAGGGTTTGCATTTTAGGGTTTAAATTAAGGTTTAGGGTTTAAGTTTAGGGTTTAGGTTCAGTTATTTTGTTTTATATCATGTCACAAGGACGATATGCTAATCCAAGCAATCATCCTTGTCATGTGATTAATTCTGGCGACGAAATATATCATGCCTGCCTTAGGCTATAGGTTTTTTATTTGATCGCATGCAATGTGACGGATTTTTTTAACAACAACTGGTGGCAGGCTGGAGCCTGAATAATGCTTTCTGTCTGGGCAGTTGTGGTGAATGCTCTTGCGCAAGGAGCACGACAGCAAGTCACTCAGTGGCAGTGGATGGAACACCCAACCTTTCAATTGGGAGGCGGACACTCTACCACTGAGCTAGTCGCCACCCAGGATTTGGGTTTAGCGTTTACCGTTTAGGCTTACAGTTTGAGTTTAAGGTGTAGCTTCAGGTTTTGGGTTTTGTGTCATGTGACGAGGACGATATGCAAATCCAAGCATATCATCCTTGTTGTGTGACCATTTATGATGGCAAAATATATCCTGCTTAAGATTAAGGCGACACAACTGAAAGAAAAATGATTTTGCAGAAACAAATGAAAGAAAAGGACAATAAGGATCGATAAATCCGAAGAGTCATTAGTGGCTCATGACAGTGATTCGTGGAGGTGATGCAACTTCTAACAAAGGTTTTATAAAGACTAAACAGCGTCATGTTTTCTGTTATGACCTACGACAGTTTTCTTTGTACACACCAATTGTGAAATTTCTGTGTATTGCTATGCTGCAGTGACATGCTATTGCCTCACATAACATTCCCTTCACAGCACTCAATAAAATAAACTTTTGTTTTGCAGCACACTAGTTATGTTAAAATAATGTCACAATTACCAACTGCACTTGCCCCAGTTGGGTTGACTTAATATATTGAGAACAGAAACAACCATAGCTGATGATATCACATATCTGTACTAGGGAAAGGAGTGCCTTATCACTTAGGACAAGCAATTGCTGTTCTTGGAAGTACTTAACACAGTTATTTGATATTACTACGAATTGAATGATGTTGCAGTTGATTACCATTTGCCTGAAATAATTTTCAAAGATTAAGTGCAAGTAGCCATGGTTTAAGATTTTCTAAAACATTGGGTGTGACTACATGTTTCAAACTTTAATTATAGGACAGCGGAAGAAGACACAGCATTCTAGATATAGTTTTCACAGTTTGTTGAAAGTCTAAAACAGGGGTGGGCAAATAGCAGCCTGCGGGCTAAATGTGGCCTGCCACAGCGTTTTCAATGGTCCGTAGAAGCATTCAGGAAATATGTTCAAATCTGAAATTTTCTCCGACTTAGCAACTTAACCAATACCTGCTTCTCTTTCCGTAAGAAGGTACGGCCCTCTGCTAAAGGGAGCCTTCTCGAAGTGGCCCCTGAGCCAAATTAATTGCCCACCCCTGGTCTAACATATTATGCAGTTGAGCATATTGCCCATTTTTCTGTCAAATGTATGATAAATTCACAAAAAATTAATAAGACAAAGTCATACCTTTTGTGCCATGATACATGTTAGTTAATCAAGTCGTGAATATAATTTTATTTTGTTTGTACCTGTTCTGTGAATATCATTTCATTTTGCTTGTACTTGTTCTGTGTTGCTGCTGTTTTGCTTTCATGTTGTTTCAGGACAATGAACATGAGCCACCACCACATTTGACTCACCAGTAGCAGTACCACCTCTAAGCAAACATCCAGATGATCGTCTGATCATCCAAACAGTTTTGTTGCTGCTGTATAACTTGCCCTAGACAAACTGCTTTTGAGCTTATGTTTGCATGGATGCGAAAGCATTATGGTAACCCAGACTGAGTTTCATTTTGGCTGGGTTTACACTTTCTTCGTCCAGCTCATTTCCTTGCAGAACTGGTGCACCCTAGTGAGAGAAACCAGTTGTGACCCAGCCCCCCCCATGCAACTGTGTGGATCATCCTGCAAACATCCCCTTCTTTGACTGCATTGCTAGTTTTCTTTTTTGCATGGCCTTTTGATTAACTGAAATATGTTTTAATGTTAACTTTTTTAAGGACACCTGACATGATAACCATACTGTTTTTTTCGGTGTTGTGCCAGACTGCTTACTACGAATATGTAAATGCAATGCCTTCCTTATTACCAATAAACTTATTACTACTACAGTATTTAAATCAGGCTCAATTTTCAGCGATAATGGTATTTTCCAAAGGCCGATTTAAGATTTGAACTCAAGCATGAATTTGAGCTTAACTTCTGAAACCGGTTTTAATTCTGATGCAATTAACAACTATAGGTCTATTCCAAAATGATATTATATGGTGTCCCTGATTTCAGGCTGAGTTAACATCAAGTCAAGCATTTGCTCAAGGCACGTTCTGGAATACAGCCCATACACTTTCTACCAATCAAACCCCAAATTACCTTGCATTGCATATCCAGACTTCAGGCTAGATGACCCCTNGTCCTTTGCAGCCTCCCGCTCCCTCATGCATTTTATAAATCAATGTACTTGGAAGTCATNGCAGTACTACATAATAATCNTGATGGAATCATTCNTGCTTGTGTNTTATAAGAGCTTGTGTTTCATCAAAGTAAATGCATTAGCACCATTAAGCATATTCACTCCATTACCGCCAGGTATATATCCTCGTCTTCTTTCATGTATTTGTGTATTCCTTGTTACTGCAATGCATGTTTAAAATCTAGCGCCTTGCATGTGGAAGTGAAGATGTCACACAATACAATGAATGGTTGCAATACAGACCAACTCCACATGCAACATCACCTCAGGGAGAATGTTCAACCTCCTGTAGTATTAAAGCCAGTACACACACTAAAAATAACCGCTTAACAACGAGATGCAAAGTGATGGTACTGAAAAAATCTTGTGCAAACAAGCCATGTCTATTTCACTCATATTTTTTCACTTTAACTTTCCATTGTCTAGAATAAAAATACTTCACAAATATAATCACTGCTAAGACTAACTACCAGTTTAATACAATGTGTCATATCACGGTGCTTTATAAATCTTTAGATTCTGCAATTAAAGCACATTGCCTCTCTTCAGCATTAGGATGAACACAATCACCCTGTTGCCTGTTACATTCAAGGCAGGTGAACAGCCTACCTACATTGGAAATATTACAATTTTTTGCAGGGAAGTAATGTGCATTGTCTCATCAATTTTTAGTTAGTAATTGCATTGGATCTACTTAATTCTAATCTAGTCATTGATACTCCACCAAAATTTTTAGGACCTTGGGCCATTCTGTTTGATTTATCTGTTGATATAAACCATAGTACTCTTCTGGTTTTTAAGTCATCCCAAGAGATTATTGTAGATTTTATATTTGGTATGAAAAACTTGAATGTTTTTGTCTTTCAAGCATTTACTGGAGTAATTAAAGAGGTATCTGGAGTTCATGATTAAGTTTGTTCAGGTGGTGAGAAAGTGTTTCACTGATTTGTCAAATAAATGTGTTTAATTGCTAATAAGCTAGCGTGACTGCAACAAGTCATGGTCATAAGCAACAATAATTGTAAGAAAACTTGTTAAAACAGAATGGTCAATATGAATTAGGTGAATTGAAGTTTTTAAGTTAACATTTTGAAAAAGATTAAAATGCATCACAAGTTTTTTAAATCTATGAATGAAAGTCATGCTTTATTATTTCTGGGCTTTTGAGGTTAGAATTCTTTTAAACTTCTACTTCTTGGAAAATGTGGTTACATTTATGCTTTTACTACATGGCTTGTTTCTAATTGCAAAGCGCAGATATTGATATGAAGTCTATTATCAAAAATTTCATGACACTGCCAGGTAGTATGAAAAAATGTTTGCTTTGCAGCAACATAATCTCTTTACTTTCTTTAGTAGTTTGTTCAGAAATAAACTCACATTTGTTTTGTGAGTTTTTTATAGTACGGTAAATTATCATTTTGAAATGTTTTTTGCATTCAATCTTTTTTCATATGAATTTTTAATTAGAGAAATTTGTTTCAGTCATATTCACATCTTCTTGTGTTTACCTAGTGTGCAGGTTAAGATTTGTGTATTATGAATACTCATAGCAGTTCCATGCAGTGCACTCCTGTTCGTCGAGGATTGTTTGTTCCAGCAGGGAATTTGCTTGTTCATCCAAGATGGAGAGACTCAGAGCTTGTAGCACAAGTGAAAGAGAAAGTGAATATCATATTTATTGGGGAGATTGGTGTTGCTGATTTTCACACTACAAGTCAAAGCTGTTTGATATATATCACTGAAAAGGATATTTTATCTGCAACTAACTACAAGCAAAGAGTTGCTAAACTTCGAAATGCAAGTGGATTTCAAGAAAAGCATGTGTTAGTAGACAAGACAGAGCTTACAAAACAATTTTTTGCCAAACTTCAAGACTTTGTTGTTCTTGACTGCAACATGAATTTGTTTCCAACACAAGATTTTAATGATGCAGCAAAAATCTTATCAACTATGGTTTTGAATAACCTCAAAAGTGTATCAAATGAATTAATGAATCAAACTTGTTTTTCACCTCGGTGTACAAATACAGACCTGTTAACTATTGTTCAAAACTTTCCAAAAATTGGAGATGCAAAAGCCAAATATTTATTAGAACATTTTGGAAGTCTTAGTAAGCTGGCTGAAGCTACCATTGAGCAGTTGACAAGTGTGATTGGGTTATCAGCTGCAAAACAACTTCATGAATTTTTACAATAGAAATTTGAATCATATTATATGCCAGGGGTGGCCAAAGTTGCTCTGTGTATGAACCACATAACGTAAAACCCAAGTCACAAAGAGCCACAACATAAAAATATGAAAACATGAATTTATTTGCCATCTACGCTTCTGTGACATCATAAATTTTTTGGAACAACTTGCAAAAGTAATACTGTGCGGCACACTAGCTACAATATTTCTACACTGCAATAGAAATAAAAAATAAAGAACAAATCTATAATTTTTCGGAAAGCTCAAAGAGCTACATGCAAAGGTTTGAAGAGGTGCATGCAGCTCGCGAGCCGCAGTTTGGCCATCCCTGTTATATGCTTTGTTACCTAGTGCAGTATATTTTTTGCGTCTTGTTGTTGAGATAGCTTAAAATAATTTACTTCTAAAAATACAACAAAAGTTAGCTAAGGTTGTGCCAGGTTCTCTTATTTTGTGAATTACACATGTAACACTTCAACTGGATTTTTTGTTTGGTTCTTTGCCATAGCATAGAATAAACACAACTACACAAGCAGAAAATTTATCTTCTTTGCATGTGTTTGCACCTCCCTGTTTTGCTAAGCATGTAACGTTTTCAAAGTTGTTAGGTACTACTGCTACTAGCACATGTGATATGGCCTTTGGGTGTAAAATAACAAACAAGTAAAGGATATGTGGTTTATCAATAAGTGGCTTGTATTCTTTTCACTGTAATGCACCTTTCTCATCTAGTATAACCATTACAAAATTGATTTATTCTGTCATATCTTAACTTTTTGTTAGATGCTTTGGCTGTTGAAGTATCAACAGCAGTTTACATTGCCGTTTGGTTGATTAAAATGGTTGTATGGATTGTATGTCACAGACTTTGTGAAAAGCAAAAATTTTTGTGAATGTAATTTAGAATATTACAGCTGAACAAGAGTGATAGCGAACCTTTTGCAACTATGGCCAAGTTTTGCTTCTTTCTAACATTTTTTTATTTTCAGATTCGTTTGACTTTTTAAATCATTAAATACATGTATAGTGGTTTTATATTTTCTAAAACTTTATACAATTAACAATAATATGCTATTAACAAAGAAATACTTAATCCTATCTATTTTGCTAGCTGTTATGACAAGGTATGTTTTTTTTAAATTAAGTTTTATCTTGTACAATTTCATAAAAAGTTTAAAATTTATGTTGCTTTGAAAAAGGTTGTACAAAATTGATCGTCCTCCATATGTTTGCTGGGATGAAACACACTTTGGAAAGATGGCAGGAAAGTACTTAAATCGCACTTTCTTCTTTGATGTTCATCCTCCTCTTGGAAAACTGATTATTGCTTTTGCAGGTATCAGTACTTTTTTGTGTAAACTACTTGAGAATGTATCAGTTGCATGTGTATTGAAATCAGGTTGCCAGATTAGCCTTTTTTAGGCCAAATATCAAAAATTTGGCCTTGTTTTAAGTTGGTTGTCATAAAAAATTTTAGTTGTATTTTTTTACATGGATATAGGTTTTTATGAAGGAAAGTATTGCTATTCCATTTTTTTCGGCAACACATTTGCAAAATTTTTGTGATAAATGTTATATCAGATGCCCACATTCTGATATTAGTAATATTTGAGGGATGATTGATTCAAAATTAAGATTTTGCGTAATCACTGGAAATGTGTGGACTCATTACACTGTGTAGTGTCTGTTGTGTTGTAAACACTAAACAGACTCAGCGCTTGCAGACAAGTTTGTGTCTCCACAAAAGCAATGTGACAATTATGTCGAAATGGAAGAGCTTTTATGATTCTGATCGTAAGTACAGGCAGGAGTGAATGGGAGAGACTTTTGTGCAGAAAGCTGCCAATGGATCAGTATGCAAACTGTGACACCATTGTACCCAAAGTGTGCAATTTCACAATCCTTGAAAAGTCAGGGAATATCAGTGCTCCATTATAATGCTAAGCAAGATTTAATCGTAATTTTGAAGAAAAGTTTTTTGATATTCTTGTAATTTAGATGATTTTTTGTAATAAAGGAATGGCAATACTGCAAATTAAGGTTGGCTTTTTTCTAGCCTTTAAGCAGTTGGTTAGGCCTCTTTTTAGCATTGTTTGGCTTTTCATTGAAATCTTCATCTGACAAACCTGATTGAAATAGTGGAAAAAGGTGTTAGAAGCTTGATTGTGGAAGTCAAATGACATGTTGTGACTATATGATGCACATGTTATAGGTTACTCTTTTGGATATGATGGAAAGTTTGCGTTCAACCAACCAGGGGATGATTTCACAAATGCTACTACCTCACAACTTCTTCCTTATGTACAAATGAGAATAGTGTGCAGCATTTTTGGAGCAATGGTCATACCTGTTGTATCTGAGATCATGTTCACTCTGACTGAAAATCAATGCTGTGCTTCTTTCACTTCAATGTTCATGGTATGTGTTATTTTATACTGTATTTGTACATTTTTGTAACTGAATTACCATAATAATTAAAAGCTCTAAATTTGTAAGCTTGTAAGGAATCAGCTGACTGGGTTCTGCATTCATCACTTTGCAATGATTCAAACTTGCACTAAACTCCACAAAGGTGATGGAGTTGAATCAATCAGCATATTTTTTACTAGGAAAGTGCCTTCACATAACCCTATGTCTACAACTGTGATTTAAGGGGCCCATTCTGAAAGAGATGATTAATAGGCTTTGATCTGAAATTTCAAAAGGCTTTATTAGGCTATGCAGATATTTTGATTACTACCATGATGATTAAGACCTAATTTCAAAAAAATTTGCAACGATTTTCCTTGAGGGGTATGTAACCTTGGTGAGGATGTACTGGGTGTCCGTGACCCACAAATGTTTAAGAAACACTGTGTCAAAGCATTATGTAGTATATTCTTAAAACCACTAACATGTTTGCACACATTTTTGCTGACCTTTCTTTGAATCAGAATGCAATACGTGTATGGTGTACTAGTACTATCATGTAAATGTAACATCATAGATCTGATGTAAAATATGATCAGGTATTTTATAAATTTGTGGTAGAAAGTAAGTTTTCAACACTTTTGGTACCGGACGATATATATATACATGAGGGGAAAACCCGCCACAGTTACCAGGTGACGTATGTGATATGTTCCTAACAAAAATTATAATTTCTGGCCCTGGGCGCCAGACCAATCAGCCATTCTTTGGCCATTTTGGTTCAATCAGCCATTTTGTTTTTTGGAAATTAGACTATCATCCAAGTCTTTAGAGAACTTGATCGGCTCTCTAGTTTCTGTCTTATCTGGAACCAAAATTATGGCTCAAAAAACAAAAATTGCATAGACTAAAATCCCACAAAAGGTAACCTTGGTCATTTTGGTCAAGGTTCATAACTCACCAGCCAATTATGTGAGAGAGCTGTTCAAACCCTTTAAACACATGGGAGAAAAAAAAATAGTTTTGGGTTTGGAATTTTTGGTTGTTGACGTTATGCTTGGGGTAGGTTTTGCATTTTTTGATGAAGTCATCAGTTAATCCAATGAGCTGATTTTGTGTCTCAAAGCTTTATTGGATTCTAGGCTATAATATGAGACTTTAGAGTCCTTCACTGACTTCCTAGCATTTCTGGGGCCAAAGTTATGGTCAAAAAATTCCAAATATTTCAGGAATTCCCAGAGGATTAATGGGGATTTCCCTAATTAATTTGCAGTATTTTGGCCATAATTTTGAAACCAGAAATGCTAGAATGTCCATCAAACCCTGTAAAGACTTGCATTATAGCCTAGTTTCCAATTAAAACTCCATTTAAAAATGTCTCTTGGGGTTGGCATCCAGGCCCCAATGATGTCATCCAAATATAAACAAAATATGCATAAACATACTCCCATCATGTAAACATCAACTAAAAACATGACACTCAGAACTTCAAAATTTTTTTTTTGTTCCAAAGTACAAGACTTTCCGAGTCTTTAGAGGGTTTGAACAGCTCTCTAGCTCAATCGGCTGGCGGTTATGGATTTTAGCCGAATTGGCCAAGGTTAACTTTCGAGGTACTTTTTACTGCAGACATGCTAGAAGACCAATCATGGGCTCTAAAAACTGAGATGATAGCCTAGTTTCCAAAAAAATGAGCGAAAAGTGGCATATTGGGTTGGTGCCCAGGGCCAGGTAAACTTGGTCAAAAAGACAAAAACAAGCCCCCATTATGACGTCACCTGCAGAAAACCCCAAATCCAAAATGAAAAAAATTATTTTCAATCTAAACTGGAAGACTTGCTGAATTTGTAGAGGGTTTGAACAGCTCACCAGTTCAATTGGCTGGTGAGTAATGGTGTTGCAAACCTCTGCATTCCCATTGTACAGTTTGAACTGATTATACAAGACTCCATGCATAAAATGTGTTTTGTGTTTTATGCAGATGCTTGATTGTGGATTCATAACTCTTTCCCAGTACATACTCTTGGACCCTCTTCTACTATTTTTTGTAACATGTTCCATAATGTGTGTTATAAAGATGACTGTGTGTCAACACAGGTAAACCACAGGCCGTAACCAGCTTGGGACAGCAGGGGGGAAAAGAGTTTTCTGAGAGGGAGAAAATTTTTTAAACTATGTCCAATAGCTTTAAAATATGTCCAACACATTTTTCTAGGGGGGCAAAAAATTTTCTGTGGGTGGATTTGCCAACCCTGCTCCCCCCCTGGTTACGGGCCTGGTAAACCATGTGGTATTTTGATGTGAAGCAGAGTATTTTTGTGATGTCAACAAGGCATTCTACATAAACATAAATGTTGCTTATTTTACTTATCCATATCTTATACACCTTACGTTGTTCTTAGGCACAAAATTCCATTTCACTTAATGTTTGTATTCATTTGTTGCACAAGCTGTGACCTAATAATTAAAAATTGTGCTGGTGGTTGCCAGTTTTGTTAAAATGTTAGCAACAACAACCTGGAAAACAGAATACCTTATATAATGTTCTCAACAATATTGATATATCATATTTAACTGTTTCCTCATCAGGTCAAACATTTGGTGTTTTCAAAACTAATTAAGTGGTCTGTACTTCCTTTTATTCTTTAGATTGAATGTCATACCTGCAAACAAAAGTGAGGCATGTAGTTGGATGTGGTGGACTTGGCTGGTGTTGGCAGGGCTGAGCCTTGGATGTGCTGTGTCAATTAAACTTGTTGGATTTTTCACATTTCTGTTTGTTGGAATTTGGACTCTATCAGACCTGTGGAGCTTATGGGGAGATGTGGAGGTGATTAATTTTGGGAACTAATGCAATCTTTGACGTCACAGTTTGTTGCCTGAAAGCAGGGTTGCCATAGAAATTAGAACAGACCTAATTGTAAAAATGACAAAGATGAAGTGGGCTTGTCGCGGCTCTATGCAGTGTTCTATGGTATCTTAAATAAACCACCTATACATGAATCTTACACCATTACTTTTGTTGAACAACCTAATTTGCAATGGCTGAATAGCTGTGAAGATAAATGGTATCATCAACTTGACGCACGAAGGAATATTCAAAACATGATCCTTCCCTGAGTGAGATAAATTTAGCTGCAATCTTTGTGCTGCTCATTGACGTTTTTTGACCTCTTTCACCACCAACGTGCTGGCGTTGTTATTTTCATCGATCATAGGCACAGCGTTTCAAATGCGCATGCTTAAGCTTGGTTGCCATTGCTACAAATGCAGCTTTTGTTTATGCATTCTGCAGAAGTTTTGAATCATACTGCATGTTGTTTCAAGCTTTAAATGGATGCATTGCCTTACTCATTGAAGCAAAATTCTAGTGAAGGCATTGATCTGAGAACAACGTATTTTACAGTGCTAATCATCACCGCTTGTGTTGTGATTTATTATGTTATTGTTACTTTTTCAATAAGTTTTGAAGGTCCAGTGAATACAATTATTTGAGTAAGATGTAATTTCAAGTTTTAATTGTTGCAGTTTGTGTTATGTGATTTATTAACTTCACTCTTGAGGTTGTTTGCTTTCCTTGCCCTAATTTAGCCTTTCAACATTTCACCTGTTAGCACTGCTTGCAGATGTAATGACTGACGATGTGTAGTGTTATGTGAAATCAATTTCCTATTAAAAATCTGTGATAGATTTATTGTTTTTGCCTGAGGAGTGAATATACTTGATATGAAATGATAGCGATAGTAAAATGGATCTATACATCTTTTTGGACTACCCTGTAGTTGCCAACATGGCTTATATCACCATTTTTATTATTGAAGACATTAACAGATTCCATGCATTGTTGTGGGCTTTATTAATGCATTGTACACCTTGAATAGATTGCTGAGATAAAAGCATGCACTGGGATCAGCATAGGTTGTGAGCTCAGCAAAAATTCCATCTTCACCAGCAGCACAGTTCAGAGGGAGCTTGTGTGAGCTTATAACTGTCACACATAAGATTACTGATATCTTTGAAATTTTCTTGGTTGTTTAGATTTTGTTTTACTGCTGTTTTCTGATGAATCCAGTTAAGTTACAATGTGTTTTTTTCATACTGCTGCAACAGCTTTATTTCCAGTAGAACTCCCCATCACAGATGGAAGCATGGCTTTCCTTTCCTGATACTTTGCTAAAATGTTTTGGACAATCATTCTGTAGGGTCTTTCAAGTGCATCTGCCTTGTGCTTTTCCTTTGCTTTATGGCAGGATCTTAATGCATATGTATTTGAAATATTTGCATCTTTTTTTCATGTTGTCAAACAAAGTCCACTTTGAGGTTTATTATTGTTTTTTCCAGCTAAACTAAGCAGTTTTGGCAGCACAATGTTTCTCTTTCACAGAATCATTCCACCCAGGGATGTGATGTCTGGATAGTAAACTATTACATACAGTTTACTTGAGGGAAATAACTACAGTAGAATTTTCCTAATTCGTCACAAGGGGATTAGAATAAAGTGATGAATTAGGCGAAGTGACGAATTATACAAAAAGGTGAAAACTCTATCATAGAAGCTCGTATACTTTGTCATAGTAACTCGTTTACATATTGCTCTTATTTGCAGTACAATACAAGTTTATGGTTGAATACAACACTTAATTCCTCTACTCCATCTGGACTCCTTTAATTTAGCACCTTTCAAATCTTTAACAAACTGCAAAGACTTCCCACGTTCTCTCAATGGGGAGTCGGGTCGCCCTTCACACCTTGTGATAAATTCGATAAACACATTGCGAGGTACAATGATTCTCAGATAAAGATCCTTAATTTGGTTGAATTCCCACACATACTAGCTGCTTTAAACATGAAAAACGAAACTGCAAATGACGTATTAGCCAAACAAAACGCTTTTAAGGGATATAAAGAGGTAACGAATTGAGCAAATTGACGAATTAGATGAACAGAAATGTACGCAAAAGATAGGGATTCTGCCGGGACTGACGAAAAAGTAACGAATTAAGTGAATTGACGAATTAAACGATGACGAATTAGACAAGTTCTACTGTATATTCCTATATATGTGATTGGTCCCACATAGCCTATACAGTATTAGTGTAGAAGGCAAAGATTTCTTATGACAACACAAGTTAAAACCACTCGAAGTCTTATCAATCATAGCAACTGTGAGCTCACTGATTCTATGTCATTTAACTGGAACAATGACATGTGGACTGAAATCACTAACGTTTGCAGATTCAGAAGTCATATATAACTGTTAGAATGCCACAAGTTTGAAAGTGTAGACTGGCATAAAATGAAAGCTGCATTTCATTTCTATCATATATGAAGGCTTTTGACTGTAAACAGTTATAGAACATATTTTTGATTCATGAAACAAGTATATTATTATTATAGGTTGTTAACATTTTATGCATGTATGCCATGAGAGTCAATGAAATTACTAAACTGGCAGTTTCAGTATTGGCATTTCAATAAATATTTCATTTCGTACACCAGTACTGGTTGTATGAGCTTATTTGCATTAAGGATTATTACATAAGCGCAAAAAAGTTTGAACGAAAGTTCAGTTATTTCTGGTCAGGGTTAATTGATTTAAATCAGTGACAAAATAAAAAAATCAACCAAAAAATTGGAGCATAGAGCATAAAAAAATCCGAAACGTCTCAAAATAAAACATGTATAGTTTTTTGAAGGCTTTCCTAGTGTTGATCAAACAAAAAATCATATGCAGTTTTGAAGCTTTCTGTGATTTGTATGACACATTTTATTGCTATTCTAATGAGTTTCACTTATTATTAAAGAAGGCAGAGACTTCTTATGACAACACAAGTTATAAAAGCAATTAAAGTTTTATCAATCATTGCAACTGTGAGATCACAGATTCTATGTCAACTGCTGATAACTACAAAAATGATATGTGGATTGAAATCATTAACATTTGCAGATTCAGAAGTCAGAGCTGTCAGAATGACACAAGTTTGGAAGTGTAGGCTAGCATAAAGCAGGCCTGTAGTCATGTTTTGAGGTTTGGAAGGCAAAATAAACTGTTAGGGGGAAAGATATTTGTTTTTATTATGGTATATGTCTAAAACAAACTTTTCTGGGCACAACAAAATTTGGGAGGCACAAAAAAATTAGAGACACTGCTCCTGAATGCCCCCAGCCCCCCAAGGCTACAGGCCTGGCATAAAATAAAATTTACATCTAAATTCCAGCAAATATTATGGGCTGTTGACTGTAGAAATAGTAGTTTTGGAACATATTTTTGATTCAGTATATTATAGGTTTTTACCATTTTATGCATGTGAGTTAAACTTTTGCAGAAGCTGAACAAGTGAAAGCTGCATTACAATATCAATTTTAACAATACACTTCACACTGAAAAGGCTGGCAAGCTTGTATTTTTGTACAAGCTTCTTAGCATATCATAAGCAGGTTTTATTAAGGAAAATGTTAGGTACCTGGTATGGACCTGTAGGGACCCGATTTCTCTGATTCTAGGGACCCGATTTTCTCTGATTCTAGGAACCCGATCATAATTTTCTCTGATTCTAGGGACCCGAATTGGGTTCTTAAAACACCTTAAAAAATACAGCCATAAGTGTTAATGAAATTGATGAACTGATGGTTTGAGTATTGTCATTCCAATATATATTTTGTTTTGTACACTGGTACTAGTGTTATGAACTGATTTGCTTTAAGCGTGATGCACAAGTGCAAAGTAAGTTTGAATGAGAGTTCAGATGAATTCTAGTTGCTGTACTATAAAAAACAATAATAAAAAAGTTATGTTGAAATAGACTCTTTAAAATTAGAAATTATAAGTGTTAGGTGGCCACCCTCTACACACTAAATAAAAAAAAAGAATAAAAACCAAAAAATCTGATTTAAATCAAAAAATCTGATTTAATGAAAAAAATCCAATTTTTTGATTTTTTTTTTAAATCATGAATTTTATCAATCCTGGTAATAGTAACAGCCACTGGTGTATGAACAGATGGAATGAATTGATGTAGTACTTCAATTTTATGAGAAGAGTCGTGAGCACCTAAGCAGGATACATAATGATCCAACCAACTGCATAACCTATAGGCATCATTTACATAGGTGAATGACTCAGCTAGAAACATGATCTCATCTGATCGACTCAAACCAATTTTCTGAGCGGAAACAATGCAGCAGGGGGCCAAGCATGTTATTTCGGTAGGCACATTGAAGTCAACCACTATGAAGACATTTCAGCTATCAAGTTCGTTACACATTTTGACATCTTACTTAAAAATAACAGGTAGTAATCATAATCAGCTTCACAACAACAAAGCATGTACACATTTACAAAATTTAATGAAGTTGAGTTTAAACATACTTTCAGTCCAAGAATACTTGCGTCTTGATTCATAAACGTCATAGCTTTCAGCTTTATACTTTGTAAAATGGTTGTCCCACCACAGGGTCCTGAAAGCTAAACTATTGTGCAACAACACAATGAGCTCAGTCAAAATACCTGTTGTTGTGCTAAACAAAGGCCATTATCCTAAAATGCACCTGTGCTGTGACATGCTCAACCAGCATTTTAAATGTTCCTTCTTTATTAGGCAAGGTGCCTGTTTTCTAAATGCCCTAACTATGCTTTCAATAAAAACAATCAATTCGATCACATTTTGCCTATTAAACATATGCAAATAAACTTTGCAACTAGTAGATTGGCTACTGCATACAAATTATGATCAGTTTACCAAGCTGTGTGATTAAGAAATCTCATCACTGACAAATGCAAATTAGTGGCAGGGTGAAAACCTCAATAGCAAAAAACATAGTTTTATTTCATCTAAGATAAAAATTTTGTCTAAAAAGCCTGTGAAAGGTTTAAAGTTTTATGAATAATTGGCTATTCATACTTTATCAAATAAATTTCTTTTTTTTAAAGCAATTTCAGACACATGTTTTTGGATGTTTCTACAGCAATTAAATTTTTTACAAAGTGGTTATAATTTTTTTCTGATAATATTACACTAAACGTAACATCGTATTTGAAATCAGCATGTCCTAAAATGGTGGAATTGACCCTTTGATCATATCTCTAGCACCAGTGGATCAAAGGAAACAATAGCTTGTTTTTTGGAGCACTCCATGCCACTTAGTGGTGAGCAAACTGTAAACAGCCATATGTAGGTAACAGGTGGGCTAAATGCGAAATTTTTTTTTATTTTGCTTTGATTTTTGCAAAGAATAACATATTTGAAAATAGTGAAAATCTGGGAGTATCGTTGCACTCATTTGTTGAATTATAATGGAATGTCCCTAATAGTTATTACACCATGTTCATAATTCTCCTCAGCTGCTCCACAAGCAAAGTGCTCACCACTAATGTCCATCAAAGTGTGCATGCATTATTTGGCCAGCTAAGTTTCTTGGAAATAAATAATCTGATACTTTTTTTACCAAAAAATTAGGTGCGACCTATACACTGGAGTGACTGGACATAAATACAAACACCAGTCCTCTTGTTAACGGATGTCCATAAAATCAGTCCAAATCAAATCTGGTTCACAAAAAGATTTGATTCTGTCTTGCTGATCCGATTAATTCAAAATTAAAATGTTATTATTACCGGTGCCTGTTGCATACTTTAACCTGTTGCATGCTAACACCAAATGTATTCATCACTATTCTTCTCTTCACTCCCCACATCATGCCAAAAAAAGGGCCAATAAGCTATCTGCGTTTTAGCTGTTCTACTTCACTCCTTTCATTTATCACGCCGAAAAAAGTGCCAATAAGCTATCTGCGTTTTAGCTGTTCTGCTTCACTCACTGAATTTTTTGTCAGTTATTCACCAGTGCGGAACCAAAGTTATTTCTCTTGGTGCGTATCTACAGATTGAGGTGATATAACGATGCACGTCATTACAGCATGGCAATCTGACAGCATGGTATTTGCAACCAAGGTTTTTAAAAAAAACATAAATATTTCATAGTTTTTGCATTAGAATGAGCCGTTTAACTTACCAAATTACAGTGTGGTCTATATACAGATCAACCACAAATACCCACTTTGACAGTCACAAACCAGGGGTGCGACCTATACACGAGTATATACAGTAAGCACAAAATTATCCATTGTTAAATAGTGATAATGGCAAGCCTTGACAGTTGTAATTTATCACAGACAAGCTCTCATTTACCACTGCCATTATTGTCTATTGTTGAGTGATTTGCTTTCCAGCTGTATGCGTTTCTGAGAGTATGGCCAAGGAAAAAATTTTTAACAAAAATATCATATGACCATTTGTGTGGGTTGACAGCTTCTTCCATTTGTACACATTCAAGAGTAACTTTGAAAAAGAGTTGTAGAAGGTATGTCTTGTTATAAGTTTTTCACAGAAGACTATAGCATCACTGAATTGTCCTTTTACAATATCCACCACTGCTTGTTTGGTATTCTGTGGCTCTAGGTGTGTGACAAATACTACCACTGGCTTCTGAGCTGCCTTAAAAGTTGAGCTATTCATTTTGCAAATTCTAGACATGATTTTTGTTTTAGCTACAGTCTTCCATTCTCCTCTTCATTTTCTTGTGTTTGCATCTTAGTTTGTACTGGCTGCTGATCAGGTTTTGACTGTACTTGCCTCTTGTATCTGATTTTTGCCACCTGTTGAAAAGAGATGAAGTTGTTTCTTTACGGGTCTTGTCAGGTATACCAGGTTTTTCTGTCACAGTTTCGGCATGTGTTTTAGTGGTCTTGGCCTGATAGTGTCAGCTTGCAATTCCTTTCTGATTTCTTTTGTCATGCAAAACTTTAACCAGGCATATTTCGGTAACCAATGGACCAAATGCGAATTTTTTTTATTTTGCTTAGTTTTTGCAGAGAAAACATATCTGAAAATAGTGAAAATCTGGGAATATGTGAAAATCTGGGAGTATTTTAGTGAAAGATTCATTCATAACCACCTTTCCTCAGGGGATGGGTTGTGTGTGCAGCATACCTAGGACTCAATGCTCGACAGTCAACAGCAATCTTAGATTGTTCTTCTAGTTCCACAGAAAGATGGGATCAAACAAGATTGGAGATGCAAGTCATGCCACCTGGTTCTTGCAGACCTTTAGGCTGCTTTCCTGTGGGTGTAAGCAGCAGGACTTGTCTTGTTAATCTTTCCTGGGACATTCTGGACACATGGTTGAACCAACTTAGCTGAGATATCTCTATTTTGGAAAAGTGGCTTGATGGATTGACATTCAGGGTTTTATGAATTTCATAGCTGTGCACTTTGTGGCGAAGTGTCACACCATGAACTCTTTGTGAAAATTCCAGCTCTGCCACTTGCACATGACATTGCACTTTTTGATTACCCAAGGTTCATGACCATAGGTGAGGATCTGAACAAAAACCAATTTGAAAACTGACGGCTTAGCACTGTTTGAAAGCTCCCATTTTGTGACCACATAGCAAGAAAATAGTGAAAGGTGTCTATTATAATTATTAAGCTCAGTAGTGTTAGTTGCAATCAATGCTGCAATCTCTTTCAAAAGAGATTGTTTAATTTTCACTTTTTCTACTGTAAACCCTTCTAGTACTTGTTGAATTCTCTCTTTTTCTTTGAGCTTTTATGCTTCTATCCTCAGTTGCTGCAGATCTCCATAGAAGCAAGTAGCATTATTGTCAGCTACAGGTAGTGGTTGGAATTTTGTGGTGTCTGTAACCAGAGCCAGTTTTTATTTGTGGACTGCCATTAAATAAAATAGTTTCCATATAAAAATAATGTATTGTGCTGAGTAAAATTGTCAGTTTTTCACTACAGAACAACCATGAAACATCAATACCACTATTACAGAAATTGGAATTCAATGATAAGCTTTCCTCAATACCTGCAATGATGCAGGAAAAATATATAAAATATGTAGGAAGCATGTTTTCAAAAAGTAAGCTTGTGCCTCTACGTTAAAATTGTTGACAAAAGTTCCTGGGCTTTACCCAGATAGCAATGCAGTTTAAGAAAAATCTGCTGTTTCACTTTAATATTTTTACAGAACACATCAGCATCTGAGTTTATATCACACTTACTGGCAAGAGCATTTGGACTAATTTTACTGCCAATTTTTGTTTATGTTATGACATACTGGATTCACTTTAAAATTTTGTGTTATTCTGGAATTGGTGCAGCATTTCACAGTTCACAGTTTCAAGCAAGCTTAAGAGGTAAAGTTGCAGTTTTTAGTGTGACATTACATATTTATTGTTTGGTGGATTGAAGAAATGTATACTGAAAGCATAACATGCAATTAAATAAATTTCTGTAGCCCTGCTTTTGTGACTGGGTATTTTGTATTACAGGAAACCCATTGCATAACATAAGTTTTCCCGAGCACATAAGCAGTGGATCGTTGGTCACACTGAAAAGCAGTGGAATAGACAGTGTTTATCTTCATTCGCATGATCACCTTTACCCACTGAATGTTCATGAAAAAAGAATGCAGCAGGTAATATACTCACAAGGCTAATGACCTCTTTAACAAGGATATTTTTGGGGTTGTTGTTTTTATACATGTTTATTTCTAAAAGACAATTTCTAGGATCATGGGTGCAAAATCTATTTCTTAGTTTTTGTGAAGACGCATGGGTATGGGTATATGGCTGGACTTTCTAGTACACCAATCAAAGTCCTTCATATACATGGTTCATATTCAGCTTTATTTTAAGAATTTCACTCAGTTGGTATTGCATAGTGCATTACTGAACAGCAAATACGACCTTGAAAGTGAGCATTCCCAATAAACCAAAAACCTTTTTGAATGACAATTATCCTGAGTGCTCCAGCTTACCCTGTTACTGAAATAAAATACCTGCAATGAACAATTTCCTCATGATTTTTCGATTTTGAAGTTGATTTAGGATGCAACAATGTTTATTGCTGTTTCACAAAGTTCTATTTTATTGTTGCCATAACACTTTGTTAACTATTTTGGTGGAGGTAGATTACACATTGGGATTAATGCAAATAGTGTAGCTAGCACACAACCAACACCCTAGTGGTGATAGACCCAGGTGTCAGTGAACTATTACCAGGGCCGGCCTTAACACAATGCAACCGATGCAGCTGCATTGGGCCCCGCACCGTGGTGTTTGGGTAGATTGTTGATTTTTGCCAGATACACCTTGCACTCGAGAAGCCAGTAGAAGCGCCATATAAAATTCATTATTAACAAAGAACGCTCTCGTCAGAACTAGCGAATTTTCTCTATTATCGAACGTTAGCAAACGTGCTCAATTCTCGTGTTAGTGCTGTACATCTGCGCTCTACCACGATAACACGGTTGACTGAACATAATGTCAGACAATCACTGCTCAGTGGTGTCCCGCGTCTTGGTCTTGCGTTGGGTCTCGCACCCATGTCTTGCACTGGGCCCCGCACCTGCTGGGGCCGGCCCTGATTATTATTATTAAAAGTTTGTAGCATTTTGGTAAGGTGCTGTTATGAACCCACATCTTGTTGAATCCAACTATAATATAATTGTCCCAGAAAAATTGTTTGGAAAGATAATTATTTCAACAAAACAATGTATGCTACATGCCTCTATGCCGTGTTCAAACTTGTTATTTAATACAGTGCAAATACTGGCCTGAAAATTATGTTTGCGAACCACCTGTTAACATACTGCAAGTTCTTATACATTGGATTGTTAACCACTTGTTTTTTTAGGTCACGGGCTTTTCAGTCAGAGATGCTAGCAACATATGGACTCTTACCAAAGAATCTCACAATCAGGTTCATTTGATATTTTATGTTGTTTGTGTGGTAAACATGTGCGTAAATTGGCCATGTTGCTTGATGTGTGTATCCTGCTTTCATTCATCAGACTCGCATTTATACTAGCGTCCTGCGTGGGTTGAAATTTTCTGTCCGCTCCCGCCCCGCACCCTCAAAATTTAAACCCGTCCCGCACTGCACCCGCATGAGTTTGAGAAACCTTGTCCGCTCCCGCCCCGGACCTGCACTCTTCTAACTCACATCCGCCCCGCAGACCATCCCAACCCGCGCCCGCCCCGCACTTTTTCGGTCTCCAACCCGCAGCTGTCCGAAAACTTCTAAAAACTCATAACTACCGTAGGGCAAGTTTTTGTTGCAATAAAATCTTGAGAAAGATGCATATATTTTTAACAAAAGTTGCATTTATGCACAAGCATTATAAACGACAGTGATTTACTCAAGCGATTTATTTACATATAATGCTAAATATTTCGAAACATTATATCTGGCGAG
>JGI24158J21664_10000375_pt1 | contig 39006 bp, 18 predicted proteins | sample Ectturendosymbi3_FD_21664 | JGI IMG/M metagenome (IMG submission 21664) | reverse complement strand
CTAAAATAGTGTCCTGGCAAATGCCTTTCCTTCACGTGTTGTTTTTGAATTGTCGCTTCAGCAATAAATAAGTCTTTCATGTACATGTAAATGCACATGCTTGGCTTGGAAACATGTTCGTCTTTTAGCTTTTTATTTGAGTCCTATCGTGAGACATGAGTTGTCACTTCCAAGTCTAAGAAGAACCGTTCTGTTTCTAACCAGGTCGGGAATGCGTTTCAGACACTGTTTTTAACTGATGCCGCTAGAGATAGCCAAAACAGTGGCAAACGCTTGCGTGCACCATGCTTTTTTACCTTTTAAATACATTTTGTGGATGTACGAGATCTGTGTAGCTTGTGAAAAACGAGGCCCACTGTTTGGGACCCGTTTCAAACGTTTTCTGAATTAATGATATAAAGCGCTTTCAAACTGTGGTTATTACCTGTAAAATAGCATGGTTCGACCAGCAAAAACAGCCACTTTTTGACCTACAAAAGATAGCCTCTTTTGTGTGACACACAACGATTGTCGCAGACAACCTTTGGTATTTAAGCAAGTGAGGACATTTTTGGCGCCCCCCAAACGCCTGGTCTGGATCCGCCACTGGCTGGCGATGTTTGTCTGACTTCTCGGTTCGTGCGCGTCAGCTCGTGCTCACTGTCTGCGCTTTTCCACTAATAAGGAGAAAAGTCCGTGCTTTCGCGTGAAAAGCACCCTGCGTAAAAGTTGTTGTGACTTTTTCTCCCCTGTGCTGTAGGACTGTAATTGTGACAATCAAGGGCTGTAATTCACTCAGGGCGTGCTTTCTTACCAGCGTGGAGCAGGAGAGGTTCTTCAAATGCAATATATTTTTTCATGAACTTTTTCATATTAGATTTTTGTATCGTCTTTCTGGATACTAACGCCGGGTGAGTTCCACCCGGTCAAGTGTGTTTTTTCTTTTCATCAATAATAGCACCAAGTTAAAGTACAAAGTAACTTCATTAGTGCACAAACCATGGAATAAGGGTCACGTTTCAAGTATAGTTTTTGTAATCAACCTTAATTGAAAGAAATTTTATTTTCATTTTTCAATAACGGGTGACTTTAACACTGGGTTAACATTCTTGTGAGGAAAATGCAGGATTAGTGATCTAGGGTTTATACGTCTTGTACATTTACTGATCCAACATGTCATTTGACATGGAGCAATGAAGTCTTTAAGAAACAATTGCCTATACTCAGGCGCGTAACGAGGGAGACAAGGGGGGCACAATTACCCGGGCGCTAAATCACTGTGGAGGCGCCGAAAAGTCACAACAATGTCACAAGTACTTTTTTAGTTCAGTACATTTGCTTCCGAAAGATCCCAGGTTCGAACATTGGGCGCCAAACTCGCTTCTTNCCCCGGGCGCCATCTAACCTCGTTACGCCCCTGCTTATACTACCAAACGAAATTAAGAACAACCTTTTTGGCTAAAAATTTAANAGAAAAATGTCATATTTCAATATGCAGTAGAGCTTTGTTCCCCCTGCCCTCCCTTCCGACGTCGATGCATGCACGTTATTGCTTTATTGCAAAAACAACAAGAACTGCTGTTTTGTTTCAATACGTTGTACGGCTGAGGCGGTCACTTTTGTTATCGCGTGGTCGGACGGAATGAACATTTTTTCAGAAACAACAAAACATGCTTTTTTTTCAACAAAATACAACATTTTTTAAGCAACGAAATAAATTTTATTTCGGTTTACATCAATGAGCCACCATACAATTAAATGCTACAACGCGTTGAAACAGCTTATCAGTTTTAAAAGGTACCATGGGCGCAATTTTGATATAAAATGTGGAGGGGACAGCTTGATGTAAAACCGATATAGTCATCGGGCCGATGCGGAAGTGAAATTATGCAAATATAGATTCCCAATCTTGTTTTTAGAGGTGTTTTCAAAGCAACACTAATCACGTTTTGCTTTGTCCCTACAAATGATTTAGATATTAATAAATTTAATTTTGTTGTTGGACATGGTACTGTAGCTCAGCTTGATTACAGTACTGTCACACTGTAATACAAACAAGCACAGAAATATAGTAGAACATATCAATTCCGTTTCATCAGAGCTGTCCGTTGGAGTGCACAAAACGGTGAATCTCATTGGTCGCACATGCATATCAATCTTTAGTAGAACACATCTATTTCCATGCATTTTATAAGAAGTGTGGGTTGCAGCGCGATTTGATGTCTCGTTTAAGTTGCTTAACCTTAAAAAGACGATAAATTGCAAGTCACGATATATATATTGCAAGGTATGGTAACTAAATAGTTTTCTTGAACATTTCTGCTCTTTAAAATGCTACAAATCCTTAGCCACTGAACATCATGCATGCAGCCCCACTCCTAGCCAAACCTCCATTGATATCCTCTTACAGTAGCAAAAACTGTTTGGCCAAAATTAACATAGTTCACAAAATGATTTACAACTTATTTTAACTGCTGATGAGTGCAGAATGTATCCTTTCAATTTCCACTTGTCAGCCCCTGCATGCTGTTGGGTGCCCTTTTGATTGTCTAAACATCGTTTGTCTAATAGCTTTCCCAACATCAATCAAACTCCCAAGCAGAATTATCCAAGCCGACTAGAGATGATTTCAACGTATCCAAAAGAAAACGAACCAGAAGTCTTTCTGAATACATATCCCAATCCAGCCTACAATATGATTTCTGCATACCTAATCATCTGGTGGCCACGCCCGTAACTAAGGGGAGGGCTTCGCTCCCCTGGAAAAACTTTCTCCCCTCCTGAAAAAATGTCTTGGACATATTGTATGCATAACCATTGTTTTCGCTGTTACATGCTATCAATGCAAAATGTGGGCTTCCTTCAGAAAATTATTCGCCTCCCCTGGTGTCCCAAGCTGGTTACGGGTCTGCTGGTGATTGTTGCTTGTGACGTCTGTCAGTTATGCCACTCAATTCAGTCTTTTCACAGTCAAATTTTTCAGGTGTAACATCAAATATTAATAGGCGAAATTAATGTCAAAAGTTTTATTCTAGAGTTATACATGCATGCACAACGACACGAAAATATATTTGAGATTAAATAGAAATCAAAACAAACCACGGTGAATTGGAAAGTTGTACCACGTTTCACCTGAAACAACAAGAAAAGAATGTCCAGCAAACTAGGTTTTACGTGGGCTGATATGTGGCGGAACCTGGAGGGCCGCATGGCTCTAGGCTTCCCTACTTTTTTTTCTGGGAGGGCTTGGCCCTCCCACTTTCAAATTTCGAATTTTGCCAAAATAAGTTTAAGTAACACAATTCGTACTGGATCCATTGTTAAAGTTAATTGTTTTTGTGTAAGACTAAGAACAACTAGTTACATTTGTGTGCTCAAGACAATGTAGTGTATGATAGATAGGGTGCTGTGTAGATTGCGGTCGTTGAGGGCTTATCAAATTTTGAATAGAATTGTTTAAACATGCTGACTAAAGTTAATGACGTCATATTCAATGTTCTAATTTCTTTGACGTGCACTTGTCCTTCCCACTTTGAAAATAGTTCTGTTACCCATGCGCAGGCTACGTGTAAAGCAAATATTTCGCACTTGGATGAAAGCATTGCTGCATTGTGGGTACAAATATCTTTTGAATTTATTGATCACCCTTGTCGTGACGTACAAGAAAAAAGGCTAAATGTATAAGCTATCTTTAGTTCCTAGTCAAGTCATTAAGTTTTGAGCTATAGGACAATAGGTCAATACTTCTCTAAAGTTTTGATGGAAATCCTGTTTACTAATGGTTGAAGACAGTCTTTTGCAAAACTACTCGTCCTAAAACTAAGTCTCCACAATAGTGCTGCTATTTGTTTTCGGCAAAAATTTCGCAGACTTTTGCCTGAAAATGTAACACTCTAACATTACAGGCTATGCTTACATCTTTAAATTTTACGCTGTCTGTTTCTGAATACGTGACAACCAACGTTACAATAAAACAGTTTTTTCAAAGGTGTTTTAGGAAGCCGATTCGGGTCCCTAGAATTGAGAATCGGGTCCCTTGAATCAGCGAAAATTATCATCGGGTCCCTAGAATCAGAGAGATCAGGTCCCTACAGGTCAGTACCGGGTACCTAACATTTTCCTTAAAAAAAATACCTGCATTAAAGAAAATTAGCCAACGTTTTTGCATGAAACAAATCACGGCTGTACTGTGGTCTCTCACGTGTGCAGCCGTTAAACTTCACTGTTTCAAGACAGCGACCTTCTTACAATAAACCACACCAGATAAATGTGGGACAGAGGCAGTTAACAATCTTTTGCGGTCTGTAAAAACTTGCAAACTGCTACAAATAATTTTTGAAGTAAAAATTTATAAAAATATCAGAATCAGTGATACCACACCAAACTCTGTTTCAACATCATCACAGCTATTGCATGTGTAACATCTAACATGAAAAACTCTTCACACAAAACATGACAAATGTAACATTTAGTTTTGAAACCTCTCCAAATACAAACCCTACGAGAAAAGGTGGGGGACATGGCATATTATGTCCCCCCCGCCTAAAAAAATGGGGGGACACGTCCCCCGTGTCCCCCACCAAATTGCACCCATGAAAGGTACACTAACTTTGTGTCATAGGTTACGCATAACTGCTGAAATTGCAGGACCTACATCATATATATGCACCGATATGCTGTGGCGATTTATACATTTACTTTGATATGTTACGCAAAATTATACGTCTACGACGGTGTGTGCATTTGCACTGTTTTTTTGCGGAGAATTTTAATCTGCGATGAGTTGCAAACCTGCATTATGTGGATTTATATGCCTGCACTGATATGTTAACAGATTTATATTTCTGCGTAGATTTTTGCGCCAATCAGTTGTGCAGATTTGACAAGCCTCTAAATATGCAAAAGCTGTTAAAAACATAATCTTTACACAATGGTCTCAAACATAGCATTGAAGACTGAAGCTGACTGTGTGCGTGGCAAGCACACAAGTGTGAACGCCAAACAAGGGGTGGAAACTTGGAATTGAAGTAGATATAACGGCGTGCAAAAAAATTCGGGACTCACTGATCTAACGGAAAATACATAACTATCTTGACTCGAGGTGTGAGCAGTGCGAACGCGGCTGCGCTTGCACTATTTCACCGCGTGTGTTGTGAAGTATGTTCGCCGTGTAATAGCCGCGTATGGCGTCGAAGCTAATGTCGATATTTTGCAAAATACAAGTAATAGCGGGGTTTTCCGGAAGGCCGCCCAGGGCCGTTAATAGGAAAATAGACACATTGGGAAAATAAGACGTGGACNAAATAACCGCCAGGGCTGTTATACGGCAGTTGCATATTGCCTGTGTCTGAACAATCACACATGCGCACGTTTTGTTCTAGTGGTTTCAAATATAGTGGGTCTTCAATAGCTATTGAAAAGGTTATCTGGGCCGCGATAAAAAAAGTTTGCCGACCATAGGTGTAAGGTGACAACTGCAAATAGTATTTAAACTCAGTACGGTATAACGCTGGACGTACCGTGAAGGTGACAGGTACAAATACCGGTACGGCAGTATTCAACTCAAATATTAGCACCATATAAACACCTACCTAAAATAAGCGCCCATGGGCGGCTTTCCGGAAAACCCCGGTAAGACTTTGTGTCTTCCTGCTTCTTAGCGGTTTCTGTATTCCTCCGTTTTAGCACTTCTGGCGGTCCAATTTACACAAGTAAGATTTGTTGATGCTCTTTCCCCTTTATGGCGCGTAACTGCGCTGTCATTAGGGGTTGTATGTTGCAGGCAATAAGAAATATATTATAATCAGCCTTGCAGTTTTGGTAGTGTTGAAGTCCATCAGCTGGCAAGTGACAGTTGACGCTAAGTAACGTTTATGCTTTTGAAACCTAAAAAAAATTGATTTACACTTCTACACATATTAGAAGGACTCTTACCGTGCCAATTCAAGAGGTGACAATTAAATGACTTCCATAATTCTGCCAACCAATGTAGAAAAAGGTTTAATGTCATTTGCAACTCTTTGCCCAAAATGGGCAATGGTTACCTTACGTACAGCTAGTCACAAAGCTGTTAAACATCGGTCAACCCCCTCCCCCCTTCTCAAAAAATGCAAAGCTTATGCAAATGTTTCAGGGATCCTCAATTAGGACAAAATTGGTTCAACTACTATTCTAGTTTTCGGTCATGCTAAACTGTGTACACATGCGGACAGGAAAACCGTGTCATAAAGCCCCAAGAAGACTAAATTAACTGCAGGAAAATTACATCAAACATTTATTAGCTAAATTATGTGTAGAAAATATTTCAATCCGGCCATACAAAAACGTTAAACCCAGCCGAAATTACGGAGATGCTGAATTTTTCCGGCGTTTACAACTCTGGGGATAGGTTTCCGAGGTTGAAAGTTTTTAGTGATTGTTTAAAAACTTTTTCCGCCCCTGAAAGGTATCAATGAAGGTCTTGAAACTAATTGCATAATATTTCATCAAAACAATTTCCAGGATGCATCTATTCGTTTTGAAGTTTGTTAAAAAACGTTGCAAGCGTAACAACTTTGAAAATGTTTAGTAGATATTCTGCAATATGAAGTTGAACCACCGAGAGAAACTAAACTTTAATTTTAGCCAGGGCTGTGGAGCCGAAACTCAAATTTCGGGCTCCGGTTCCAGCTCCAACCTCCAAAGATTTTCAGCTCCGGATCCGGAACGATTTGATCCAAAACTAAAAACCATGGTTTTATTCGTACAACTCGCTTGCCCAACAAACTATGTCCTGTTGAACAGGAACCCAAATTTCAAGCTCCGGCTCAACCATATGAAATTTTTTGGCTCGCTCCGGTTCCAGCCTTCCAAAATTGTTTGGGCTCCGGCTCCACAGCCCTGATTTTAGCATCGCCACAAACTTCTAATTGATATTTCAGTTCACCTCATGTGAATTGTACACTATGTTTTACGTTGCCAATTCTGTGAAACGTTCAAATGAGTAATCCAGTATGCACGCTACATCCAGTAGGTAAGCTTATTACCGTAATATACAGTACAACATGAAACCTTCCACACCACAGCAGCATATCGACAATAACCTATTCAGTAGCCTATCCTCAGTTATTTTGTGAATTCACGCAGTGTCACAAAATGTTGGAGGTAATGGACTAACGTTGGGAGCAAACAGATGAAAACGAAGTACTAATTACCATATTTACCAGAGCCTCAACTAACTTATTTTTAGTCTAACCTGAGACAACTTCCTTCTCTACTCACAGACAGACACAGTAAACATTCAGTTCGGTATCGCCTTACGTAGATGTTTTGACGCTGTTCCTGTGATCGAACCTGTTCTGTAACATTTTCTTATCACATACAAAATTTTTTACCCAGCAGAATCAACAAAGTTTAGCGGAAAAGCATTGTACATTCCAGCATCACCCTTCTGAAGGTTGCATCACCTTTCTCAGCTTGTTTTGCTGATTTAATACATCGGAACAAACAAACTGGCCATTGTCAGTGCAAACGCAACATTGCTAATGTGTAGTCACAATAGTCGCATTGTCGTGAAGGAAACCAAGTTAAATTCTGTTTAAACTCAGTTTTTGAAAAAGACTAATTTGATTGACCTGAGGAGTGAGGACATACTGTAGGTGTACAGGAGTCCATATTTATGGAGATGCAAAAAAATTTTGCCCAAACTTGATCTTGTTTATTTCAAATAACCTATAAGCAGTAAATGTTAATGTTAAGACTAAAACTTGCCATTGTAACAAATCAAGGTGCTTGCATGCCTAATTATTAGTTTACTGCAAAAACAGCCGAGTGCGAAACAATAAAAAACAAACGCTGTCTGTAAATAGCCTACTTGAAAGCATTTCGAAGCTTGCAGTTGGGAAACCGAAATCGCCCTTAGGTTATCTAGTCCAGGGCTTCTCAAACTTTTTTGTTCTGCGGTCCCAATATCAAAAAAGTTTTTTCTAGGCGACCCCTTGGTGGATAGTCTAATGTTAATGATACGTGTAAACGCCACATTAGTTTACAAAAACATTTATATCTGATTTGTCAATCCAATTTGTTTCGCGACCCCAAAATTACATTCCGCGACCCCATTCGGGGTCGCGACCCATAGTTTGAGAAGCCCTGATCTAGTCGATACTCCCAAACACTCGCAAGACACAAACAAACCAAAGAAACGCATAAAGCAAGGAAACCAACAAATACGGACAAAAGTTCGCCAATAATGATTCAGTAGATGCTTTAATGAAAACATAAAACAATATTCTGTTGATAAATATTCGCAATGTGACAGGCACTTCTGAAAATAAAACGAAGATTTTGCTACTGCGATAGCCAATAATTACACATAGCTTTTTTGAAGTGGAGAAAAGGTAAATTTTTGTATTCCGCATTGACTTCTCTCCATATGACTGGTCCTTTGTAACCATGGGCGCAATTTTGTTGTAAAATGTGGGGGGGGCAGCTTGATGTAAAACCAATATAGTCACCGGGCCGATGCGGAAGTGAAGTTTTGTTAATACAGATTCCCAATCTTGTTTTTAGAGGTGTTTTCCAAGCAACACTATCACACTTTGCTGTGTCCCTACAAATGATTCAGAAATTAATGAACCTAATTTTGTTGTTGGACATGGTACTGTAGTTCAGCTTGATTTACTATCAGATTACTATCAGACTATGATACAAACAAGCACAGAAATATAATAGAACATATCAAGTGGGTTTTAGCAGAGCTGTCAATTGGAGTGCACAAAACGGTGAATCGCATTGGTCGCACGCGCATATCACTCATGTAGTAGTAAACATCAATTTTCATGCATTTTACAAGAGGTGTGGTTTACAGCGCGATTTGATGTCTTGTTTAAGCGTTGCTTAACGTTAGAAAGACGATAAATTGCAAGTTACGATGTATATATTGCAAGGTGCGGTAGCTAAATATTTTTTTGCACATTTCTGCTCTTTAAAACGCTACAAATCCTTAGCCACTGGGCATCATGCATGCAGCCCCACCCCTAGCCAAATCTCCATTGATATCCTCTTACAGTAGCAAAAACTGTTTGGCCAAAATTAGCGAAGGCTTCTTCACAACATGCTTTACAATTTATTTTTACTGCTGATGGGTGGAGGATGTATCCTTTCAATCTCCCATTGTCTGCCCCTGCATGCTGTTGGGTGCCCTTTCGATTGTCCAAACATCATTTTTCTAATAGCCTTTCCCAACATCAATCAAACTCCGAAGCAGAATTATCCAAGCCAACTAGAGAAGATTTCAAGATATCCCAAAGAAAACGAACCAAAAGCCTTTCTGAATACATACCCATATGCCAATCTAACCTACAGTGTGATTTCTGCAAAGGCTACCTACCGGTAATCATCTGGTGACCAGGCCCGCAACTAAGGGGGGCGAGGGCTCTTGAAAAACTTTCTCCCTTCCTGAAAAATGTCTTGGACATTTTGTATGCATAACCATTGTTTTCGTACATGCTATCGATGTAAAATTTGGGCCTCTCTTAGAAAATTCTTCGCCCACCTGTTGTCTAAAACTGGTTACGGGTCTGTTGGTGCCTGTTGCCTTGTGACTTCTGTCAGTTATGCCACTCAGCTCAGTCTTTTCACAATCAAATTTTTCAGGTTAAACATCAAAATTTAATAGGCGAAATTAATGTCAAAAGTTTTATTTAGAGTTATAAATGCATAACGACACGGAAATGTTTTTGAGATTAAACAGTCTTTGCAGTTTTGCGGGGGGGCTTTGCGTTTGCTTGGGTGGCTTGACATTATAAAATTGACCAAAACTCCACTTATTTATAGTGTATCACGTTTCAATTTGTGGGGGGTCTAAGACCTTTGTTTTGGGGGCTAAGCCCACCAAAGCCCCCCGTGGCGACGGGACTGGTGCAGTGTATGATACGTAGATGGGGTGTTGTGTAGATAGGGGTCGTTGAGGGCTTATCAAATTTTGAATAAAATTTCTTAAGCATGTTGACAAAAGTTAATGACGTCATGTTTCAGTGCTTGTGGCGTCACGGTTGCCAATTCAAATCCCAAAAATTTTCTAGTTTTTTTGACGTGCACTTGTGCCCCACACTTTGAAAATAGTTCCGTTACCCATGCGTAGGCTACCTGTAAAGCAAATGTTTCGCCCCTTGGATGAAAACATTGCTGCATTATGGGTATGAATATCTTTTGAATTTGTTGGTCACCCTTGTCGTGATATACAAGAAATAAAGCTAAATGTATAAGCTATTTTGATTCCTAGTCAATGGTTAACTTTTGAGCTATAGGACAATATATAGCTAGGCCAATACTTCTCTAAGTTTTTGATGGAAATCCTGTTTACTAATGGTCGATGCAAGGGCGTAACGAAGTTAGATGACGCCCGGTGAAAAAGTAAGTTTGGCACCCCCATGTTCAAAACAGGTCTTTCGGAAGCAAATGTACTGTAGCCTACTGAAGAAAGTGCTTGTGGCATTGTTGGGGCTTTTCGGCGCCCATCACTTTTCGGTGATTTGGCGCACCCAATTTGAGTCGGCGCCCGAGGAATTGGTCCCCCTCTAGCCCCCCCTCGTTACGTCTCTGGGTTGAAGACAGTCTTTTGCAAAACTGCCCAACCTAAAACTAAGTCTCCACAAAAATGCTGCTGTTTGTCTTCGGCAAAATCTTCGCAGAGGTTTGCCTGAAGATGTAACTTTATAACATTATACACTTGCATCTTTAAATTTTGCACTGGCTATTTCTGAATACGTGACAGCCAACGTTACAGTAAAGCCAGTTAGCCAATGTTTTTGCACTAAACAAATCAGGGCTGTACTGTAGAGAAGGCACGGGCCGCTAATGGTCCGGATTTCGGGCGGGCCACTGACGATATTTTTAGTGGTAGGCCTTTACCGAGCCGCTACGAGCCGCCCGCTAATGTTGAAAAAACTTTGAAATTTTTTTGAGTTGAAAGAACCACTCGGTGCCAATAAAAGTGACTGAAACCACTTGGCATTGCTTTGCCGTTGCTGTATTTTAAAGCAAATTTGCTTTTCCCATATGTGAGCACTCTGTCAGGTGCGACTGGCAGGTACTCTTTAAGAAACTTTTCCTGCGTGGTGATGACTTCGTGCAGGAGCATGGCGGTCAGTGGTTTTGGTGCTGAGTGGCTTCTTGAAGGTATAGGGTTAGAACGTGTCATGCAACATATTTATGGCATGGTATAGGTGTTTTTGATATATGCACCAAACCACAATCGCTTTAAAAGTAAGGTTGCGGGGTTTGATGTTTAGAGTTTTAGGTTTAGGGCTTTAGGTTTAGGGATTTAGGTTTAGGCTGAAGGTTGAAGGTTTTATGGTGAGGGTTCAGGTTTTCAGGTTTAGGCTTGCAGGATGAGAGTTTTAGGTTGAGAGCAGAATTGCCAATATTACTGTACTATGGACACTAGGAATAAAATTGTTTTTGTTGCTAGCCTGTCTTGTATTGTAGTTATGTGCATCTGATCATCTTTGGAACAGACTATTTACATACTAGCCAGGGTTGCAACCAGCTCTTCATTTCGGGGGGGGGGGGAATTTTCATGAAATTTCATTCGATGAAGTCATCGTGCTTATTCAACCATGGTACAACTTTTCGCAAACCGTGACAGATAAATTTTTCTTCGCACATTTTCAAAAATGAGAACTTTACAGTTTTAAAATCTCACGTTTGCAAGTGCGAAACTGGTTTGAATTTACGTTTAGTGCCAACCAAAGTAGTGAAGTGAAAAAGACACAACCAAACGCCATATACTTGTTCGAGATTTAAAATCTCCATAGTGTTATTGACATACTGCGATGTTAGTCAAATACGTTAAGAGAACTTGGACCACTGTAGGTAATTCTTCTTTCTTCCTGCATTTTATCTGAGGAATGCATTGGTCAGGTCACTCTGCAAATGATGAGCTTAGGCGCATAAAATACCAATCGCTTATACTCTATCAGGCAAACACATACCCAGAACGAAAAAAAAAATTTTGCAAACAGGCAGAACACCCGGTACAAAGCACTGATGAGTCCAAAGCCAAAGTAGAAAACAATCCGCTGCAACTGAAAAATGACACAATGCGGTTGAAGCTGAATTCGTGATATCAGCGAAATGACTCCTTGGTACGAGAATGCAATTCCTATAACAGCGCAACAAAACATTTTGTCCATACCACACGTGAAAACAATAATGTTGTCGAATTATAAAAGAGGCTGGTAGACATTTCAACACCGCTGGCGTACACGCGAAGTTGTGCAAGTGCGCGGACGTCAATAGAAGAAACACAGAATGCTTGGATCATGGGCATAAACTGCATAATCGTATCGGCTCAATTTTCCGATAGTTTTGTTTTCTATGGACTACACAAATGAATTCATCAAATATATATATATATATAAATATATATATATATATATATATTGATCACAACAGTCGTTGACTAACAAACCCGAAGCAATAAAAATAAAATTTGAGCCACCGTTTCGTAGGCAGGAAATAAAACTTTAGCCATAAGGCTATTCAACACGCATCATGCAAACGTTCGATGTGTTTCAAGCTAAGATTTTTGTCGGCAAACAATCAGCGCAGGGGCGTAACGAGGGGTGCAAGGGGACCACAAATCCCCTGCGCCGAATTATTTGGCGCACCCATATTGACTCTCGACATCGGGACACAGCTCCAGAGCACCATGACTGTCCTTGTCGCAACAAAACGTACGTTCGACATATTAACATTTGTTAGTACCTTGCAGAATTTCTACATTGGCATTTTGTACAGCTTACAGTATCTATGGAGAACATATATGTTTTCAACTGAGTGCCATGACCTGCTAACAGCCCAATAAAAGTTTAGAAGGAGTTTATAAATGCAAGGGAGATCGGCCACTGGAGGCAGAGAAGAGCCCAGTGTTGCTGAAAAACGACGTACCAGGATGACACACAGTAATATAGTTTATTGCAATTGTTTAACCAGAGTAAATAGGCTGTCACCTGCTCCTGCCATACCGCAGTAATACGGTGATATGCAGTGAGTTTTAGGTCTGTTAAGACATTGGAACGAGCAAATGCATTGTTTTTAAACAACGCCTTTAACAGTGCAAACGACTAAACTTGATTACAACCCAAACCCGTACCAGCTGGAGAAAGTATTAAATTTGTTAATTTAAAAAAATTGCTGTTTCAAGGGCGAAATCTCTCTATCGATGTTTGCAACCTTACAGTATATCAAACAGGGACCGAGTTTGCCAGAAAACTCTGAGGGGACAGACTTCGTGTGATATGCATATTATTACGCGTATAACACAAATATAATACTATTGTTTGCGTTTCGGTGAGGTCACCATGTTCACTGAAGTAGTACGAACTTTTTGTAAAGTTGGCAAATTAAGGAAATGGACCATGGCACAAGTGCCCCTGGCTGTGCCCAGCATGGTGGTACGGTAGTTGCGTAGAGTGCTGTGCTAGTACTTGACAATGATTACTAGGCAGTTGTTTCTTCAGTAAGTACACAAAACTGTAGTATTACAACTTGAAGAATTCTTTCTCAAAAGTAGGTACAAACACAACACTTCAATTACTCTTTGAAAAAAAAACAAAACATTAAGAGTAGAATTTATGAACAGGTATGTCTGAGATTCAAATACTTAGCAGTTACGTAATGGAATGCCAATTAATAAACATGTATCTTTTAGGTTGCATTAACTGGCATGGCAGTGCCCTACAGTGACCCAAAATACGCCTAAATCTTACGGTTATTTGTCATGTACATCGGGATAGTATTTAACTTTTGCCAAACGCGCGACACCTTGGATCATTGGACCTGACAAATTCCTTGGCAATATTTTGTCAGCGAAATTTGTACAACTACGATAATATTGGGGGGGCAAGAATTATGTGTCCTCCCTTGTCCAAAAGTTGGGAGACTCGGTCCCTGTCTCAATTTACCATGCTTTTAATCACTTTTCAGTGGATTTAGAAAATAATAACTTAGAAAAACCTGTTTCACAATAAATTTGCCAAAAAAATAAACATATGTTTTAATTGTAGTATCTTAATGTTTCAACCCACTTGTGTAATTGAAGCAACATTTTTTAGAGTCGTGATCATGTAGCACACTGATCCTAAACTGGGTAAATGACCTGGAAATTGTTATCATATGATTTTACGAAAAAATCTCTGTTTAAGGTCCAGGCCTTAGAGATTAATTTCCTGAAATGTTTGTTAAAGATGTGAACACCTTGCTTTTTATTCAGACAAAAACTTGAGGCCAGGTTTCTAACAACTTGTAAACGGTTGCAAGATAAAATTCAACAAAGGTGCGGCGTTCGACATTTTGCTTCCAGCGACAGTTTCCAAATGCCAAAATCTGCTGACAGGTAGTTGCATCCGCTTGGAAAACTTCCGGTCCACGCATGATGTGATTCTTGTGTCACAAGATAAATAATTCAATACACCTGCCGCGTGCAATGTTTTGCTTCTAGCGACAGTTTCCAAATGCCAAATCCTGCTGACAGATAGTCGCATCGACCTAGAAAAGTTCTGGTCTACGCATATGATTCTCGTCTCATTGACATTGAAAACCGATGCACATTTGACGTTTCACTGCAATCGTTTTCGTAAGTAAGAGACTGTTGCTACTTCCATTACTGTCATTTGTCAAAAAGAACTGCGAAGAGAGATAAAAAGACTTTCTACCTCAATACGTTGGCTTTCGAGTTAAAGCGTGGCGTCAGTTGCATGGACGCGAAAAAATCTCAAAACGTCGAATCCAAATGCGGTGTAAAAGACAGAATAGCAAAAAAATTTGCGAAAGAAACCTGCTGAGAGGTTTCAGTTCAGTTTATTTCTGCATCCCGACCAAGCACAGAATACTTGATCAGGAATATAGGGACAGGAAGCGACAGCCGTAACTGTCATTTAAGTCACTGCCCCACGGAGAAATACGTTATGTGAGAATGTTTATTGGTAAATAGAGTTTGAACATTCCAACGAAAGCTCCTGATCTAAGTACAAATCTTACCTAAGATTCGGTCTTATTGCTACGGCTCGGAAAGGACTTAAAAGTATCAGCAAAAGCCTCTCATGCTTTGTTTAATTAACCTCTTCGCCACGAGAAACCCGTGGTCCATTTCAGTGCGTCTGGTGAGTAACGCGCTTCCGCGTGTTACGTCAGGTTTCTGCGTATTATGTCAGGAGAATCTGAGTGGCAGAATCTAATGGCATCTTTCAGAGATTCTAGGCCTCTGAAGCACAACAACCGAAGAACAGAGGGAAAAATTGGTGCTATACACGCCGGATCAAGACTGTACCTGCCTCGCGGTGGTTGTGCATAAAAGTGCTGCTGTTGTACAAGGTAGCAGACAGGGTAGCAGATCTGAACAATACTCGCAGTGTGAAGCGATCGTGACCACAGTAAGCTTCAATGAAGGGGTTCGGCGCTCTGGTGATTTGGGCAATAACGTACCACTCCATTAGTCAGTGCGTGTCCGCGAAGTCGGTTCTGCTGCTGGATTCTGGTGACATTCCCAAAGTGAGAGTCAAACGCGCGACTGCTAAAAATGCAACATGTCTTTTTGCATCAGACAAGAAAGTGGCAGTGGAAGAGCACAACAGGGCAAGGCGCGAAGCGACGCCTGCTGCAAGCAACATGATGAAAATGATTTGGGACGAGCGACTTGGGCAAACAGCCGAAGCATACTCGCGACAATGCACGTTCGCTCACAGCAAGGGCAGGCGCGCAGCTAATTTCTCGTACGTTGGAGAAAACATTTACATCAGTTCGTTTCCGCGTCCGGCGGCTCAGGTCCTCCGCAATTCGATCGTTGCTTGGGATAACGAAAAAAAGGATTTTGATTTCGCATTGAATGGCTGCAAGCCCGGCAAGAAGTGCGGCCACTACACGCAAGTTGTGTGGGCCAGGAGTTATGCAGTGGGTTGCGGGGTTACCACCTGCCGCAACGTCGTCATTAACGAAAAAGTCTGGTCCACGGCGCAGATAGTAATTTGCCACTATGGCCCAGGTGGGAATATTGTCGGAATGAAGCCTTATATTTGGGGCACTACGTGTTCGCAGTGCCCAATGAACGGAGGGAAACAATGCGTTAATAATCTCTGCCCTGCGTCAGCAACGCAGCAGGAACTGACAGACAGCAGATGCTCCGGAAGTACGTCATCTTACCACTATGTTGTGTTCAGCTTTTTTGTTTTTGTGACTGTAGTCCTAAATGAAGCTTAAAAGTCGTGACAATGGTTTCCATTAGCTTGTAAAATGTTTTGCGTTTGTGGGAATGGGACGTTGCTAATGTTTTCGTCGCGATGTTCATGTGTATACGAAGAAAGTAGTTGCCGCTTTCGTGCTGTAAATGTAGACCACTGCGTACCTTTCTGTCAGATCAGGCATGAAGCAAACTTTCGTAGATACAGTTTTAACTGCAAATGCTTTTTCCTTTGGAAAACAAAATAAGGGTATAAATAAAACCAAACCTAATAAGTACAATATTTATTCGCAGTCTTGGCAAGATTTCAACAAGGCCAAGTATTTTTGTTTGCATTGCTTGCTACATTTTAATTCCACATCATAACATGTAGTCGCTTTGAAAATTACTATTTTCTAGACTTGATTTCCTTTTTTCCATAAGCGTTTTTATCCGTTGGTGAGCGTACAACCATGATTGATGGATTGTTATCAATGTCATCTTGTTTGATGTTTTAAAACCGCACGAGATACATTTTTGCCGTCAGAGACGGAGAGACGTTTCTTGAAGACTCTTCAACAGATTTCGTTTCGAAAATTCGCAAAAGAAAACATGACAAACGATATTTCAGAGGTACTCAAAGTGTATTTATTATACTTGGAAGGAAAACAGTCCAGTGTTTGCTAACTCGACAAAACAGTTTTGAGCTTGGCAGCAAATGAAAAATGTAGTCTTTTAATTCTCCTCCGAACTCACATAAGTCTGGTGCCATAGGGAATGCAAAACAGATACCAGTAATAAACGTAATTTTTGTGATAAAAACAACTTTAAAATCTCTCTTAATATCACAAAACCAGTCACCAACTTTGGTGAAAAAGTGAATTAGGCTTTGAAGCCTTGACGCAGAATTTTGAAGTGAGAGAGACAGCTGTTGTTTTCATAAGCGGATCATCAACTTTAGCAATACTGGTTTAATTTCACTGATTCTTTCTGCAAGTTTTGAGGTGCTGTCTCAAACGGTGAGATTTTCCGAGTATTATGTTTGACTACTTGTTTCTCGGAGTGAATCCACCAACTTCATTTGAACATTTGATTTGAATCATAGCGCTGAATATTTTTGGAATGTTGATGCTGTATCGATAAGGCTACATTGAACAAACTTCACCCAGCCAATATTTCTCACAAAGCCTTTAATTTTTGAATTTAAATGTCATTTTTAAGGTTGTGCAAAGATTTGTCAATTCCGTCAAAACCTGCCGGAGGACTGTTGCTACATGTTCTAATTTAACCATGTAAAACAATGCCTTTCCACAAGGGCTTACTATTTCCAGACAAAACGTGGGTTCAAAAAGGCCTTCCTTGTAGCGATAGTTCTCGCGGTTTTGACGGATGTGTAGCAAGTTCTTCACACCACTATTCACAAGTTTCCCAAGCTTTGTCTCCACCTCTCAGATTTTCAAACCACAACTTCGACAATTTTCCTGCACTTTCCCGTTCGAATCCCGTATGGGTCGCCAGAAAGTCGTCAATGGGGGGGCTTTACGTTTGTGTGGGGGGCTTAACGTTCGCGCAGGGGGGGCTTGACATTCAAATTTGACAAATATTTCACTGACTTATAGTGTTTCAAATTTCAATTTGGGGGGTCTTGGAGCTTTGTTTGGGGGGGATAAGCCCACCAAAGCCCCCCGAACTGTTGCAGAACTTGAAATTGGATTCACGTTCCGCAGTTTTTTTATTTAGTTTTTACTTGCCAGCTTAGGACCTTGCATGGGATTTGAATAAATCATGAAGCACCGTTCAATGTTTTATGGAACATTTCTACATAGCCTACCGTAACCTTGTGAGCGCACTAACAGCAGTGCATGACTTACCGTTGTTTGAACTGTTGAAGTTTGCATTTTTACAACACTGTCTTACTAATTTGCCTGCTAATCGTTTTTTAACTGTCAAATTGGAATTATGTGCTATTGCTTAAAATAGAATATCTATCTACTTTTTCGTTAGAATCAATAAGCGTTGTTTCAGAAGCTACATAAAAAAACATGACATTGCGCTTAAGCGGTCGAAAAGGAGTAAGATGATCGCGACATTGCTTGTTTATTTAATAAAGGAGTAAAAGAAGTTTACAATTGGCCAGCTGTTGGGCCACCTTTCTATTGACAGAAGAGATCAAGAACAAGAATCGCCTAATGCAGGGGTGTGCAGTCATGCAGCACTGCCCGGCCAAATTCACATAACCAGATTGACCCACGGGCCACAGCCGGGTGTGTCTAGATCTGTGGGTGAGACAACTCGTTGGCCACCAACGGAACAGTGCCAATACCCTGTAAAAACTGTAATGCTTAACTTTAGAGTCTGGCCCTTTCCGCGGGCCACAAAACTGCAGCTCCCGGGCCACTTTTGGCCCGAGGGTAACAGGTTGCACACTCCTGCCCTAATCGATTGCGTGCAGGAGTGAGATATTCCGGGAATTGCCCGTATGTTAAGCTCTTTGAAGTGAATAGAAACCTATTTAGCAGAACAAAGGCAAAAACGGTGTCCAGCTGAGTTTGCCAAATATAGAAAATGCGAGATGTGCAACTGCAAAACGTCGATCGCTAATAGCAGTGACAATCGCGCGTGCACTGAAACTGGAAGCTAAAGAGCTTTCGCTTTTATTAGCTATCAACTTTAATTGCACGCGCGATGGATTGCCGCGACTTAAATAACACCGGCAATGCCGTGTAAGCGACTCGTTTGGAAGACAGACTCGTTTAAACACCGTTTCGAACCACTGGTTGACAAGTACAAGTAAATCACGAATTTTATACCTCTGTAATTGCCCGAAGCCACATTCACACAGAAAAACAGGGAAATAAATGATATAGGGTACCAGCCCACAAACGGAACTAGTTTCAAATATTAGATATTTGTTAATCGCGGTTTTCAGCCTGCTGTAATGAGACACACAAAACGTTACGTGAATTTTAGCATGAACCCCGAAAAATATTTCAAGTGTAAACGTGGAAACATAAAAGTATCTTTCTCCTAGAGTATAGGGAAGACTTTGGAGTCTTGCAAAGATGTTTAAGAACGAAAACTGCAAAGGTTTCGCCAAAAGAAGTGATTTACTTAGAATCACATTGTACTTTGTTCATTGTTTTTGCACTGTTGTTTCCAATAGCATGCAGTGTATTACATAGGCTACTTGCATGTTTATATTAGAGAATGTCAAAATGATTATACGTCCATTTTGAAATTAAACAATAAACGTAAACATTCGTCAGGTTTCAAAGTTATGAGTGGAATTTGCTCGAAAACTGTTTCGCGCTTATTGTTTGCGAAAAGGAGGGTTGCTGGTCGCGGAAGGCGAGGAATTTGCGTCCTGACGCGTACAGTTCCACATTTCACCAGCTCACCGTTGCTAAGTTTCACACACAGTTCGCGAGTTGATCAAAACAACTGATCTAGATTGTAAAATTCCTGCAACGCGCGCAAGATCAGAAGCGCGGCGATGATTCCAGTTGTATAAACACGTTATGCTTCAAAGGATTGTTGACTTAGCAACAATCTCCTCAGTGACACTTAACAGTTGCAACGAAGTGCGTTGCGCCCACACGCCTGACGTCACATCCTTAATGAATTTGGCTAAGTTAGTTGAAAAGTTCAAATTGACCTCGACCAAGTTGTCACTGCACGTGGATCACACTGCACAGAAATGGGTTGACGTTGTCTTTGGAGACGAACGCGTATGCTATTAATTGCTTTCATAAATAAAGGCGTCCAGCGTCCTGAAGCATATCATCACGTTTTTTGGTTATGTGTTGTTCAGAAAAACAATGCTGCTTAGTCCGCATAGGCCTACTTATCCTTGCGCTGCATGCTTTTAAGCTCCGCATTTACTCAGCGACAAGCCTGCACGTCTTCAGATAAATTTGTTTAATTAAGTGTAGTCAACAATGCCAAGAGACGTCTCCTGTAGTAACTGGTTCGAGTTTTGCATTGGTGTTTGTTAAACACCTTGACATGCAACAACGTGTTCAATGAAGTTTTGATCACTTTTAAGTAACGGTATGACTTTCGTGGTCACAACGCAATGCAAACGTATTTAAAAGCCGTTCAGTTTTTGAAAAATCTCTTAACTGTCGTCACAAACTAAGCGCAAGCTTTTAAAAGTGGTGTGAGCGTTGAAAAAGGATTTCAATAAATAGACAGAACCGTTATCACGTGTGCTTTTGTACATGTGCACGGGTGATGACTGCTAATGTCTGTGCTTTTAATCATTTACAATTACAACAACGTTTTGTTTCGTCGGTCTGTTCAATGAGGTAACCGCCATCACACAAAATCTACGAAAATCTTGGGAAACATCACCTAGCGCTGTGATTCAATGTCATGCATCGCCGCACAACTCTAAGTGAACAGCGACTTCTACCGCAGCAGTTCTATGAAGGTTTCCACCAATCACCGTGCAGATAGATATATCGGCTGGTTGCCTACTTGTCCTGCACAGCTGTTGGCGTCTACACCTCTGTTATGGCATGCCGCAATACAAGCAACGGGTCGCACTGTACGTTTAAAAATGAGGACATGTGAGTTTTGGACAGGGCGGCAAAATGAAAACGGAAAAATGTTTGATCCGTATTTTCAAAGTTTAAAGTCAAGCTTGCCCGAAATATCTAGTAATTTAAAATTGCGCGCGTGGATTAAAACTGAAATCTTTATCTTCGTAAACGCTGGTCCTCCACACATCGGGAAGGTGTGTGCTTCACAGTTTCCACCAGGGATTTGGAGCCGGGGCCCAAGCAATTTTGGATGGCTGGAGCCAGAGCCAAAAATATTTAGATGGTGGAGCCGGAGCCCGAAATTTGGGTTCCGGTTCAAGCGAATTATACAAATAATACCCTGTTTTTCGGACCAAATTGTTCTGGAGCCAGAGACAAAAATCTCAAGATGTTGGAGCCAGAACTGGAGCCAATAAAATTAGATGCTCGGAGCCGGAGCCTGAAATTTGAGTAACGGCTCCACAGCCCTAGTTTCCACACACCACCAGGTGCTTTGACAAGAAATATCGTCAGAAAGTCATTTTTGTTCTGAAAAGTTTGACCAACTCGATGCGGAATACACAGAAAAGCAGAAATCGTTCACTGCCGTCACGCTCGGAAAACTTCGCACGCAGCATAACCGAAGTCCGATAGGCAGGGTTGCCATCGATCTTGACTCAAAAATAGGGACAACCGGGAAATAAAATGAGCTCTTGTCTCAGTTTACATTCACTTGTGAGATGGACATGACTGTCTTTTCGATAAGGCCGTTTCTCTCTTTGGTCCGAATCATGGGAGAACACCCTCTCCAAAAACGCATTGCTGACTGGAAAGTATGACAAAATATAAGGACGCATGCCATAATAAGAACAGAAAATTGTTTAAGACACACCTTCAAGGTAAGGGCAAATCTTAGAAATAAGGACGGTATGGCAGCCCTGTGGGCGATAGGTCTATGTATGAGGTGGATTTAAGCAAAATAAAATCCTACAGTGCATGGTTCGGTGGACGAGCAATACTCGCACTCTATCTCAACAAGTGCAAGAAATAAAACGTTTGATTCGTGTTTCTGGCCGCTTCCTAAATATTAACAAACTCTACAACAATTACTCTCAGGCAAAGACTTCATAGCTTTATCTGGATAGGTAGACGGAAGGGGGAAGAGCAAACCATCAAGCGTGGTTTTCATTGCAGAAATAGAAAAAAAATATGTGAAAAACCACTTAACCTGCTTGCGGCTGTTTTTGCATGCCAAAGAATATAAATAAATGGATTTTAAAGGGTAATCTCACCTAGGTAACCGGAAAATTGCAGCAAGGACACCTTTTCTCGTGCTTGATGATATTTGCAAGGACTCTTTCATCAACAGTTTATTGTAGTAATTGCTTTTAGCTACACAATGCTTCTGAAATATTCATGAATTACAGCAATCAGCAATCTGAAATGGAGTTCTGCCGAGCCGGCTTACAGAGCAAAAGCAAAAAATCGGAAAAAGTACTTTCGCTTAACAAGCGTCACGTCGAGTGCTGAAAGCAGCGTCAGTGGTGTGCGAAATGAAATCAAACCGGAGACGAACATGGTTTCGATTTTTTAGCTTTCGATTTATTGCAGGAGCTGTTTGCACTGATTTTTCCAACATTGCCGATTCTTTTCAAAGAAGACATTTGTCGCCTTTTCATACTTTTACAGCAGAAAGCTGTTCGTTGGCAAGTTCCGCTGAGTTGCGTGCACCAGTTTTAAGCCTTTAGAACTGGTGGAGATCGTATATTATTTCAGTCCTTTTTACTCACGTACAAAAGCGATTAATCAGCATAAAACAAAAGCAATTTATCGCATTGTGCAGAGCGTACGAGTGGCACCAGCATAATAGTTCCTGACTCAGGAGAACGCAAACCTTCAGTCGACGTCAACTCGAATGAGATATTTGTTTCGTAACAAAGCACTGCTCACTATGGCATGTAGTTATCGCGCGGTTTTTATTAAAGAAACATAACTTTTCCGATTTCTTCGCAAAAACGGACTAGTTTATCTGGTTCGACGAAACTGATATTTTTAAACATTAATCAAGGCTTAGACAAGTCTGTCTCAGATTAGAGGGCGCTTATTTCCTTATTTCAGCTAACCACATTTTTTGAATAACACAATGAAAAAGTTAAACTGACGATGCACGGTGGACACAATGAAAAGCAGGGAGAGGGATCAACCCGCAACAAAGCTATTAAACTCGTCTGAACAGAAATCTGCGCAAGTGTTTGTTGCAACTGCATTGTGAAGTACCATCGCTGCTCCCGAAGTCATTACTTCAGTCACACTGTCGATCGAACGACATCAACCGTTGTGAAAAAATGACACTTAACGGAAAATTGTTGATCAGAGATGACAAAACGTTCAAGGGTGTTTTAATAGTCTGAACTTCGTTTATATGAAACAGAACAAAAACGCGGCCACTTCGTAAAAATCGCTTCAGGCTCTGTTTCGAATCAGATTCGAGTGTAAAATGTCCCGTAATTGCTGAAGAGCTTCCCAGAACATGACGTGAACAGCTGGGTTACGTGTGGGGTGATATTTGAAAAACGCAGCTGTCGGAAACCTCCTCTGCATTTCACTCAGGGTTACAGTGCATGAAAATTCAAAAATGCTTTTCCGTTTCACAACTGAAGGTTACGAAACACTGACAAATTAACAAATACCAGTCACACTTGAGCATTTGAATAAGAGATGATGATGAGAATTTGAACAAGAGCTGATTCTATTTGAATAAGAGCTGATGATGTCCACATCGTAGGCGAAATATATACTCTGTAAGATCTTAAAGTGTCTGATTCTTTGCTGAGAAAGAATTTCTCTGTAAGATCTTAAACTCTTTCCACGGACAGTGTCACACTTGAGCAAGTATTTTTCTTCTTATTTATTTGTGGTCCCAAAGCGCAGGTCATGAAGCAAATTCTTTCGCTTTACTGTTAGGATCAAAGCACTTGCTGATTTACTGTATGTGCAGGCCAATGTCTTTGGTTTCATGTTTCGTGCCACACTCTTCAAAAAAACTGCATCAAAAGCCTCAAAATCACTCACCCTTCTGTCTTTCCAAGACTCAAATAGGAACGTTGTGTTTCGTAGACGTGAAAATCGTTCTATTCAAGCACCTGCTTGGCAGGTTGGCATGGAAACAACCGTTTTGCATGAAGTTCATCAGCATAATAATTCAAAACGAACGACCGACAGGCTTTCAATCCACACATCGCCTCGTGCAACAAGCTGGCAGGTTGATGACGTAGACTGAAGGAAACTGCTGAGCGGGATGAAGTGAAGTACGGGCGACAGAACTGCGCATGCGCAGTAACAAAAAGCAAGGAAAAGCGTCTCAATAAGAAAAAACTTGGCGCGCGGGCATCGAGTGCGAACGTCCAAACCGCTAGACGGCGTCCTCATTGAGCGCATCCGTCCAGGCCACCAGCTCTTGGGCTTCCTGGTCCCAGGCCTCGGACGCAGAAGGGCCGATGTTCACGTTACCTCTAGGAAAGTCCGCGAATGACGTCGAAGGCGTGGCCATTGTTTCGGAGCCTACGCAATTGAGGCGAATCACGATTTGCGACAAAAATGCATGGCGCTACAACAGAAAGTTATTCTAAGGTAGCTACAGTATGTCCAACCCAAATGGCTTTCTGAGCCAAAACGTATGCCACTATCCTAACCAGGGCCGCACATTGAATGACATATTATTGAGGGCGCACATTGAATGGCTTACTTTGATCTTAGCAAACTAAATTTAGCTTAAACGAACATATTGAAAGTGTTCGAATCCTAACTGCAATGGTAACAGACGTGATAAAGTGGCACTGAGGACCACCTGCATCAAAAATGTCAAATTCAAAATTATCAAAACAAGGACAAGTTGTCAGTATGTAGGATACTTTTACTACAGCGACAACCTGGGCCGCACAATAACCTCGACTGGGCCGCCGGTTGGGCATAGCTGTTCTAAGCCTTTAAAAGTTTTTTTAGGTAGTTATATTTTCGTGTAGTGAAGTAAAGCACTTAGTGCGGCTCAAAACGAGCGTTAACGCAAACAATTAGTTAATCATTGGAGTACACCCGCTTGTAACATATCTCATAATGGATCGCGTTCTTCTCACGCATTGAGTCTTCAAAGGTTGAGCCTCCCCCCAAACGTTTTTCGAAACAAAATCAAACACCTCAATGAACGATTGGTGAAGATGCGGACCTCAAATATCGCTTAGCCTTTCGTGACACATCATACTAGGGCCGAACAGCCACACCTAGCAACACAAGCATATCCCAATAAAAAGACCGTTTTTCAACTTTTCTTCACTTTCAATGCAAATGTTTATTCGGTGTTATATTAAGAAACACAAGTGTCTTCTATCTTTGTCGTCATGTGGTAACACTGTCGTGCATGTCGAAGAAACACTTTTGCAAGTTTCAAAAGCAACTTAAGGCAACCTAAGACGTATGTGTCTGAGATTCAAGGCGTTTCATGTTTGGACGATATTGTGACGCTCATGACTGCATTCCGCTGTATCGGGCAGCCACTGCGCAACGACTTTAAAACGCTGCGAATTTTACGACACTATCTTTATCCCGACACTATAATGCCCGCATTCGTATCTGGCAGGACGCGCAAATCATCGTCTGTTGAAGGACTTTCAACGCAAAAACCATAAAAACAACAACGTTTTCTCGCGATCTCTCTGTGTTAATCGATTCATGGCCACGATAAAGGACGCAGTTGCTGACAAGCGTACAGTCGTGTTTTGCCCAAGCTGACTAACGATTGTCCTGCGCACCTGAGGTACTCTTGACGATTGAACCGCTTAATTGGATGGACCTTGTTTCTTTTCTAAGACAAATAGCACCCACAGAAGCATCCCATTTTGCTTTCTTCTGAGACTAAAACGCATTGGCGAGCACAAAAATGTGATTAAATAAGTCAATTCAGATTTCGCTGAACCGTCGCTCTCGTGTATTGTTGCCCCTTTAACGACGTGGTGGGGCGATTGATCCACACCTCCCCACAAGAAAGTTCGCAAGCGGACACGACCTATTGGTTGCGGAAAAAATTACAAGTAAGTACTCTCCACAATAGGGGTAAGCAAGGCGAATCCTTGCTTACTCCCACTGTGGAGAGCACTTACTTGAATAGCAGCATGCAATCAGGTAATTTACTGTCTGGTGGTTTCAGGGTATAGTAAATGCGTCATCTTGGTGTGTAAGGTCTTGCATTGAACAAATTGCAGTTATTTTCGTAAAACGTAATGCTTGTATGAAAACAAAGGAAAGTTCTATCTCCACATGGGCACCACCAGAACCAACCGTAAATTTACCTCGATAGTTGGTACTGCGTAAGTTTGATTTGTTGAAAAACGGTTGTAAGCAAAAGGGCCTTGCAAACGCAGACGGGCTGGATTGACTCCATTTCAAACCCTAGCTACCAATGACTGAGGATTTTCAGTCGCAAATTGGAATAATGTTTAAAAATCATTCGTTTGCTCAAAAGCAAGGAATTTTCAATTGTAATTATATTATCAGTTTTACAAAAGTATTTGCAAGGTGATGTTGGTCTTTGTTACTTTATACGTTAACAAAAACTCGGTGCATTTAATGTACACAGAAATATGACAATCACAACAGAAGAACTTATTAGAAACCTCAGGGAGAGGAAACATGCAACTACTTCTTTATCCCGATTTCGCTTGATATGTGTCGCAAAACAATTGATGACCATTTTCACGTGTCTGGACGCAGGGGCGGATCCAGCCAGTAAGTTTAGGGGGGAGGGGGGCGATTTCAGTAACAGCTGGTAGTCAAGTCTCATAATGACTTCGCTACTGTAAGAGAGATGAGGTATACTTCACAGCACTGCTGTGACAAAACAATGGACGGAAATAGCCTTATATCGCGAATGTTAATTTCCGAATTTTACATAATCATGGCGAATGAAGTTTCTCTCGCAGGTTTTAGGGGGGTTGATCGCCCCAATCGCCCCCCTGCATCCGCCGCTGACTGGGCGTCAATCCTTTTTTCACGCAAAAAATAATCTTAGTTGAGACCTTTCGTTTATAATCATCTGCTGTTTTTCGCTTGGCTCTATTCGTTACGTTACAGTTATGCCCACTTCCAGGTGTGGAGCCCAGATTTGCTTTGTTGCTGTGTCCGTTGCTGCAAGCACCTCGTCACATGATGGCGCCTCATCACGCGATTTGCAGTAAAAGACGATTCTTCGCAAGGAGTAATTTTTTAAGGATCAACATCAATTTGAAGATTAAAGGCTTTAACACCAATTTTTAAAATGAAAACTTTGCGATCACTAATCAAAAGTATACAAGCGCAGAGGCGACAAAATGCCACGAGCGGTAAGTTTCAAAGGTGCGCTGAAAAGTCGCCTTTTTTAGTAACGTCGACGTTTAAAAAACGACGATGACATTTCTTTGGTCTTTACTACACTTCTGGGAAAAAAATTCCGGGGCCTCGCGACATTTCACAAAAAGTCCCCAAGCAGGCAGACGTTTTTTCCTTGGGCGAAAACTTCACCACGCAACATCGCTGACCATAGGTCTGGAGATCGAGCGACACCATGCAGGGATTAAAATCATGGAGAAAATATGCAACAGTGAAATTGGGGTTTGCGGTGTGGAGCTGTAGATGCAACGTGTTGTGAAATTCGTTACTGATTTCTGAAACGACTGCGCTCTTGCTGGTACGTTTATTGGCTGCGTGGGTACTCGTGCTCGCCTCAAGCATGTGTCCGTTGAGAGTGCTTGGCAGTCGTCTTTTCGCCAGTTGTCACTCAGCACGACCCAACCGTCGCTTGCAGATAGAACGTCAATTGGGTGGCGCACATGAGCTGAAGAACCGGCTTCTCTCAGAACCGTCGCTAGAAAGTTTTCAATAGGGGGGCTTTGCGTTTGTGCAGGGGGCTTGACATTCTAAAAATTGACAAAAACGCCACTGATTTACAGTGTGTCATATTTCAATTTGGGGGGCTTGGAGCTTTGTTTGGGGAGGATAAGCCCACCAAAGCCCCTTGTTGGCGACGGGACTGGCTTCTCTGCGTTGTTTTCTCAAGATAAACAAGTGGGTAAAGTTTATCCGTCCGCTCAGCACAACCCTTCTTATATTTTCCATGCCCGGCGATCCCTATTCTTCAAGTTATTGGAATGAGGAGTGATACCATTTTTACATGAGGGTTATAAGAAAACACTTTGGCACTTCTTCTGGGATCCCTAGATTTTGCGGTTCTTAAGCACCATACATTCACACTTGCATAGGCGTAGCCAGGGGAGGCCCAGTGGGCCATGGTCCCGACCAAATTTTTAGCGTATCTGGTCATTTTTTGCTTTGAAAAGCGGCGTCCTCAACAAGAATATTGCTGCAAGTTTGAAGTCAAACATTTTGTCCCCCAAAAAGATTTTGGTCGGGCTACGCCACTGCATACTTGTAACTCACCACCACCGCCACCTGACGGCTGGTTCATATAGAGCTTCTTCATCGCGGACACACGGTCCAGTTTTTTCTGCTTCGAGCGAGTTTCCTTCACCTCGCGACTGTTCGCCGGGGCCAAAGGCGACGAGGCGTGCTGTTTGATTCGTCTGGCGTCGGCCGGGGTCACCGTCCTCACGGCGGAAAAGTCTTGGTTCCACATCCGCAGCGTTATTTCGTCTTCGTCACATTCAACGTCTACAGACATGGAGGCGGTTTTACTCGAAGCTCTCTGGAAATTAAATCTTATCCGCTATTGAGGTGGGGATTTACCGGCCTGCACATATTTTTTCATTCAGCCCCGTGGGGCAAATCAGTACGGTATTCGCTCAGGCCACGACGTGTTCTGAGAAAGGGGACAACAAGTTCTATACGTTTAACAAACACGTTCGACTTTCCACTTTGCAATGCTAGCTTAACTTATTTCAGGTTTGCATGTTTAAATAGCAAGAGATTGCTGTCATGATATATCCCAAATTAGTTTCAAAACTCATTGGACTTCAAAATCAAAACTGCCTATACTGTAAAAGTTTTTCTCAATCTCAAACCAAGGTGCGCAAAATCGCAGTCAAAATTTTTAATGCCGAGAAGAGCGCAATGCTCGGGAACCGATGACATCACTTAACAGCTGTTGGTCACGCAACAGCGAGCAAAAAAACGTCACATTTCGTTTCTGATGTCGTATGCACACGTGTTTTCTTGTTCTGGGAGACTGCAGCGTCGAGCACAGAAACAAAGGCAAAGCAAAATGTTGAAAAGTTGGTCAAACACATTTTGAAAACACTAAAATGGAAGGAAAAGTTTAATAATAACACCAGCTACCAGTACTCGTAGCAACCAATGCGGTGTCGATGACCCAGTTTTGCGATTTTGACAAATCTTCATTTTTTTAAAACCTATCTGGTTAATAAAACTTGTACTTGCCAATCAAATTTTGATCTCATGCAACAATATAAGAACATCTACGGAGCCCGAAACAAGTTTCAACAGCCTGGTTGCCTGCAACATGTAATACTTTCCCATTACTGCCTGTAATATTTTCCCATTATCACTATGTTAGTTGCGAAAAATAGCCTTTCCTTAGATTTTTGCATGCAGTTTGAAAGGTGTATAAATACGTTGCAGATTTATTGTTCATATTTTTTTATGAAACATCCGGTCCTTTCTGGGGCGCTGCATATGTGAAAACTTAAGTTCATTAACTTTTAAGAAGTTCGGAAAAACATTTTCTAGCGGTCACGGCTTATAAACTAGCTACATCACGGGCAGATGAAACAGATTAAATCGCCCATTTTTTGGACGAACAGTAACTCTGCAGCGAGCTTTCAAAGCCAATCCAATGCTTTCACATAACAGAGGAAGTACTAAGCCCAAGAGTTCCTTGGGAAAATGCAGTAGGCCTAACTGTTGCCCCTGTAAGTTAAAAGTAAGCAATTCACGTTAACACACGTGCTAAGCAATAAAGATTTCGTTTACTTCGTTGAAGTTTTATCAGCAGTGCTGGCGCTCACAAAAGCGTGTTCTGTTATTTGCAAGAGAACACAAGCATAGCGCACGCTCACATCAAAATAATAAAGATGATTTCTAATGAGATAAAGGTCGGCATAAGCTTGAAGGGACTTGACAAGGAGCTGATGACACAACGATCTTCCGAATGTCGCGCGTACAACACCAAAAGCGTCCAACACTGTCCTGTTATTGTCAGCAAGGGGATTGGCACAGCACACCCTAGCAAAGTTCTAACAAACAGAAAGAACGGAGACTGATCACCTGTAAAAAGAAGTTAGTTCGCATTTTGCACGCCGCACTGCTGACAAGCTGCATTCAACCTAAACAAAACAGCCGGCTACTAAATAAAGACAGAATGCTGAGCTTGAACTTACATCTCGATATTGGTTTGGTGGTCGCAACTTGGGTCCATATTTTGTGGTAAACATCAAACGAAACTTGCTTCGCTTTCAGCGGCATACTGTTAATGGGTGTCAATTCCTTCGGAACATCGCGAACAACTTCGACTTTTTCCTTCGCCGGGTCAGCGAGAGCAGCCGCGAAGTTTTCCAGAAACTTCTCATGTAGAGCTTCTGCGCATGCGCACGAAAGCACGCGTTGAATTTCGGTGCGCGCGCTGCTTCGCCAAAAGCAGCTTTCCCACAATGAGAATAGTTACAGCCCGATTACGCGAACAAACGCACTCCGTATTTTGTTGGTTCGCACTACGACAATACAGCAGTTTCGACTTGAAACTGGAAAGACACCTTCGTTAGAGAAAAGTCAAACACGAGCGGGACATCGGAATCCGAAATGAATTTATAAACTTTAACAATGATACAAGTCCTTTCGGGCCAGTCAAGTAGCTTTACTCTTTAACTGGTCAACCAGTCGTTGGTATACTAGACCATCTTGAGATATTTCTGCCGTCACTGGACGTTTCATTTGCGAAAGGAATCACCAAAGTTGGTTTTGTGAAAATAACTACTAAACGAAGAAATATATTTTCCACCTGATAACATAGTTTCATTGGGTTAAACCGGAAGTCCCGCGTGCGCCAAAATTTTGGTGCCATCTGGCGTCAACATATTTGGCCATAACTCGACAGCCGATTGCGCTAGAGAGCTGTTCAAACACTCCAAAGATGCGGAAAGTCTTGTGGTTTCTATCAAAGAATTGGAAAGTTTTGGGTTTGAACTTTTCTGTGGGTGACGTCAAAACGGTATGTTTAGTTTTTTTGATGGGGTCATTAGGTCCTGGGCCTCAAAATCAAGAGGCAATTTTTTGTTTCCTTTTTTAAAAAACTAAGCGAAAATCCGTATCTATAGAGCCTTTGTTTGGTCTTCTAGCGTCAGTGATTGGAAAGTTATGGCCAAAAAATCAATAAATTATTAAATTAATTGTGGCGGAACCAATCACTACGGGATGTCGCGCTCACCTTGCACTTGCGCGCTTTCAGTGACGCAATGCTTGGCTATGTCAGCGTAGTCGTTTGGTGAGTTTTGCAAGAGTGCAGCCGCTTCGCTGTTTACAGGACTGGTAAGAACAGGGTTGGACAGCAAGGACTGGAAAAAAACGGAGATGAAATGCGTGATTCATGTTTTTGTTCGTTAAGCACTTTCACGTGTTCACGCAACAACATGTAAAAAGGTAGTAACAAAGACCTACCTCAACAAACAAGACATGCGTAGAATAAACACATTTCAACAAATATTGATTAACTCGACCAGCGACGGAAGTTCGCTTCATACATCTACCTGCACATTCAGGAGTATGGATGTTAGAGTTATGGACAAAACTTTTCCAGATTGACTTTGCTTCATGAATTCCACGCAGAGTTTTCCGGTTGCTGCATCAACTTAAAAACAATTCAAATTCAGAAATAGACGATTCTATCTAAACATGAGTTGAGGAATCGCATTCGTAGTCGAAATATATACATTGTCAAACACCACTGCCTATATCGAAAAGAATCCTTTCACAGGTAAGAATCAGACACTAAAACCTTAGTAGAGTATATTTCGCCTACTAGAATGTAAGCGTCATTAGCTCTTATTCAAACAGAATCAAACACCAAAGTGATTGATTTTCTGCTGAGAAAAAGTTCCCTTTGATAGATAAAGTTCACACAAACTGCAAATAAATTGAATGTAGAGATAAATCATGGCAGTTTTTAAAACAAAATCACGGCAACTGTTTGCATGTTACACTAAAACTTAAGTGGCTACATTTCCTTGCTACTTCTCCAGACATTTTACCCTTACTTTCATCTTAAGTGGCACACTCATAAGTGCTGACTTGACAGACTTCCCAAAATGCTCAAAAATGTATTACCGGTAACCCCTAGGATTCACATTATTAAAATCATCAATTAACTTTGACAAATGGTTTCAATTACTCATATCTAGTGTCGCAACCTCTCCACTGGCGTTGCGCTGAATGCGCGGTTCACCACGAACGGAATGTGCGCGAAGAACAACACCTCTATGGATGGGGCATGAACAAACAAATAGAGTGATCTCGTCGGGTGAACTCTATTGTTGCTTGCTGCCACAGTGCGAAGCTTTGCGAACATGCCACTCAGGCTTTCCGATCGCAACACCAGTATGGCTGCCAGGTATAACGTACAGTATGTTTGGAAACAGCTTTACTGGCAAACGTTCACAAACAAAATAAAACATAACTAACAAAGTTCAACTTACTGTTTGGATGAAACGGAATGGTATTGAAAGTGATGTCTGGTGGTTCTTCATTATAATGTTCAGAAAACTTAAGAGTTACATGAAATTTTCCATCTTCCCACACACTATCTTTCAATCCTGTAATGTAGTTGATTTTTATAGTCTCCTCATTCATAAGCATAAACTTGTATGTATATACATGCAAGCAAAACTGTAATTGTTAGCACACCTAATTTCATTCAAGTTTAAACAACTGTACAAAGTTTATCAAGTGAGTAAGGCATTACTGAACTAAACACTTTAGCTGATGTGCAACTTTGTGTTTCAAGCAGTGAGTGCTGTCAGTGTAAAGTTTTGAGTGTAAACTCATCTCATGTCAGTGTAAACAAAGGCCAAAATAAACTTCACACTTTGCTGGCTAAAATTCGGTCACCTTGAAAAAATCATGAAAACAGACAAAGAGCAAGCAAATTGACACATACTACAGTACACACTCCATACAAATATTGACCACAGCATTAGCAGCACCATAGGTTTTTGCATTCAAAACTTTGAAAATAATGGTGGACATCATTTTGAGTTGTTACAGTAAAAGTGAAAGGCTCATACAAATAAAAGGTTCTGTGCAGCAGGTGCACCCTAAATTCATTAAGCAATTGTAAAAGGATGTCGAAGCAAACTGATGAATGTTTGTATAACCTGGAGGGAGAGGTGGCAGGCAGATGATGATGGCCAAATACAAAGAAAAAGTTTACCTGACAGCACGGCAATGCACAGTAGTGGGGCAGATGGTACACGGTACACTGTAATTCCCCATAATGGCTCAACTTCCAGGTGTTGTAGTTCACGATCCAATAACAAAAATGAACGACAATGCATCACCTTGAGGTGTCAGCATTTGCTGATCAAAAATATGTCTTCTTATATAACACCAAAGCAGTTGTTTTCTTTTAGCTGAAGTATATCATGATCAGGTTTTTATTTGCTTGTTCCATACAAGAAAACACCACAATTTTAAAAATCAGCAGCAAAACATCACAATATTGACAAATGCAAATTCAACAAATACACATGTTTTTCCATACCAGACTTAGGCTGATTCGAAAAATTCTTTAAAATTATGGAGTTGAAACAATAACAGCCAAACAGAAAAACTGATTAAAATCTGCTAGATTATACAACTAGTTTGATTAAATAAATCATTAATCCTTACACCATCCCTGTTCCTGTTTTTCATACAAAATATTTCACAAATTAGAATAATGCGTGCAATAAGCATCATGTGAAATGATGAAATATGGCTGAGTGCATGGTGTGTCATTGTATACCTTTGATGTTACGCTTAATGCAGCCGAACAGTGTAAAAACCAACCCTGGTGCTGGATAGATTAATTTTTTTCATGTCCATTACCAATTGCTTGAATGACATAGATGTGTTATTTTATCAAAATGATGTGCAAACATTGTTTTAAAAACCATAAATATGTTTGAAGATGTTTCTTTGTTATTTTCACATCTGTAAAGTAAAGTTCTAAACTCTTAATTCATCAAAAATTTTCACTACAGCAAATGCAACAAATAATAATGCATTCATTTTTGTTTGGTTGTTTTTAAGAAAACTGATTAGAAAACACTTGCTAAAGTACAACACTCAAATTTTGAAATTGAGTTTTTAACTTTAAAAGTATGCAAACTATGAAAAGAAGCTCATAAGGATTTCAGTGATATTCATTTTGAAAATAGATGTTTGCAAATCTTAGCTTTTCTATGTCTCATTTGAATTAACATGTTTCGAACATATGAAAAAGTATTTAATTTTAGCTTTATGGTTTGCTTAAAGTATCATTAAAACATTACATCATTTTGTACGTCAATGTATAACTCCTTTCAATGTATAATTCCTTCGCAACTACAAAAGCGAATAACATTGATTAAGACATGAAAAATGGCTTAGTGGCCAAACAAAAACATTATAAACTTACTGATGTTCAACATGCATTTTAACGTTAAACACACAAAAACAAACATTAAAATGCAAAAAGAAGGAAATTCTAAAAAAGCAAGAATGCATTACTTAAATAGGAACAAACACAAAATATAATAAGAAAAATTAAAAAGTATGCATAACTTTACAAAATTTAACACGTCTGGGAAAAATAGCTCCCATTTATTTAAAATATGTTCCAAAGCTTAGGAAGGAAATGATCTGAGTTATTTGAAATGAAATGAAGAAAACTGCATTTTCAAAGCATGTAACAATAAGTATTTCGTCTATTCAACGTATACCAAAAAATAAACAAAAATTAAATAAGGCTTTGTTTGCCTGGACTCTAGCCAAATGCTCTAGCCACTAGAACATAACCACCATGGGTCTTCTAAAAATAAGGAAAATTTGACCAATTAATCTGTAGCAAATATTCATTTAAATTTCACAAGGAACTTAAGGCTAAGTTGTTTATTGATGTTAACATGCTCTTGAATGGAAACTTACAGTCTTAGATCTGTACTAGCCAACGCTATCAGGTTCGTAGCCAATTTATTTTGTTATATACTGTGCAAGCCTAGCTCAGAAATTTGTTATACTTGAAGAGGATAAAAGTTATGTGAAGCAATATCTGGCATAAATAGCCTAACCAATGTTATATGATGCAGTTTTTCATCAAATACTTGCAATTGGCTTTGCGAATCCCAACCAGTATGCATAAGCATTTTCAGCGGAGTTTAGTGGCAAGCTCACCATGGTAATAGCAGAAAACCAATCACTGAATCAGTGTCTAAACATATATAATTGTTGTGGCAGTTCTTTGGAATTGCATTGCTCAAGGTTACAACAGCAGGTCATGTTAAGGATTTTGTTCGGCATGGCATAGGCTACTGCAATCACGTAAGACTTGCTATGGACTACTGTAATTCGTAATAGCAACTTCATGCGAAATTTGGTCTAGCCTTAAGCCTACTCGCTGTAGAGTTCTACTCAACTGTGTGCAACATTTACCTGTACAAAATTGATAACGGCTCGTGGCAAGTCCAAGTCTTATGGTAAAAGAAATAAAAGGCAAAAAAACATACGATGATTAGGCTAAAGGAAATAAATAGCTACTGACAATGATATATCAAATTTCGTTAAATATGCAGCAAGTCTTCTGCCCTCTTACTGATTCTCGTCGGCCGAAGCATCATGTCACCTAGTTACGTCATTACGTAGCGACATCGAGTGGTTGGAAAGATCATTCTGAGTAGCTACTGGTCGGAAAGAAGTGGGCTTCAAAATATGACGAGTAAAAGCCTAATATGACCAATACCTCTTACAGTTTAATGAGATTGCGTTAATGTACATTGTTTATCGCTTGTTATGAAGCTCTTGATTACGCTATAAGTGGCTTATTTGACGGTTCTTTTTCGTATCATGTATGCCAATTGCCCACCTGCATTCTGTACGAGCCGGTATGAAAGACATATTTGACAGTCTAACTTGTAGTTTATCATTTTGAAGAGCACAAGAGCTATACAAGAAAAAGCAATGCATGCAGGTTTGGATTTTAGTTTCTTTGACAACTGAGCAGAGCTAATAATGACATTTATTGTTTGCCTAAAGCAGTTTTATTGGCAACAATTCAAATTGCTATGAGCAATCAAACAAAAAAATGTGATGGTCGTAAAAAAACACCCGAAAAACTTCAAATTAAATCACATGGGATTTTCTGCAACTTCAGATTAAGCTAACTGGAAACTTATTGCAGCTACTGCTGCAATGCCGTTGGCGTGACTTTTCAAAAAGTGTTTATGTCCGCAGTGAAGCTTAAAACTTTCTGTAGGCCTAAACATATGCCGATAATAAACAAGCAAAATATATTATTGTTGCTGGTGAGGAAGAAATTGTGGCTTTACGCCAAGTTTATTCAGTATGCCCTGTTTTGCTGGACCGGAATAATGAATGTAAAGTAGGTTATGCTACTTTTAAATATCCAGAGATACAATAATATTGCTGATTTTTATAATTTGTTTCGGCATATTTTTGAGATAAAAGAATAAATCTTTGTCAAGACGGCAGCTAAGGCAATGTGTGGAAACCAAGGTTTCAGGGAAGACAATTCAAAATAAACAAAAAATGTAAAAGCCTGCTGGGATCTGCTGATATTCATGCAGGATAGAAAGTAACAGCACCGGCTTCCTCACTGTGTGAATTTGTCGAACTCAGACGAATCAGGGTAGCATATGTTATTTTTAGGACAAGAATGCGTTGATACAGCTAAAAATCAGGGCGTTAGTTGGGGTTCAGTGGTAGATCCATCAACTTGGGGGAAAGAGGCAAAGATTTTGAAGGAGGCCCTTTGCCAGAGGTAGTCAATCATGCTACTTAAAAATTCACAGCCAACACGAAATTAATATGGATCCCATGATAGGCCTATGCATATTTCATATCGTGTCGGTACTATTCAAAACTACTCGTGCATATAATAATAATAATAGGACACTCTACATTTGTAATTGGTGCTAATTACTATGTTGCTTCAAAGCGTGGCAGTTTTTTCAACTCGTCATCCATAACGTTTGTTATTAACCTTCCCACTTCATATTACTTAGTTTACTATGTTCTGGCTTAGAAATACCATCAGGCCAGGCCACATACAGGCAAAACACATATTGTTTATCGTGAACACTGTAAATGCATGTATGCCCAAATGGCCGTTTTTGTACTTTTCAATGTAAATCACATGCTGCCCTCAGCAGGCCCGTAGCCAGGTTTTAAGTTCATTTGGGGAAAAGTACATTTTAGGGGTGCAAAATTTTTGTATTTATTAGCCTATTATATGTATGAAGCAAAATGCATAAAAACGTTTCTGAAAAGAACAAAATTTCCGCGGGAACAAATAAATTTGGGGAACACTGTCACTGCTCCCATGTCTGCGGGCCTGCGCCTCAGAACTAACTAAAGCTGCACTCATGGGCGTCGAAAGGAGGGCAGAGGGGGGCTTTGTCCCCCCTGGATTTTGAAATATTTAGCAAAAAAGGTGTTTTCGTACTTTCGAGTGGGAAAAAACGAATTTCACCACTTTTGGCCCCCCCTGGAAAAATTTTTGAAAAATCCTCTAGTGCACCCCCTGGAAAAATCCTTCCGACGCCCATGTCTGTATTCCGGTAAAATTTGGGGGGACACTGCCCCGTGTCTACTACGGACCTGCGCCTCAGAACTAGACAACTAAACTTGCACCTATGTTTTTTGTTTGAAATTCACTATTCAGTACCCCGACACTGCGTGCATGCTGTATTACAAAAGTAAAGTTGATCAAAACTTTCGTAATGTTTTAATTGATCGTGTTACACAAAAAAGATGTAATCAAAGTTTTACTATGACAATCAAACAGACAAAGCAAAAATATGAAAACCAGCAGTAGGCTACATAGGTTATTAGTTGCTGTTTGACTTGCACCTCATAAGTAGGCTACAACTAGAGCTTTGAACCTATTCGAAACATTGCTGTGAAGCAGGATTGGCAAGCAACCATGCATGTGCTAAGCACAAAACTTAATCGACATTCTACGAAGGGGGAATGGAGCGACGCTTGGAAAAGGGGGGCCAAGGCAAGTGCTTCATTTGCCACAGCCTAAATGTACCACTGATGGGTTGGCAGTTGTGAACTGAAACCTATAGCCTACTGCAAATTCTCCCAGTTAAACCGCAAAAAAGTTTAAGCACTGCTCCTTTGACATGCTCTTCTTAGTGTTATGATTCGCAGGCCGTTTTCACCAAATTTTTACGCAATGCTGTACGCACTGTATAGCCTATATTCCGGCCGTTTGTGAGTAGCCTATATACAATGCACATTTTTGTGAGCAGTAGCGCAGGTGCAAGGCCTTGAGCAGAGTTCAGTACGGTAACTGTCCAGGGAAAATAGCGATTGCCTAATCCACTTTTAATCTCTGGATTTGACGAACATTAGCCTAATTATCATTATAAAGTTGTGAGTCATGACAACAAAAACTGTGACAGTAATCAGAAACAAATTGTTTTCTCCCAAGTTTTTCTACACTTCGTGTTACTGTGCCTAATATTCTGCTTCTCCGAAGTTTAAAATGGTAAGTGCTTTGAATTAGACATTGGAAGCTAATAAAACAGTAGGTCACGAATATTTTCTGTAGTTCGGTAACCAGTAAACAATAGAACAACCTCGTAAATCATTCAAAGTCTGAACACCTTTTCTTGACCCAAATGCAATGGCCTGTAGCGCATTTTCGATGGTCTTTAACGGTTTCCCTAAAAAGGCCTTTGCACAAGCCGAAAAGATTGAGAGAGGGTACTTGAAGAATCTTCAACTGTTAAGTAAAAGATACTTTAATTATTTTAATTCTTATTTAATTTTTTGTATTTAGGTGGAACCCCACTAACACGATCATCCACTGGACGGCACGCAAACGGTTGTGTTATAGGGGTGTTCGCATTAGTGGGTTTAATCGCAATTGCATACCAAAGGGTTTCACGTATTATAACGGCCGCTTCTTTTTTGTTATCCACACAACAGGGTTTAGAGTATTTATAGAACATACCGTATTTATTCGAGTATAACGCGCAAAATTTTGTACGGAATTTTAATCAAAATTTAAGGGTGCGCGTTATACACGAGTTTTTTCATCAGCACGCTTTA
>JGI24158J21664_10000374_pt1 | contig 39058 bp, 19 predicted proteins | sample Ectturendosymbi3_FD_21664 | JGI IMG/M metagenome (IMG submission 21664) | reverse complement strand
TTCAGAAACCATGTCTATGGTGGCCCATGGCTGTCAAGTGTATTTTCAAATATTTTAATGCGTTTTCATTTTCATTTCGAATTCGTTTTCAATTTCAGTTTCAATTTCAGTCGCATTTTCAATTGCGTTTTCAACTTCAGTTTTATTTTCGTTTCAATTTCGTTTTCAATTTCATTTTAAACTTCGGTTTCATTTTCAATTCCGTTTTCAATTTGTTTTTCAATCTTGTTTGCAATTTTGTTTGCAATTTCGTTTTCAAATTCTTTTTCAATTTCATTTTCAATTTCGTTTCATTTTCGTTTTCTGACTTTGAAAACGAATTTAAAAATGAAATTGAAATGAAAATGAAATGACACTGAAAACGAAAATGAAACTAAATTGAAAATGAATTTGAAAACGAAATTACAAATGAAATTGTACATGAAAACTGAAAACGCACTTGACAGCCATGGGCTACCATACATGTCACTGTTTTTTAAACCAACTGTGTGGCAAACCATTCCGGTACCTCAAAGCACTTTTATTAAAATCATATTTACCAAAAAATCTTGGGGTTTGTTTTTAATTAGATATATGTGGTTTAGTGGTTCTAGTGACAATCGTGTGGTTTTTAGCAGGTGGCGGAGTCGGAAGTAAAATATCCGACTCCCGACTTTCCAAAATTTCCGAATCCGACCTTTCCAAAATTTCCGACTCCGACTCCTTAACATAAAGGGAATAAAATTTAGCTGTTAAAATCAATGGAAATCGTGGTACACAGCAGGAAACCTCCGTTTCAACAAAAATTTCAAATGAAATTGCACCATTTCAACAGGAATTCTCAATTTTAGAGTGTGATGTAAAAATGATCCAATTGGACATCCTGAGTCGGAGTCGGACAAAAACATCCGACTCCGACTCCCGGTGTTGCTAGGAATCCGACTCCGACTCCACCCAAAACCTCCGACTCCTTACGACTCCGGCCCCGACTCCACAACCCTGGTTTTTAGTAGCATTACATTTTATTTCGAAACTGACCAAATTTAAATTTATTATCACAAATTTGAGCATAATTATGTCTATTAAGCCCAACTCTCAGAATTAATGTGTTTTCATATTAAGTTCAGTGCTAGATATAGCACCATTGTGCAGTACCACTTGCTATACCACCACCATGGGCGTAGCCAGGGGACACTTGGGCCATGGCATGGTCCCCAAAATCCAAAACACATCATTTCCATAATTTGTCCCCCATTTTGCCAATTTGACTAAAATCTCGTACTGCGGTTGAGTGAACATGGTGACGTCATCTAAAAGCAAGCAATAAATCTTTGTTCCGCTACACATATGAGCCATGCTATCTTAAAGTGATAGATTTTGTTTGGTTTGGCACATTGAACTAAATAACAGATGATCCCGGAACAGTGCGTTATGGCACTGTGATCACCAGATAGTGATTATCGTCACAAAAGTACATGCGAGCTGAACTTAATCCCACACATCTTCCGCCGTTCACTTTCTGATACTCTCTTCGAAAGAGATGGATTACAATCTTTGCTTTGGGTAAATAACGTGAAATAGAGAAAGGTATCTTGTTTGACTTCTTTCAGGCGGTCGATCAAAAAGAATGACTAGTTGTCGGATACTTGCTTCGTGAAATATATTGTTCTTCAGTTAACAAAAGAATTTGCGAAGTTTCTACCGCTTTAGGATTGCTTGAGTTCATTTTATGGTTAGATTTCGTGAGCTCCTTCTGTGCTATGTTGATGAAAAAATTAAAAGAAAGCTTTTTTCCATGTACAGTAATAGCATCTTCTGTTTAACGTGAGTGGAAATATTTGGAGCTGCGATGATCAAGAAAACATAATATTGTCAAGGGCTAATTTCATTTCAATTGAGCTATGTAGCGTCTATATCGTGGAGGTGCTGGACCGAACTTGAATATGACAAGGGTTCTTGCATTTTAAGGTTGTTTGCTGTGACGTGTTTTTTCAGGTTCCATGACCTTATTACAATTGAACTCAAGTGAAAGTTTTCGGTAATTTTAGTGCCTCTTCGTTGCCGTGATTTTAAAAGTCCTCACTGCTGTTGAAGGACTTTAAGATCACTAATGTCGCTTTTTTACGAGAAGTTAATTTGCGCGCGGTGAAACGAATCGATGTCGCAACTGAAAGGCACGTGCGAGACGCTCGTAAATGACATGAGCTGTAAATGGAGTTCGTCGCACTCGTCCGTTTTTCTTCATGAAAGTTTCCTTGCGCTGGAGCGTAAGTTATGTAGCCACTCTCGGTCGGATGCGCCAGCAGTCGCCCAGGCGGCGCTGGAGGGTGGGGCAGAAACTACGCAGCGCGTGAACCTCGCCTTTGTCGCGGGGAAACAAATCGGACGGCAGCTCTTTCGCGTAAGCGACTGTAATCCGAAACCGACATTCGTGTAGGAAAGCTATTAGCCGATTAGCACTGGAGCGATGCTTGTGGAGATTGGCGCGTTTCCGAGTGCACAGTTTGATGAGCTGAAAAAAACTTAAACGTCTGTGTTTAGATCGGAAGAGATAACTGGTTGCCTGCTTTATGGCTCCTTACTTGTAGTCGTGCTTTTTTTTTGCAAGATGAGCAATTCAGTTTGTCAGTGGTATCGTAAAGGTAGCGGTTTCTGTTTCATCTGAAGGAAAGTGGTAGTATCGTCTGTTGTTTCCCTGCGGTTGTAAGAGAGAATTTCTTCAGTGCACAGCAAGACCATCGACCCAAAAAGCTGCAATGGCGTCTAATTCAGTGCCTCAGCATTGAACTACAAGTTTTGGTAAATTGGCAGGCAAATAAAACTAGTCTTGTTTACGCAGATCGTTGCGTCCTGCAGCGCTAATATTTGCGTGAAAGAGCCGGACCTAGTGCGGACTACACAGCGTGGTTCGCGGCTGCGCGCACCGCAGAAGTCCATTAAGCACAAGGGGTCATGATTCTGTGACGCTTCAAATTGTTGCTGGCGCTAATGGATGTTGTAGTGTTAGGAGGACAGTGTTCGACAACACATGCCCCGAAGTTGGCTGATATGGAGATGAACAAACGCTTGCACTGCCACGTAGCTAACGTTTGTTTGGCTCGTGTGATGGAAAACCGTTGTTAGCAGTACTTGTTACTATCAATTGCTCACTGTTGCAATTTTTGCTTTCTTACATCCCCGATCCCAACTTGAAACGCCCGATCAAGGGCAGTGTGTCGTGTTTCAAGTTATAATTAGACTTGGAGTAGCTTACCGTCATTAAAAAAGTTTAGTAATTGATTTAGTGGAGTGCTATTAGCTGCTGGTATCTACTGTGCTACGTTAAAACTAGTGGAATAAAGGCGTCGATCAACATTGACTGCAAATCGTATCTTATAGAGAAGTCGCCTAAATAAAGTTTGGATAGAACAAAAAAAATTATTTAAAGTTGTTCTCTTGCTTTTTTCAGACTATATGTTAATCAAACAATTTAGTGTCGATATAAGTGTTTTGTAGTAGGACTACGCAAAATGCTGGCATTTGTAACGTGATTTATGCACTTACTTAGTATCCGAAAAAAATTTGCGTGGTATAAACAACATTTATAGACATGACGTTAGCTTTTGCTACAAGTTACCGCCAAAATCAAGGCAAATGCTTTCCTTGCGCTACTGAAGGGGATTATGAAAATCATCACCATCCTGAACAGATTTCGTTGATCCAAAGCAATTGTGAATTGAAAACGCAAAAAAACTTGTGCTTCCTATTTAATGTTTACTTTCACGTTCAACACCCATGATGGTTGGAACTACAGGTGCTACGTCGATCCCAATTCTATAACGCTTTATTACCGTGTCATATGGCTGTGTAAGCTCTTGAACAATCACCATGTACCATTGATGGTGGGTTTTTGCACATTTTTCATTAATTATTTAAAGTTCTTTACGTAGACTGCGTGTTTTCTAGTGCAGTGTATAATTTCCATTTGTTTACAGTTTTAAATGCTCACCATCTGTAAACGTCACTAGCGAAAGGTAGTACTAATTTATACAAGGTACTATATTCACACCAAGTATTTGGATTTAATCAGCAACCGCTAAAGTCAGTTACGTCGTCGCTGCTGCAATGTGCAATATGTTGTGTTGCGCCAAACTTGCAGTGTTCGTATAAAAACGAAAACTTTATATTCACTGTAGCAAACAATCACCGCTGAGTTCCTAAACAAAACTTTCCTGATGTACAGTACCAATAGAAGAGCAAGCATATTTTCAGAATTTCTCTTTATTTTGCTGCAAATAGTCAATCGTAGTTGATATGGCTTTATCTGTTGTCGTGTAACTCGTTTAGACACAGATTTCGTTCCACCAGTTTTCAAAAATTTTGTAGATTTCTTCGACCCTGTACAACATAAAAATAATAGCCTCAATCAACTTGCTTGTGGTGATATAGTTGTGTTCCGGGAGTCAGTTTTGAGAATACCCCACGAGTTCAAAGTGAGTCTGGTTGTATTTTTTAGCCCAACCAAGTTTTAATATTTTTCTTGGTAGCAGCTGCTTTGCCTTGATCTACGAGTAACTCTTCCAGCTTTGATTAGACGTCTCAATGAAAAGCTTGCTTAAATGAATAACATTGGCCGTCAAGTCCCTTTGGAAATCGCCACTAATCTTGCTTGGGTCAGCAACACTGAGTCGATGACGCATTTTAATCATTCTCTACGAAACTTTTAGACTTTCTGCCAGTATTCACTTCGTTTTGGGGGAGGCTGCCGCAGTTTCTTCAAAGTTTCGGATAAGCTAGGAAGCTGCTGGCGAACTTAACACTGACGATACCTGCAATCTCCCTTGAAAACTTTCTGGCAGTGATTGTGGAGGGTAAGAATTCTTTCGCGCTTCTTTGGGTGTGCGATAGGCATTTTCATTCATTCATTTTCACCCAACCGCTTTTCCTCCCGGGAGGGCCGCAGGAACAACAGCCTTAGGAGATCTTGAAATGCTATTTCGAGGTCAACAAAACAAGCGTAGACGTGATTGCGCTACTCCCAACATATTTGAAAAATTTCTTTTGTTTCGCGGCATCTTTTTTCAAGGCACTTGTCATAAACTTTTCCTGGAAAGCTAAAGAAAGAAATGCGTTGGTCATTGTTACATTGCGTACTGACCCTCTCCTTGTGTATTAGGATGATAACCCCACTTTGTCAATCTTCCGGTGCCCTTCCAGAAGGCCAATTGACACGCACGAGTCAGCCAAACAACTCGCGTATTGAAGGCTTCAAGCATTTTGTAGCTGATGAATCTGCAGGTACCAACTGCTTTGAACTGTCGCCATTCGCTTTCTGCGTCCGCTGTGCATTCTGGCCGGGAGTTCTCGAAACAAGGACGATACGGTGTCTGCAAAGGTTTTTCACACATACTTTCCACCAGGGCCTTCCGCTTTATTCGGTAGGGCCTCTTTTTCTTGCAGGTTCGTGTAAACGTCTTGCTAAATGTTGAACATTACCTTATGAAGACGAACCGTTTGAAGAGGAAGAATTGTGGGGCACCTAAGAAATCTTAACCTTTTTTTAAACGAACAGTCGTCTTGATTTTAAAATCAGCTGCATAGTGTCGCCTAATTATGACATTTGTGAAATCTTGCATTTAGGGGCACAGTTAGTAATAGTTTTAGCTCAGTTACAAAGAAATCCATCTTTTTCGTTTAACACAGTTTTGAAAATATGGGTTCAGCTTGGAATGCTTCACAGAAGTTGTGAACCACTGGTAAAAAGTCTTGCTCTGATGGCCAACGTTTGGTCATTAACATATGTCGCGAATGCCTGCGATGTTGGCGTACTTCTTGTGTGCGGCTAGTTCGTAATCGCGTGCAAGAAATGTGTTCAAAGTGAATTGGAGCAATGAGAAAATGAGCATGTTCAAAAATGCAAGTGCGAAGAGAGTCCGACTCTAAAATACGTCATGTTGGTTGAGCCAAATTACTGACGTTCCAGCATTTCATGAGTTATGTTGAAGGTGTGGAATGACATTTTAACGGATTTCTAATTTATTTTGCAACATCTGGAAGCAGGCCCGTAACTAGGGCGGGCGAAGCTCCCCTGGAAATTTTTTCGCCTCCCCTGGAAAAACGTGTTGGACATAGTTTAAAAAAATTTGGCCCCGCTCAGAAAATTCTATGCCCCCTGGTGTCCCAAACTGGTTACTACTACTGGCCTGTCTAGAAGTCTCATCTAACCTGTTGACCCGAACAAGGATTCAAATCAAGTGACACGAACTGGGATGCAAATCAAGGTTGATGAAAAAGGCAACTTGCCAAGCTTTGTAGTTCGTCGCAAGTCCATCAGTTACAAGGTTTGAGATTATCGAAACGAACGACTGAGAAGTGCGGTGGAATTTCAGTACTTTTAGCAACACACCATGAAACACCCTGGTGGAGCTGAAGAGAGAGCGATTGCTGAACAACGGCACTACTTATAATTATATTGCAGAAGCTGAATCTTTCGCCTCAGTGCCTTTGGTTTGCGGACTCTTTAGTGGTTGCCGAATAATTTCCTGGCGAAAGATAGTAAAAATCTTTGTTTTATTTTATTTGTTTAAAGTTGCGCTTACATGAAAGTCTGGTATTTTGGTTGTTTGTTTAGCTGCACACAATGCTGATATGCACGGGCGTCACACGTTATGCGGAGAGTAGCTGCGCTGAATTGAAGCATTTTTGTCCGTTTACGTATCATGCTGCTGCGTCAGAATTTGTTGCTATCGCTTCGATGCGCATCTTTAGTGGTCGTCAAATTATGAAAATCTTTTTTTTACTGATTTTTATGCTGCTAACATTCCGTTGTTAAGATTTTTATTAGGCGTTGGAGTTCTTGACTTGAAGGCAATCCTGTTTTAATTTGATCTTCATTACATTGTGATGCAGCTTGGGTGTATGACAAGGGTGTTTCGTTTGAATGAGAAAAATGGAGAATGATGCTGAACTGCCGTTTTTCTGTATGAGCCACGTAGTTACCTGCGGTTTAAGCAAAATCTTTTGCAAATAACCAAGTATTTCTCAGTCAACCATCTTGCATTCGCATGATATAAGGCAGTGCTTCTCAATATTTTTTGCGACTATCCAAATATTGAGCGTAAATTAATATGCATGGCATCCTAACTGAACTGTAAACAAATCAGACAATTCACGCAAAAATAAGTTTAGAGATACAGAATAACAAACAAGCACAACTTTTAGGTTGAAATTCTTTCAAAAAAGTCCAAACCAAGATCACAGCCGCTAGCTAAACAGAACACTGCCAGCCACGATCACCACTTGTAAGCTTTGCGATGTACAGCACAGTTGTTTACCACAAGACTTGGCGTCAGAAACAAAATTATACATTCGAGTAGCCTATACTCACTATCAACGGGACTTCGTCAAATTTCTGCGAAAATAAATAACAGTATTGCGGTGGGCCACCAAAATCAAAGGTGACTTACTTTCGGATTGCGACCCAGGGGATGAAAAGTACTGATAGAAGGTGAACTTGCGTCATACTGGATACAGCGCTGTTCACAGGCAGACCTTTGTTCCAATGTAGAATGAGTGCACTGCTGTCAAGCAATTTGGCATATCTATAAATTTCGATCATTAGTTAAATGTCATAGCCATTTATTACCTACGCTCTACGATACTAAGCTTCAGCCTCCTATAGCAGCGGTTCCCAAAGTATGGGTCGCGTACCAAACATAGATCGCAAAGGGTCGACAATTGGGTCGCGCCAAGATGATTCAAATCTGTCAAAACGACGTTTTTTCGTTTAATTTTTCAATTCCTTCATAGACTGAATTATTGCATCATACACATTTCAGTTGGCTTCGCCTTACTGAAACTGGATTATTGCATCATAAGTGGTTTTCCGAGAGTTTTAATGCAGCGAAGCTACCAGCCGTAACTAGCCAACCAACTGCAAAGTTAAGATTCGTTGATTACGGAAGTATTTTGGAGCTGAATAGTTCAGTAAATAGGTCAGTGGAGTATCAGGGTTGACAGTAAGGGTTGAAAGTATGAAAGTTGAGCTATGTAGTAGTATAGTTTGAAACATTTTCGCTTCCTAAGCACGTAAAATACATTTTTTCGATGCTTACTCAGATTTGGGTCGCGCTTAAAAAGGTTTGGGAACCACTGTCCTATAGCATCCGCTGCAAGTGATCTTTCGATGCTAAAATGATTATAGTACGTAAAGATTCTGCCATAATTTTTTCATATTCGGAGTGTTGTGCTGGACTGTGATGTTTACTGAGTTTTGTAATGTGTAACTTGAATTGCTAGGGTCAAACAATGGGAGTGCGATGGTTTCTGGAAAGGAGCCATTTGCTTTTTATTAGAAATATATTAGTTTGTTAATGGCGAGAGCACACGTTTTGTTCTCTTAAAGCAGCGGCTTCCAAATTGTTTTGAACGCGACCCAAATCTGAACTTGGTGAACATCTCGCGGCCCAAGCCTCCTCGAATAGCGTATGTTAACATGTAAAAATGATTGTAAGGATGATTTTTGGCAGTAGTTGCTAAGTTCGTTTTCATTGTCAGCAATCTACTCGTTTCTCAAGAACCTACACTACAGGCAAACACAGACAAGCAGTGGTAACGTTGAAAGTATACAAATCAGGTTTGGATCGCTTCGGCGCGACCCATCTTGCGGCTCTTCGCAACCCTTGTTTGGGCCGCGAACCATATTTGAGGAACCACTGCCTTAAAGGAATTTGAAACTTGCAAAACACTTTCGCGGAATTATACCATTTGCGTCTTTGATCAGTTCAGCGAGGTTTTGGCCGGAAAGGAAAGATCTGCGTGGTTTGCTAATAATGCAGAAATAAAATTACAAGTTCTCGTGGAGAATGAACAATCGTTTTAATTTAAAAATGGCACTAGATTGCCAGAAAGATGACGGTCTTCTGTTGGTTTTTCATACGTAACGCTAAAGCACCGCAGTGTGTTGTCCATTTCATTTTTTAACCCGGGCCTTTTGTGACTTGGTCTTTCGAGCCAACGAGAAATGACGCGAAAAGCACCTCGGTTACTTTGATTTGGACGCGGTCCGTGACTGTATGTAGCTTTTCAAGCCGCCCGTAGGTCCATTCATGCGCAAAAGCTATCGTGTGGCGTGCTTCCGCAGCTACACGTGTCGAGTAGTTTTAAAGAATCTTGTTCCTATGGTTGGTGTGTGGGTACCCGTATTTTACGACTTGCAAAGCTGCTTTTCTTCGGTCATGGACTGAAATTTTTTTAAATGACCGAAAAAAATTAAGTCAATTCGGTCACAATGTCCGAAAATGTAGTCTAGTGAATACTGTTATGACGAGTTTTGATACGATTACGGGACAAATGACCGAAATGTCTCAGCGAAAAAAACAGTGCAACGCAACACGACGCTTTTCAGAGTGAGGTTTTTGCTGTGCGAATTGAGAGTTACTGTCGTGTTTTGCTTTTTAAACTAGTTAACTGCCAGTAAAATATTTCATTTGAAGCAAGCACTAAAGTGAATTGCAAAACTTGTCTTTACTTGTTTTCGTACCTCGCGAAATCGTACCTTCGTACCATCATTTTTGTGGCTGTAAGAGGCGAACAGGATGTTCGTCAACGGCGTCCTGATACACATCTGTTTTGGTGACTCAACCATGAATTAGAGTGTTGTTTCAATGCAGAAATTGCACGTTGGCTCCCCAAAAATGATGTGCCCGGTGGCCGTGCCCCCTTCTACTGAATGTCTCGTTCCGCGTCTGGACAAATAAGCCATGAATTTTGCTGGTCAAACTGTTTCCGTAAAGCTTCAAAATGCTAGCACAAAGTCAAAGTCAAGTGCATCAGCTGGTAAGAATTTTGTGGAACTTTGTCAAAATAAGAGGAAGATGCAGTGCTAGCTTTTGCAGATTTGGCAAAATTTACTTCATTTTCATTTCAGTTGAATAGCACACAATATGTTAACATATACTGTATGGGCTAGGAACGAAGCCGCCAAAGGCGTTCATTTACTTGCGCTGTGCATTTTACTGCAGTCAGGACATAGAATTTCTGGAAAACCAGACATTCGGGATGAAATTTAGAATCGTTGGCCGGCAGATCAAGAGTAACTTTTTCTTGATTTCATATTTTCGTTCTAACTTTTAACTGCCTGCATGGTTGACGTGTAATCTGCTTCGATTCAAACAATGCACATTTATGTACGAAGAGCCTGCGTGTCAGCAATTGGCTATTCTGTAGCCATGCATGCCACAGTTGGTCAGTTGGTGTGAATTCCTAAAGAGCAGCAATAGATTATATGGAAAAAAATCGTTCTTGGAAAGGGTTACTTACACCAGGGTTTATTTTTATCTGGTGTTAATTTTTAAGCTATTTTTATTTGCGCAACTCGTACTCCTGGTTTTCATGATCTCCTGTAGGTGCTGACATCTTTCACAACTGAGCGGTTCGTACCTTTGCTGACGTTTCGCAAAGATCTGTCGTCGCCGAGAGCAAATCCTCCATCGATGCAAATGATTGCACCACGTCTTACATTCGTCATTTGTCGCTGACAGATGCAAGGGTTTATGCCCATATATCGACCGGAATAGAAACCGCCTTGTCAATGGCAACAGCCGTCACATGAAGCCATAAAGGAGTAATATCAATATTCAGCTGTGAATACTACCAATACAGTGTATATTTACGAGGGATNTTTCATATTTAGTGATNAATTTTCATATCTAGTGATGAAAAATTGCGTGGCTAAAACGCACCACTTGCCGATGTAGAGTGCAGTGTCGGTAAAGATGCAGCACAGTCCAACTTATTATTGTAACAAATTTTACTTATCGCATTAATCGCATGGCTTCGCCAAGCAGAACCCTTGGGCCAATACCTTTGGTCGGTTATGACATAACAATCGTTGTTTATTGTTAATTACCAGCTACTGGACCAGTTCATTGAATTTGCGCAGCTGGTTGTCTTCTGCGAGTGAACGTACTCTTGGCGGGCAGTTGCTGGTTGGCAGCGTGACGACGCACCAGTCAGACTCGTCGTGTGATAAATCAACTGATATTTTTAGCTGCCTCTCGTTTGCCGCTGTGAATACATTTGCGCCGAGGTCTATTGATTGATGTTTAATTTAATCCGATTGCGATTTACTTTGAAGTCACGTCGGCGCTGGTGATTTTCTGCGTTGCTCGTGGTCAATTTCTCTGAAGTTTGCTCCGCTTTTTCAACCTTTCGGTGCACAGGGCGTTGTTCTGTTGTGTAGCGGCACCACTCGTTTGTGTGGCTGAAAAGCTGGAACAAGATTCGCTTAACTTGCGAGAAAATCACTTGGCGTGCGCTTGTTTAATTGTCTGTCGAACGGCAACGCGGTCACGTCATTCATTACTTTTGTGCGACAAAGGCATAATTAGATAACCGTCATGTGCGAAGACCTGCCGACTTTGCAGACGCAAATGTTTGAGCAGCATTAGGTGAAACACAGGCACTCGGCGATGTCAGCGTTTAGATTATTTCGTGTTCGTAATTGAAAACTTACTGCATTTGTAACGTTATATTCTTGCTCTTCTGGAAGATGCTGACTGGTTCGCCCCTGTAGGGCAAATAACATTAAAAAGACAAAGTTCATCGTCAGCTCAACAAACACCTGACAAAATAACACCAGTTCCGAGTGCAGTAGAACTACGTCGAGTTCCACAATTTACTGATCTTTCGGCCAAAGCTAATTTTTATGCAGTTTTGAGCCATGCGAACTGACAAAATTAAATGTTGGTTTAAAAGATGACTTTCCACATTAGCTAAAGCAACAGGTTTTCGGACTGTCAACCAGCTTTTCTGGCTGAATTCGTGCACAAACTCTCAAATGGCAACACGAAATGCATTACGTGTTTCATTGTGCTCGCAAGAAGTTTTGAAGCTACTATTTCACTACCACGATACCAACTATTACAATAGAAAGTAGATATAACTACGCCATTGCTACGGTTATATTTAAATGTGGTTTTGGCTCAGTTTTTACCAAGACGCGTTGTTGCAGGTTTATTGGAACGGGATAGTAAACGCGTTTTGTAGCGACCTTCCGAGTCGGCAAAAATATCCTCTGCCTGCAGTAAAACTTGACATTTTCATGTCGACTTTTTCAGATTCTGTTCAGGTCTATGTATTTTTGTGGTACGTTTGCATTAAATTTACAATGATAAAGCAAGCCCCAGCAATAGACGTGTCACGGAAAGGTTACATATTTCCTTGGTGTTAAATCCATTGTAGCCGTCACGACGATGCCGTGGAACGTGTTGCATGTTTCTACCAGCTGCTGATTTGACGATAAGCATGACGGGTTTTCACCTTTTATTGCTAGGCGCTAATTGCTTCACCAAAGTACTTTACAACATGGACCAAAAGCCTTAAGACAGTTGTTCCCAATTTGCGGCTTAACTACCTCTGGTGAGAAATTCGCAAGTTTGATGAATAATTTCATAAATCCAAGAGAAAATTGAAAAAGCGTGAGCACAAGTGATTTAAAGAAATATTAGGTTTCTTCGTGTTGCCTTTGAGTTGACGAGTAAAGCATGTTGTGCAATAAATATCGTTAGAAAATGTCCATGATTGCTCTCAGCCAGAGGCGTAGTGGTCTGCTTGACTTACGTTGAATTCCATTTTTTAAACGCTGTTACTCTCTGAATTTGAAAACATTACATTTGGTATGATGCCATTTGATTCGGAAGCGTTGTTTGAAAGTGGGTACTAATTTTAAATGCGCTCAGAGCTGTCACGCCCAATGGGTTGTCGCTTCAGAAGATTTGAAAAGTACGTCTGTAACTTGCATTCATTGGAAATGCCACACCTGCTCAGCACAAAATCGAACTAATCCAACACGATTCAAATATTTTTTCTCGCTGTTCATGAAGGATTTTCTGGAATTGCTGTTATAAATAAATTAAACAAAACCACGCTCTGGTTACGCACCGGGTTCCAGCAAGTGTAAGCCATAAGCAGCTGCACCTACGCATATCAGTTCCACTGGCACTGACCAATCGCTTGTGCTAAGCCGGAATGATGCAGTTTGTGGATATAAGGCAGAGGATTTCCTCAGCTGAAACTTTACGGAAGTGATTGCAAACTAGACAGCACGAGCAAAAAATTTTTGCTTGTCTCGCGATAAGGGGTTGCTTGTGTCGCGATAGCGGTTTTTCCCGCCACTACAAAGCTAGTCAGGGGTGGTAAAATATATGTTGTGTGCGGCAAAACAATCTGCTGCAACCTGGGCGACAGTCGAAACCGCAGATGATTAAGATCGCCCGTCACTTTGGTAGCGTAGTTACGGGCTCTGTAAATAGTTGTGACGACTAAAACAGTGCTATTATCAGTTTGTTGTGCATGCAGCATCACGTTTGGATTGTTTTTGTTCGTCTCGAGCTTGAAACAAGAATAAATTGAGTTTTTTCCCCTTACTCTTGCGCGGCACGTGATGGTGCTTCCTCGTTTGTCCATCGGCTTGGGCTGCTGTATTTCCGGCTACGGGCGAGAGGAAAGGAAAGAAATGTTAATAGACTAAATGATAATTTGGCAACTTCGGTTGTTAAAATAGACGAGGATAAAGGATATTGTTGTTGCAATGAGGCTACACCATCGTTTAGAGTCACCACCTCCAACTACATTTGGAAGCTGAATACCGTACGGTGCACTGCGCGCTCATTATTATTTTTTTGCGTTTTCGTGGAAATTCAGCTCTTTTATTTTGTGGCAGTCGCAATCATCCTGAACTTCGCACCGCCTCCTGAACGTCATGGTCAAATTTCTTGCCGCTCGAAAAAAACAGTTCATTTAATGTGCACAAACGTTTATGGTTCAGTGGTGTCTACGTTGGTGGCCGGCTAAGTCTCACGTCTAACGAAATCTTTCCACCACTGGCATTTGCCCCACATTGCACTCGTTGTTTTTAACTTTCTGAATGCGGCAGATGCAAAAGTCGTGCGTTTTTGAAAGTTTTCTTACAAGCTTAGGTGAAAGTCTTCATAATGAAGAATTCGCTTGAAGTTAGTGACCGATGTAAGTTCCATCCAACGGTACTCGTTGAACGAGATCCGTTGTTTACGTGGACTCGAATGCAGACGAACAGAACTTGCAGCTTTTATTGAGAAGATTTCGAAGTGCACTCAAATTACAAAAACAATGCTGAATTCCGGCTGCGTGTCTCCATTTCACTCTCATAAGGTGACCATTTGTGACGGTTCCGTGCGCTTTGATCCATAGGCACGTTATTACTACGATACATGTGGTCAAAAGAGTAATGCTTACTTGTATTCGTCATGATTCAGAAGTGCGACGAAGAAGTTTCAGCAATGACGAATAGTGCATCAGACTTTTCTGCTTGAAAATACACGTGATGCTGAGTGTTCTGGAAGCTTCGTGTTATGCATTTTTGTTAATTTTTGCGTCCATTAGATTCGAGGTGAAAAACAACTTGCTGATACAGTCGTTCAACTCCTGCGTCACAGAAAGAAATGCTCTGATGCACTTTTCACGCCAAATACAAGAACTTCCGGACAGTCAAGAAATATAGTGTTATCTGTTTGTTACTAGGGTGCAAGCACCGTTACTGTCGAAGTCAGCACTTTTGCTTGTTTTCAACCAGTTTTCTGGGCCTGAGCGAGAAGACTCTATATCAGAAGCCAAACTGTGACATCTGTATTCGCAAAAATTCGACCAGCTCGACAACAAAAATGCTAGCAGTGGTTTCTATTTTCTTTGTTGATCAGAAAGAAGGTGAAAACAAGCCTGTTGCTTGGTTCTTTGGCTCGGTAACTGTTTTGCATTTTACTGCACCTGTGCAACTGTTGTGCAAGGAATTAATTTCATAAGCATTTGAATGTACGATAACTCTACGCAAAAGAAACACTTCCGTGTGCGCCAGATGCTTGTATTACATGTTAGAAACAAATATTTTTTTTTCTGAAAGTGTGTTGGACTGTGTTCTTTTCTAACCGTATTCTTTCGCACTAAACATTTTGTTCACAGGTATGCGAAAGCAAAATGTGTTGGTAAGACTTGAGTGTGAGGAATACTCTAACTGGAGTAGTTCATTCCTGAAACAACGGTTAGGAAGAATCCATACTTTGCATTTTTGATGACAAGACTTGCGCAACGTTCGTGACATATCCGTTTGCAATGTTTCACTTTCGAAGGACAAAAGCATTTGAAACCTGCCATGCAGATGGGATGACAAACGTAGCGCGTTGTCGCAAGTTACAATTTCAAACCTTACTGAGTTTTGCAGTCGTTTGTTTAGCGGGCGTGCCTGCGGTTATTGCGCATGCGCAAATGGACGAAGCTGAAGACACTTTGCAACCAAGCAAGAGCCTTTTGCCGAGCGCATCAGCAGCGGTAGACACATATTCGCAAGGCAGCTTGTTAGGTGGACATACACTATCGTGCAGCTTTTTCGCTCCTGTAGGACGTCTTTTCAATCGGTCTCTGGTTGAAGAATTTCAAAAGACCTATCCCTTGCTAGTGAGCAACAACGACACTATCAAGGTAAGTTTGTTGGCTCCCGGTTGTGGTCATAACGGAACGGACCCGCTTGATGTAAAGCTGAAAACGAGATTGTTTTTGAGGCCATCAAGATCACATGTGTAAACGCACATTTTATCGAGTAGTACACATCATTCGTAATATATACTAACCCCGCAAATGTCAGTTTTAGGCTCATTGACTCAAAAGCAGTTCGTGGGAAAGTGCATGACGCAACCTGCTGCTTGTCCAAAACTGAGAATGAAAACAAACTAAAATAGCTTCCATTTTTTCGGTCCTAAGCAAAATTACAGGTTTGATTGTCCCCAAAATTACCAGTCGGCTTAGGCTACACGAAGCTTTGGTAATTTCAAAAGCAATGACCGTGCTTTCTTTGATACTTATGTGGTAAACATGTATGCAAAGAAACTGTGGCCATAGGCGAAGTTAAAAATCATATTGAATTGTAGAAAAAGTTTGTTATACGTCAAGCAATCAAACAGCACTAATCGGAATTTTTATAAAAGTTTATGAAATGTCGGAAGAAGGATTCAGCATGTGACATGTTGGCGAAGAATATTATTGACAAATATTTTAGGGGAAAGCTATTTGTGCACATTGTTTATTGACGACAAAAAATTTTTGATTTCATATGACTTGTTCAATCAGTGGGATATTAGCACTAAAACTTTTCATCGTTGAATGAATAAGTAGTCAAGGCTAAATTGCCAAAACGTGTAGAAAGGATACGTTTTCATCGACCCAAGGGTTTGCGACGTTGGCTTAATCGGATATTGTTGTGCTTGTCTCAGGCCAGAAGCAGTGTCAGACCAGTCAGGCCAGAGGTATTGATTTATTGTGATAAACCGACCGGGTCGAAAGCTGAAGTCGAATTTGAGCAAAATCCAAGGTTGTCGATTAATCAGAATATAGCTAGATTGTGTTTTGTTTCCGAGTGAAACATTTACAACCAATAATTATCCGAGAAAAGAGATGTATCTCTTTGTGCTTGTGCTGAATGTGCAGTTTATACTTTGCCAAAGCATCGCACCAATTTTATAAAAGCCGCTAATGCAAAAGCGTGGGAGGGTATGTCAACACACCTGATATTGACCCAGAGTCGTGAAAAATGAATTTCGGTTCAACTTCATCAGAAATTGTGCCATTCACAACACTACCGTCAAAAATGCTGTTCAACGTTTGAGATGCAGATCTAATAAACTAAATACTATTTATGTGAAGCCTTCCTGATGCTTGAAACACGTTGTTGTAGTTGAGCGCAGCAGATAAAAAATTAACGCCTGGAGTTTAATAACGCTGTCAGAACGCTAGTAGTTCCACTGAACAGTTGTTCGGACGTTTTTTGTTCTGAAAGTGGTTAAACATCCATAAACAAAGTCGTATTTTAACCAAATAAGCTGTTGCTGTCTTCCCTATTGCAAACATCTTATTAATCCCGCAATTGGGGGGTATCTGCGGCAAACAAGAAATCTTGTAGGTCATTGATGTTTCCATCGCATTGACTTTAGTGTAGTTGAGCTGATTCAGATATCTCAGGCAAGCCATTTCCTAGTGTTTGATAACCTCAACGCATACCATGACGCCAAGATCTCTTGCCAGTTGCAAATTCTCTTGCGATTGTTGTGGGTATTCACGTGCCATTCAGCTGTGGGTTACTGAATCGTGGTGCCAAGCCGCACCATTCAAATCACACAGCAGTTTCGACACTTGCAGTGTGAAACTTTCGACACTTGCAGTGCGAGACTTTAATGTGCAAGCGTTGGTGTCACAGCAAACTTTTTGCCGCAAAGCTGGTCGAGACCATCCTGAACCTCCATCTGGCTTTTTGTGTTCAGGAATGTGCGATGAGAACCACTGCCACTGCGAACCCAGTAACAGTTGCACCTTTCATTAACGATACGGAAATTGCTGTTACAATGCCAGTTGCCAGCACTACGAAACCTATTCGTCCGTCATGGTTAGGAAGGTCAAATAAGGATTTTGTGTCAATCCAGCAATGATGGATTCACCACGGTGGTGGTTCGAAGCACAGCATTTCCTTCGACCGATTACGTTGTAGCAAACAATAATTAGGCGCATAGGCAGATGTAACTTAGCCCTTTGGAAAGTTACGAAGTATCGGAATGTTTTTTTTTACAAAAAAGGCAGGTTTCATATTGTAAAATGTCCGGTTGTCTTACGAGAGACCAACATAATACCACCGGTTATTGCTTCGCAGGTTTCAATGTAACCACACCTCGGAGTTTGTGAGTTCAAAAGGGCCATCAGTTATGTTTCATTAACCGTGTGAGTTTGCTTGCTTTGTGTGACTTGTTCAAGGTTCGTTCACCTGTTACCGTGTTCTTGTTTATGTTTTGGTACAACACAAGACAATGCGACTCTCACAACGCAACGAGACAGTTGCGGCAAGGCCTCTCCACTGTCTTGAAGGCCTTGGTTGCGGACAAGTTTCGAGGTAATATTTCTTGACGTGAGCCTCCACTCCACAAAGCAAGCATTGGAACAACCGCGGGCGACCGGCGTTTCAACCCGCTCGGTTCTTCAGTGATTTGATCTGCTGCCACGCGGACCAGCAACTGTTTGCTGATTTAGTTTATCATTGTAGTGGTACATTCTTAGTAATCGCGTTTGTGCCTTGAACATACGACAGCACAAGCTGGAGGTGAAAAGCAGGTTTGTGTGAACCCAAACTTCTAATGACTTAGAAAATATCACGATCGTAGTATGCTTCTAGTAAGGTTCAAGAAATGTGACTCGCTCTTTTGCAAACATATGGCGCAAGGTTAAGAACTTAAACATATCGCCGTTCGAGACGCGTCGGTGATGATTTATCATACTCCAAACGCCGAACACTCGCATATGTGCAAATAACTTCCGAAGTTATTTTTCGATGATGTGAATGGCCGAGGCAAGTTCAGTTTTTTTGTAAACAAATTGCTTTTACTAAAAAAAAGCAAATCAACCAAAATAAATAAAGATGCCGTGTCAGCTTCAACAGTCAGAAAGTAATTATTTTATGACAAGGTCAAGATTTTGACTTAAAAGACGGTTTAGTTGAAGTTCTGATGTGACCCAGTACTCAAGAATGCTTTGAAAAAGACTGGTATTTTTTTACGGTACTTCTGTTTTTGTTGTGTAGCTGCTATCAGTCTTCGGGTAACCTTTCGATTAATTTAAGTTCAAACGCGTTCATCAATCTGCGGTTAACGCAGGGGTGGCACTCCTCACTTCGATTCTCTAACGATAATGAAATTGCAGCTTCATAGCATTGCTCGTATATCATATGCATGCTCAAAGCAAACCTACACTCTTCATGGCCTGCTTCGGATGCTTCCACTATGCCGGTGACATTCATTTCTTGTAGGAGTTCTTGGTTTCAGTGCAGGGACTGTTTGCGGCTTCCGGTTGAGTGCTTATAGGTCAAGGCAAACTGTTTGCATTTTGTTCGGAATCTTTTTTACCAAGCTGTTTGCACAATAACATTAACTATCCTGAGGCCGCGTTTTTCACTAGTTTTTTAATTTTTTTTTTCTAGAGAAATCAGCTTCACTGTAGCATATTTCAGCGGACGTCCCGGTTAGCAAAATGTCCCGTAATTTCACTTCAGTCAAATTTTCAAAATGAACTCCACCCCGATAATGCATTGTTATGAAAAATACGAATGGTCAAACACAGAAGCTAATTATCTCTGAACGCATCCCCGCATATAACGTGGGGAAGTGTATTTTCTTTATATAAATGTCCTATTTGTGAGTCCGTGTTATTTCTCGTTCGTAACCGCGTTAAAGTTAAATTGGTTTACAAAAGCTCTTCATCATGAGATCAGACAAGGGTGTCGCGAGGTTGCGAGATAACTTCCAATTTCAATAAAACTTTAAAACAGAGTAACAAAAATTTTCCCTTTCAGTCTAAGTACAATACTTTATATGTGTTCTCAGACAATCTTAAAACAAATAATTAAGGTATAATATGTGCCAAGTTCAGGCCTTCGTCCGGTCACTGTCGTATGCGCAACAAACAAGGTCCCACATAATGTAGCCTACGCTGCGTTAATATATTAACATTCCAGTTCAGGAATATGTGCAAAAAGGAGCGCGAATCATGGCAATTGGGTCATTTTGAAACAGAAGTTAGGGCAATTGTGATAAAGTAAAGTGAGGATGGCCTCCTGGGTTGTTTCATTTTATAACGTTCACAACCGTTAAAAGTCTGAGTCCCAGGCTATATGGCCAAACTAATCTTGGATGTCTTTTGACATGTAGGCCATAATATAATGATTCATGAGTGCGGTTGATCATGAAATTATAAAATGCGAATTAACGTTATAAATTGCAAACGCGCTTGCAAATCTATGTACGATTAGTCATGAATTTCGCGTGTGTTTTTACATGGTCTGCAACTCTATAATCTACATCAATGGACTGTTGATGTTCGTCGGTTACCAATGGCGCATGTACAGTGTTCGTGCGCATGTACAATCAAATTGATGACAGTTTGCTTCAAATCTTCATGCTCCAAACTAGTATCCCAAAACACTTCGAAGGCAAAGTGTTTCATTTTTTTTTGAAGGTATTTCAAAATTCTGGCATGTTAAAAATCGCATATATCGAGTCTTCTCCTCAGAATGGACTTCCGGTTGATGGATTTTTCGAGTGCAAGGTCGCAACAGTATAATCTGTGGATTGGTAAACTGCAAAAACTGAAGTTTTCCAAATATAATTTGAAGCAATTGATAGAGATGGTGTAAAACATACACTTTCTTAAAAATGACATAATCGGCAGCAATACTATTTGGCAAGCTAGACAATAACTTTCCAGTCGTTCGTTTCCTGAAACTACGCGCGCAAAAAAAGCTACGCGTTTGCCAAGAGCAATCATCCAGCGCTTACAGAGCACTGTATCGTTAATGTTTCACCACCCCACTGAGATCATTTTCTGATGTTTGCGTCGACCCGAATAGCTCTCAACCGGCGGCGTATATCTGTCAATTCTGCGGTTTCGTTTGGTCGAGCAAATGTTTTGTTGTCGAACACTCGCTTTAAACGTTGTATTTGATGATAATTACTCTCTTTCGCAGACAATAGAAGCGAGAGGAAATTAATAGCACTTCAGTTATGTCGCGGGGAGTCACGAGGTGAGCGACGCCCCCTCGAAAGCTTTCGAACGCTTGTTTCAGAATGCACCGTCCTCATTTCCAAGAAAGAAGCCGCTGTGGTCTGGGAGGACGCTGTGTGTGACTAACCGCGCATTTCATGCCAAACACTGCGGCCTCTTGAAAATTTCTGTGGAATTCGTTGCGAATTCACAAGACGTTCACCTCAGCAAAAAATAAGGTAGCCTGCAGTCGCTTGGTTCACCATTGTACCAAAACCAGATATGGTTAGAAATATTTCCATTGCACGCTGCTGTTCGGCTGTTCAAGCAAAAGACGGATTAAATGGATGCTTGTTTGTAAAATACGTTTGAACGGCGATGATGAGTCTGTTTGTCTTTATGTGGGAAATATTTTTTCAACTTGTCACCGCTGTGAACGAAAGAATTTTGCGAAAACGTCATGAGCTTTATACTGAAGAAAGCATAGATTTAATTTCCGTTGCAGAAGATGTTGGAATTCTTTTATTGACACCGCCCAAATAAAAACGTATAGTGACTATTTTGTTGATTGGCAACTATTCTGCTTGAAAAATAATTTTTATTAAATGGTACGTTGAAGAGCATATTCAGAGAAAACGAGTTGCCATAGAAACTCAGGGATTCACATTTAGTGCTAGTGACAAGAAACGCGCATCACGTACTCGACATGCAACAATGCATTCGTATCAACATCTTCAAGCACTGCAAGAAAAACTGTCGGAGTTATGGACTATATTACGACACAAGTCACAACTCCCAAGCAGAAGAAATTATATTGTTATGTTCATTGATACTACTGTTCTCATTAATGGAGATATGAAGTACCCATTTGATGTCAACAAAGCTATCATGTGACTGGGACAACAAATTACTGATAGAACTTTTTTTTGACCCGCTAGGGCAAGGTTTGTGTAAACGAACTCTAAACATTGTGGAGAAGCTAAGTGAAAATCGTGCTGACATGAAGTTCAGTTTAAGCAAGGTTGGTGAAGTTGGCCACGAAAATGATTGCCAGAAAGTCATGATGCAAATCGTGCAAGAACTGTCAACTTTAAATAGGACAGGATTTGACATACCAACAATTTATGTTCCTATCTTAGGAAAGCAAACCCGTTGTTGCAATCAGATAGAAGACGTGTGCAAAGATATAGAGAAGGCAATGAAATTGACGATACGAAGCACTCACAACACTCCCGAAAAAGAATGCTCGGACGTCTCTTGCAATATAGATGGAATGATCGAAGAAGATGATCGATGTCGAAGATGATCGATCAAAACTTGTGAGCTAAACGGAAAGATTTGCTATTCGGATCATTCACTTTCTTTCTACCACTTGCATTGTTGGCTGATAGCGTCGTCGTGCATCTTGCGGAAGAGAGCATTGCCTCAGAGATGGTGATACTTTCGCTACCTACGTGAAGTCGGGCACGACCCCGTGCCAACCGCATGGTTTGCAATAACGGACGATTTTATTACTTCATTGCGTTTTGCTTTCTTCTGAGCCTCACTGTGGTTATTGTGACGTGCGTTGAAAGCCGTTCTTTGCCCGCAATGTCTCGGAAGCGCATACATTTTGTGATTGAACGACGGGAATGTGTGCAAAACCGTGTCAAGCAATGAAGGGAGGCTTCGTACAAGGAGTATCTGGAACAGAGTGTTACCTCGTATGAATTATGAAGCAGGCTGCTTGGAACTACGCCATGGCCGCGGTGCAGAGAAACAACTCGTGATGACGTGCGTGGGGAGATTTCCTGCGAAGTTCGTCGTGAAACACAGACGTTTACACCGCTTTGACTTTCGCTTCACACATGAAAGCAACAGGTTGAAAAAATATTTTCAATATAAAGACCAACAAAATCATCTGCGTCGCTCCAACGTAGTTCACAAAGTAACAAGCACATGTGAGTCGAACTACATATGACAGGCTCACCGAAATTTAATAACCCGAATCAACGAACAAAAAATTCGATCAACGCTCTGAAGCATGCAAACATTTGTCGGCCAATCCCACGCACTGATTTAACTTCAAGCAACCAGGAATATTGGGAAGCGTCGCCGGTCATAAGAAACTTCACCGTAATCTTTTAATACAGGAACATCAACCAGATCTCAACGTGGATGGTTCGTCTATTCCAGGGATGTGCAACGTTTTCAATATTGCCGGTTGCATTACGTTTATTTTTATGAATTACGGCTGCCAGTGATTTCAGGATATCTTTTGCATTGCTTCTGTTCTGTGACCGTCAAAACAAGATAATGATATCTTGCGCATATGTTCTGCGTGCTTCCGCAGCACCATTTCATGCAGATAATTGCTCAAACAAAAGGGCAGCGGCATCCAATTTCTCCAAGCTTATTCTTACACATTGTCGGTCAAGTTACTCAGCTTAAAAAATCTGGCTTGCGATGGTTGTTCTCTGTTTATTTCCCGCCCCTACCAGAAGTGGATTCCGATCTCGCTCCCTTGTTGGACATTTAAAGCCATCGATAAGTGCCATGGAATAATCTAAAAAGTTTGTCAGATAAAACCACCGAATTGCAAGTGCGTCTACAATGCGAAAAAGTGTCGCTGAGGTAAACAACGTTGGCGCAGTTTCCTTTGCATTTACGCCCTCAAAGAAAATACGGTAGCTTGCTGCAAAAAGACTTTAACCGTCTGATGATGCAACTCATGGAAGTTTCCAAGTGGTTGATGGTTATTAAGTTTTGCCCTTTTCAAATTTACCTATTGGTATAGAAAACCATTTGCAGATGACATGTTTTTGTGGAAACGTCACGATCTCAGCATTTGTTCCGTGAAGCGTTTCGCGACACAGGGACGCTCGCATTGTTCGCCTCCAGCTGCAGTTGTGTGAAGCGGCAAACGCGGGAGTACTCTCGAGGGCAGAAATCAACTTCAATTTTCCGGTTACAGAAAGTCTATAACCCGAATCGATTCGACGTTAGTCACAGAATATCTNAATTTCACGGCTGCTGCGCGAAGACCTCTCGTTGCGCTGCTGGCATTTCTGCAGACGTTTCTTTTTCGTCCTCTTCCTCATTTGCCTTCCACACCAACCCAGCAGTAGATTTGAGCTTTCGGCACGCAATAACGAAATGGCCACTTAAAACTACCTCCGTCGCTCGATCAGCTGCGCAACACTTAATCAATAATGCTGCAGTTTGGTAAAAGATATTTGGAAAAGTTAACCTCCCCACTCAATGAACGAACTCCCCAGCGCATGTTTGGAACTGCACGCTGTCCCCCTTGCTTCATTCGAAATGACGTAGCGGCTTGGATCAAAATTAGTTGATGATTGAATTTTTGAATCTTATATAATGAAAGTTAAGTTAATCATTGAAAAAGCAGCATATGATCAAAATTAGTTTATTTGGTGAAGTTCACCATTCAAACAAAAAAAAATCTTAATTTAATAGCCACGAAATGGTCCTTGTTTGTTAATAAAAAGTACGTGACGGTGAACAAATAATATCGTTTGGGGGGGGGCTCGTGTAGGCTTTCACAACGATTTCCGGTAACTTTTCCAGTAGCACAATGCATGTAACAAAAAAATATACTCTTTGATCTATTTCACTATCTTACTTGGCTTATGACTTCGTTTCTGCTTATAGCTGAATCTGTTGCCATATTTCCCGAACCTATTAGGAACACTTTTCTCTTGGCCTGACCTGTTATGTGCTTCAAGGCTTCGAGGTTCTTTACTTTCCGTCGTAACGTAATTTCATGGATTCTTATTGGTGCAGGCTTTTCAGGAGTGTTGTACCTGGCCGCAAAGGTAAAGAAAACAAATCACGGAGACCTTGCGAGGCCGAGTGTATGTTTGTCCTAGGTTTGGTGGAAATGGCGAAATTCTTTGGCCGCCTCCCTCGGAACATGCTCAAATACGCACTTTTATCATACTGCTGATGTGCCAGCCGCTTCAAACAAATATCAACAGTGAGTTCTGCTTTCTGATCGTGATGCTTTGTGAAGCATGAGATCTGTAGTCACAAGCGTGGTTCTCTATGGGCATAGCTAGTACAGAAATTGATTCATAGTAAACTTACCCAAGGCGACAGATTTACAATACCGTTAAATGTTATAGCATCGGAGAAAAGCAGTATGGGTTTTCAATTGGCAAGCTTACAAGAATGTTTCGTTGTTTGAGCATGCTGGCCTTGGTCAGCGAGCGTAAGTGGTAGTATCGCTACAAAAGCGCCTTTTTGATTCTATTGTCGTTAAGCAACCTCAACACCAGCTGAAGCGCCTCATCGAAAAGTGAAATTATTACTCCAGCGTCGCTCTTGCCTCTTACGTTGTTAAATTTGGCTTGGAAGTGCAGTAGAGCCAAAGTGATGAATGGTGGTATCAAAGTTGATCACTCACATGCTGTTCGTGGCCGTTCGACATGTGTAGCTTATGTTGCAGGCTAGCTGTGATGATCGCAAGTGGATTGACTGAAATTTCATTGCTTCAATTTTCGTTGATCGACCCGTGTTTGAAATTTACGTCGCTTTCAAAAAACCAGCTGCACGAGACAGGGCTGTCCTCTTACGTGCCCAACGCTTTATGAATGGATTATGGCGATGCGTGTTTACTTAACCGGAGGAGGACTTTCTTCGTGGAAGCGTTTTCCCGCTGTGTAAACAGCATTCATCGTGCAGGGCAACGCTGTGTGGCTTCTGTCACGGAACACTCTAACGAAGATAAAACCTTCTGATTAGTTAGCCTTCTTTCAGTGACTTCAATTACTAAGCTGTTGTTTTGCGACCGAATCCATATCTATTTCGTTTGTAACGGTAAAAATTCATTCGTGGCGCTCAACCCAGGAAGCTGCCTTTGGATGATTAATCTAGATTTCCTTGCGTCCCTGTCCATCAATGGGTATGGTCCATGGCCAGTAGACGCATTCACTGTCTTATATATTGTATGATCCTGTACATCACAGTGCGAAGCGAATGTAAGATCACATTGGAGACAGTACTGTTTTCATAACGTTTCCATACACTTGCTCGTGTCCATTCGAAGTTTCACGAGGAGCAGTGGATGCCAGACCTAGTTCGTTAAAGTTAAAATTTTTAGTTATTTCTTTGAGTTTATCTTCAAATTGAGTATCGATTGCGGAGATTTGGAAGCTTGTCCAAGCCCAAAAACTTCGCACAAAATTTGCTTGTTCTTATTGCCAAAAAATGCTGCGATCTATACTGTTTTTTGCGCACGCCAGAAGTCGTGAAATTAGGGATCACCCCAAGCACGATGGTGCTTCTGTGCGTCGGGCGCCATGCATGTTTTTTGATATCTGGCCATTCAAAGGTTTACTGATGAGGATGAATATTCTATTCAAAGCGTAAATGAAGTTGTAGTCGCCTCTAAATGCTCCACGTGCGATTTATCAAAAGAAAACTTGCACAGAACTGCTTCTAAGACCCCTCGGCTCGAAGTGAAAATCTTGATCGTGAGGAAGCGTGATCCAGCAATACAGCAGCTATCTTAGGCAACACACTCAAAGTAAATTTTTTAAGTTTGCCTTCTAGCCCTTTGTGGCTTGCATTTGCAAACATTTTGATAAAATGATAGACAAAGTGAGTGTAACAATATTTCGTGAACAGCTGAAGCGAATGTTTGTTGGCTTAATAGCATCTATTCCTCAAACTTACGGCATCAGCGGAGACAATTTTCAAAAATATTCTGGCAAGGTTCCAATAACCGTAATTAAAATGAGGACGTGTAGACAAGTACGCCATCAAAGTGCATCTTGCAACCAGCCTGCTTTTTGCAAGCCTGCCTGATCACGCCTTTCTATATTTCACGTGGTCTGCGACCAGGAATTCTAACTGTAATAATGACAATTTTTCACTACCGTCGATTGTTTCTAATGCTTCGTAGAAAAAAATTGTTATCTTCTAGCTACGGACAGCTATTTGATCAATGAATGGAGCTACCGCATACATACGATATTACTTGACTAACCGCAAATCGGCACATGGCCTCGAGTGCTCTTGAAATGGCTAAAGCTGTTTTTGCTGCCGCTCGCTTTTGTGATCGCTTAGATCCCGATACTTCAGCTCACGTTCGGCGGACGTCGAATAGGTTTTGTTCCTCGAAATAACAAACACTGTATTTGAAAAGGACTAACTGTTAAAAAATAACTTCCGTTTCCCCAAGGCCACTTCCCCTGTTGTTGTAACCGAAGGATTTCTTTGGTCGCGACTTGTGCTTGTGAGCACAATGATGAGTAGTTTTATCTTTGTAGAAGATGAACTTTTTCTGCAAACAAATGACAAGAGCGTTGAAAAGTTTTTCTCGTTTTTGTTACGTACCAGGTATCCCAAATAATTTTGAGCAAACGTTTTGCGAAGACGTTAGTGAGTGACAGCAGTATTGTGAGTCGCAGACCAACATAAGCACCGTGGTTCCTTTAATGTGCAAGTCTATAGACTAAAACATACAACGCTACCAACGATCTGCCCGGCTGCACATAAAAAGCCGAAAATTTTAAGTAACATCTGATGAAGTAACAATTTGAAACACCCTTATTTGTCACTTGTTGCCCAGAAACACATGTAATTAGCAGTTTCCCACTGGCACTGACATGTCCGCGGTTGCTTTTGTTAATGATAATGGTTTCTTCTTTCCAGTGTAAACTAATGGTTCAGTTGACTAAATTTTACAAAGCGTGGTAAGGGTCAAATTTCGAATTCTTGGTTTCACTTTCAGTCAGCCAAACTATTTCCGCTGTGCTCTTTCAGGACCTACTCCCTGTAGTGCGCGGATTTATCCATCGAAATACTGGGCATTGTGCTCGTGCTAGAGGCACGAGTTTCACGCTGAGTACAATAAGACGTAATAATGATATCGTGACATCTTAATGTCTCAAGCTTAGTTTGGTATGCGTTGTGAGGTGATGGCCATCCCAGAAAGTGTCATGAGTTTGTTCTGTCTTAGCGTTTTGTGCGTGAACTTCTTGAAATGTCGACAGCTCGTTTCGTTTTCTCCGTAGCTATGTCAATGTCGCTTCCAGCTGTGACGTCTCTGTCCCATTGGGACCAACTGACATGGAAAAACAAGTAGCTCGTTAAGGGCTGTAGCTGTAACTGCAAAAAAGCGGCGCACCGAATTTTATCCGAAAACTGGTTAAAACTTATCATTACTCAAGATAAGTTTTCAGTGAGGCATTTTTGGCAAATCTCATTCGCTGCAATGGAGTACGACGCACCCAACTGCCATTTTCAACGTGATCACCTGTGAGTTACCCGAGAAAACTTTGCCGTCTCCACCGCGTTCACTGAACGTCAGTGGATAAACTCACTAAATTAGCTTTAATGGAAAGTTGTTTGAACATTCATGACTCAGTTTGCTTCACGACAGCTGGTACGATTTTGAATTCTGAACGTATATTGGTCAATCAAACGGTGACTGCAGCAGTTAACATCACAAGATATGAAGTGATAATGTCATGAGGTTAAGTTTTCTCTTGCAACCTCACTGTGGTTGACACTTCGGTCTTCAGTTCTAAGTACCCGTATGATGACGCAGACAGTTGCACGTGTTGCTGCAGATTTACTCAAGGTTTATCAGAAGGTGGATTGAATGATAAACTAATTACACCTTTTAGAAATAAGTAATCAACACAGAAAACCCCAATTGCATTAGCGTTTGTGAACAAAACATCAGCGTGAGTTTCGAGGGATTGTTAAGTATTCTGCTACTTGTCATCAAAGTATCGACCGCCTGTGTTTCGCAGAGCTCGTATTCTGTTTTTTTTTGGTCATAGACGGAAATGTTTTTGAAATGACCGAAAAAAATGTGGTCACAGCAAAAAATGACCGAAAAGTCTCAGCGAAAAAATAAACCCAGCCCGTATTTATGTGTAGAACTGCGAAGTTGAGTTACGTTCTTGTTTGTGACCTTCATCGGGTTATACGCTCCTTGCAGTGTACATTTTCTTTAAAGCAGTATTGTTTGCTTGGAAATAGCCTAATGCGCTTTGTAATAATTGTATGCCGTTTTGCGCGATGCCGAGGAGGTTGTTTGACAGAACCACCTTCGTGCTCGTTGAAATGAGAATGTACACATTTAGCCGACGGTGTATAAACGTCAACGATGATCAGCTTTCAGGTTGCAAACTTGCAATTGTGGCAACATAGCCTCGTTTTCTGGGCTGTACGTGAAAGTTTATGCGCGTAATAATTACATGTACTTGGAAACAAAACCACAGATTTTCCGACACGCCTTCGCGACAAGTGTCCCAACGTAGATCGAGGGCGAAGTAACAAAAATGTTTCTCATGCAATTGGTGGTGGTTACCATGATTTTCGATTTAATGTGGCAGTTCACAAATCGGGCATTGATTCTGAAATTTCAGAAGTTTCATCGCAAATTTTCTTCTTTTCACAGCTTGAGTTTTCACCTGAAATCTTTAAGAATAAGATGCCTCCCATAAGCGAAACTCTAGAGCTGAGCAGTAACCGGTTAAAGCTGGTTCTGAAAATCTGAAAACCCTTGTGGAGATACTTTGTAACTGGATATGGACGCAAGCGTATCTCAAAAGAACTTACACTTAGAGTAATTTTTCGTTTATTGTTCGATTTTATTTTTATCTTCCGTTGGTTCACGAAGTCGTAACGTGAACTCATGAGCCTTGATTATATTTATCACTCCTCCAGCAGTTGTATTTCGTCGTTTTGGTTTCACTGTCATTGTAGCACATGCGAATACCACTTGTCGCGCTTGATTGATCTGTCTCTGCAGAACAGAAATGTATTTATCGCTGGTTGTGAATGGATATCGATGGGTTTCGCAGACACAAGTGAATGTTTCGCGCAGTTCGCGTTTGAAGATGGCGGCCTGCGTGATTGCCGCGGTCTTGTAAGCTGCTTGAGAAACCGCGTTGTTATTTTTGACCAGCTGCATCTGAAAATGTCCGACCCGCCCCTGTAATGATGTATTTTCATGTATTTCGTTTATCAGGGCTGCGGTGGAGCAGCTCGTTATTTGCCGCGACAATTTATCATTACTGTCGCGCGTTCGTGAATTGAACACTGCTTCGAGCAAATTGGTTGTGAATGCAAAACCGTGCCTGAACTGNCACAACTGTGAGGCAGATTGTTCGGCGATCAATTTGCTAAATCTTCTTTCGATCATTGCGTTTAGGAGCGTGCATGGTGATGATACGGTGATGACAGCTGCAGCACTGAATTCTAGTGCTCTGCGCGTCAGGGTTCTGGCGCTAGCCTATCAAGTTTGTTATCGATTAGTTAAGTGGTTCGATGAAGCGCTGCTCTATACGCAGATTACTGCATCGCTTGTGCTGTAGTCCGCAGCGACGTGGTTGTGCCAGTTATTAAAGTAACAGAACATCGTAGTTGGTCAGAAAGCGCCCCTCGCATTGAAGCGTGCTACGTCGTACGACGCAGCACGGCTCCGGCAAAATGTTGAAACATCGTAGTTGGTCAGGTTAATTTCTGCTGTGGTTTGCTTTTGCACGTCGTTTACTACTCATATCTGATCCACTTTCTATTTCGAAAAGTATGCTCAAGTTTCGCGTTTATATCAGTCTTCATTGAATACTAGCCCTATACCCATTAAAAGCTCTAGGTTTGCAAGCTTTTGGGGAATCGGCCGACTAGGCTCTGCTTTCATTTTTTGCGATGATTCAAGCTTGCACCTATCTATATTCCAGTAACTAGTCTCCGGAAAGGTGGAGTTTTGAATCGATCAGCCATTTTTTAAAATAGGAAATAAATTTCACATAACACCACACATCTTCAGTCCACAGTCTTACTCAAAATCTGGTTTTTACCCGTGAATAAATCGAACAACTGCTTTGAGTTTTCGTTGAAACGCTTTCCTAGCTGCGGAACCATAATAATTTTGTTAACTTGTCATGCTTCATTGCGTTTTGACTGATTGGCGAAACACGTCATGTCACTACAAGATTTGTCGTGTGACTCATGTAAAAAAACTCGATCAATATATTTTCATAGCCTCTCGAATAGGCTGGGGACCAGTGGAATTTAAAGCGCCTGCCCTCAAACCGCGAGGTGTTCATTCCTTCATGAAGAGTTGTGGCATGAAATTAGCCAAGCAATTTTCCACTGGTCGCTGGTATGGTTGTAAGAGTTTTACCAGAAATAGAAAGATTGCTTCACTGCACGGAACAAACACTGACACCGACAATTATATGTGATTTAACAAGTATTTCATTGTCAATTTTTTCAGCTTCGATCTGTTCTCATATTTCAAACAGTAATTTTCTCCTGACCATGACGTTTTTTTTAAATAAGCCGTCAAGTGGCAGATGCAGTTTAAGGCTTTCAATCCCTCGCATGAAAGCTGCGGAAGATTTAGGAGTTAGGTGTCTCCATGGGCTCCTTTCTTTTTTTGTAATTCGTGTCTTTTGAAAAACTCGCGGGTGATTAGAGCGAAAACAAGAATGAGAAACCGTACACCTCAGCGCCGCCCATGTACATGCGGTTGCCGTTGCCAACAAAAACAACCGCAGAGCAATTTTCCGTTGCGATGCCGTATCTGGATAATCTACAGGTGAAATCAAGCACGTATGCGAAAGTTGTGGAGCTCCACTGTGGTTTGTATGCAACAAAGGAGTGCATGTGCCCGAGTAGATCATCCTGTCGTTGGTTTCAGTGGTCAAGCAAGTCATCCTGTGGGTTGGTGAACACGGGTCGCTTGCGCCTTGCGACCGCATCTTACGTTACGCGCACTGTAGCAACTGATGCTTCTACCGAAATTCGATATCGGAAAAACGCTGTTTCCTACGGATTACGTGAAACGGCTACTTTAATGTGACTTGTTTGGATACTTTCTTCTGGCTGAACTCCAGCTCGGACGCAGATACGCACTTTTGTTGAAGGTCATTTATGCAACTGTGGTTGAGAAAACTTGGCTATAAGATACCTAAACCATACTTAGTCATTCTTGATCTTGCCGATTGGAAGTCGGTGGTATTGATGTTCCATACGGCTTACAATAATGTGAGGACGCATTAGAGACCCTTGTCTACGATCAGGTGCTCAGATTTCAAGTTGTTTTTTAGTCTCGTGTAGCGTTTTTAGGTCTTTTGCGTGTCGCATATACTGCACGTTCGCTCAACCCTGGTTGAGATTCAACTAGCGTGTTTTAAATCAGATGCCGTACAGTATCGTCGGCATTTGTCAGCTCCTGCGCACTGTAATTCGCACAGAGTGTTACTGATCTGGTAATCTGCTTGGTAACAGCAAAACGCTTCGTTATATAACGAAGAGTATTTTTGTTACAGGTTGATTTCGGAGAATCTCCCTCGGACTGGCTGGACTATAGAGAAACCGGTTCTTTACTGCGAGGAGTTCCGCTTGAACAAGACGCAGTGTCACATCACAATTTTGCTTTGAATATTTTGAGACGAGGTAAAATTCTTCTTGCAACAAGGTGCACGATTCAAGTTCTCCGTGAAAATGAAATGGGCATCGGAAACCAGGAAGCTGATAGCAATGTTCAGCCTGGTCTTCAGTCTGCCTGGCTTCACTGCCTGCCAGCGGAACCAGTTGTGACAATGGTGGTGTCAGTGGGCACGAGTCTTCGCGATATCACTGCCCACCGTCGTGTGCAGTTGATTCGTGATTTGTGTTTATTTGTGGACGACGCAAAGGTAGTCAACAGTCAAAGCGCTTCCCTCGAAGTCGACAATCCGGAAGGACGCGCCGTGTTTCTTTCGGGAGACGGAAACGCGCCGTTTGGATTGAACGGCACTGGTGTCTCGATTGCTTGGCCCCTTGCTTGCGGAGGGGACACATCGCAATTACCAACATTAGACCAAGTGGAATTAACAGCCGGCGACGGAAGCATGTCTCAAGCGATTGGGTTTGACGTTCTTGGATGGCGCGTGGAAAACAGAAGGCAGGCTGGTTTGTCGCGAACCGCGAAGAGTCTCAACAGGTCAGTTATCAATGTGTGACTACGGTGACTGGTAATTCGCAGCTACGACATATGCAGCTTGCAATTGTGGGAGATGCAGTCCGTTTTTTTTCTTGAATAAGCGATATGTTGCGTGCAAATTGTGGTTTATCGCAACATTTGCGGCACAACTCACACGAAGCGAATTCTACCATCAAACAAACTCGTCAGGCTGGCAATATCTTTGAAATGATAAACGACGTGTTTATTGACAGATTGCTAATGCTCTGGTAGTGTTTAGAAGATTCGAAGTTTGCAAAAAATTGTTTTCGTTAACGAGCTATGAAGCACAACCTGTATCTGGACGCGTAACTTTTACAAACGAACAAGTTGGTCAATATCGGTGACAAGCAAAGCTGAAGTCCAGATTTTAAGAAGCGGGCAACATTACTAATCTTTAAAATTATGGGGCGTTGAGCAGCTGGGTACGTTGAGCATGCATGTCTTTTCGCATTGATTTTGTATGCCTTCAAAATTGCAATTGCAGTTTTTTTATACCAAGGTTTAATCGTTTATGTGGATAATGCTTTTACATTTGAAAGGTTATTGGCAGCGAATGATGACGTCAAAAGCCCACTCACTGTTCTGTCGTCACGTGGACAGCGCGAATCCAAGTTCACGTTCAGCCATCGCCATCTATCGCGTCTCAAACGCGGCGTGGACACTTCTCCAGGAATTTTCGCCCAGCCTCCTGTCTTCCTCGACCCTCCAAACAACGATAGGGTCTCACCAGTGCCCAGCAGCCCTGACATCTCGAGCATAATTCCTCTTCCTGATAAAGGCGGAGAACCGCCTCGGCAGGACGCGGGTTTGCCTGGTGTGCGTGTACACCGAAGAACCTACTTCGAATACCAGATTCCCGCCAACGCCTTCAGCAACGCTAAAAACGGCGACACACGTTCGCTGAAAGTCAGTCTCATGGACTGTGAAATATTGGCCGAGATGTTCCCGAACATCAAGGCGAGCTGCAAGTGGCTAACGATTGATACCGACTCTCAAGTGTTGTACGGCGTTCCTCCCAAAGCATCTACCCAAGAGGAGAGGAAACAGGTGTGTGATTTGTTATATTCATTTCGAGAGGCTGCGTTTTATGGTCGGCTCTTAAGGTTTTAGGAGAGGAAGATCGTTTGTCCTGCAGGAAATTTCGAACACCCCACGCACAAAAACAGGAGTTTTTATTCCCTTGGTCTAAGACTTAGCCATTGGTTTCCAAACTGGGGGTAAATTACCCCCGGAGGTGATATGCGATTCTTCAGGGAGTTGCACGGAAGCAAAACCGCAATCGTATTATGAGCAATCACTGCGAAATATTGAGGGTAATAAGACAAAATCGCTACCTTGATTTGGGTAACGGCTCGAACAAGTTTGGGAACCACTGGTCTAAGAAAAAACTTAGCATACAATGTGGCGCTTGGGGAAAGGGGACCAAATTCATATTCATCTAGCGTTTGATACTAAGCGTAGTACTTCGATAGCAAGCAGAGCTCATGACCTAACTTTTCACGTTTTCGAATACCTTTTGTTGACAACCCTGGAGAGTCGAGAGCTTCGCAGACCGAAGTGAAAATTGACCACTGTCCGATCGTACCGTAGCACATACGGGCTCTTTGGATCTTGCGCGAAGATTGAGGTGGTCTGTTGGGAATCAGACGGAGATAGTTCTTGTCTAATCCCTGCACAATGCGGAAAATAATGTAATTGAACGTAGTCGTGAATGTATGGTCTAACGCGCTGCCTGTGTCTCTGCGACTTGGTTTGAACTGTGCATTGCAGTCTTGCTAACGAATAGTATTGTATTAGAATCGAACCGACGTTGCCATTGTGATTAGTTGCACTTGTGCTTGCTGCTACAACGTGAATACTTGCCACCTGTAAGCATTTTTACCGCTCTGACTAAGACTTCACGCAAATCTGTTGTTTTGCAGCAATCAACAGGTACTTTTTTGGTATTTGCCGAGGACAGTGGTGGGCGGTCAGCGATGACGAAGTTTGATGTCACGCTTCTTGCCAGACCACACCCAAGTAATCACCGGTTTTCTTTGTATTTCTCGAGGCACAACACGTCTATGGACACGTATCAACGTGATCTGGCTTTCGCACGCAGCTTGTCAGTCGGTTTAGGTGCCGACGGCCCGAGTTCGGCTCCGCCGGGGTCTTACACATTGTTGAAAACTGATGCGAATGGTGACCGGGTGTCAATATCATGGTTTGACAACTCGCTTGGATCGACGAATACCTGTGATAGAGAAGGAATTCGTAGACTTTGGTCTAAAATGACCAACAGAGACGTCGGTACCACGAGTACAAAACGTATTCGAACGAAAGCCGAGTTCAAAAACGCTTTCTTGCCTCATTTCGTGCTACGCTACGCAAAACTTTCTTTGCTTGGACCCTGTGCTGGTGATAAGCTCGCTAGCGATCCTTGGAGTGTGGTAACCTCTCCAGAGTATACGTCATTGTCGTCAAAATCGACATTGGTTACGACCACAAAAAAGTCCACGGTGACGACAACCACAACAAGACTTCCTACCACCACCTCCACAATTACTGCAACCACGAAAAAAGCTTTGAATACTTTTACTCTACCCATGCCTCCGCCGCCGGTCACCAAACCTCCCCCTAGCACAACGACAGCCAGACAGAAGACAGTAACTCCCGCAAAGTCAACTGCTTCGAAAGACCTTTCCGTGTCAGAAAGTTTGAAAACAACAATTGCTACACCACAGACAGTGAACGAAGATACACCCATTCTGACTGATCCAACCTACGTGCTGAAAGTTCCAGCCGTTGTAGGAATGGAGTCCCGTGTACGTATTCCGGACAAGTTGTTTGCATCACCGTTGGAAACCGCGAGAAACCACAAGATGTCTTACGTGTTGCGCGCCTCGCACTCGACTACTCCGCTTTGGATAGCAGTGGATCAGGCCGATCCGTCCGTAGTTGTCTTACCTTCTGCATTTGACGCACTCAGTATGGAAAAGTTCAACTCCACTCACCTGACGTGGAAAGGCGATTTGATGGCGGTTGGCTCCAGTGGTCGAATGTCGGAGAAGGTGGATGTTCAAGTTTCTTTGGTGGTGCCTCTTCCAAGCATGGACGAATCCTCTCTTGCAACGCATGTTTTTGTTACCAAGATCCACAACTACGATCTGAAAGTAATAGACTATTTTTTTCAGTTGTTTGTAAGAAATAGTTTTTCTTTAGATTGTAATTCAAGCGCTTCCTCTCTGCTGGGGTCAGATTTGTCGGGTTGTTGGCGGTTCCAAGATTGTGACATGCTCAAGGGCGGACGCAAAGGGGGGGTAGGGGTTAACCCCCCCCTTGAGCTTGATATTTTACAAAAACTTTATTACCTGCGCAAAGGAGATTAATTGTTTTCGCATACTTTTTGCTTGTTAATATGTCAACTTAATGCAAATACCACGGAATGAGTTTGCATGCAAGTTTCAAGGAACATTGTAAATGGGCCAAACAGTAATAATTAGATTTTGGTGGGAATCTGCGTTATCGTCTGCGTCCAGAAACCATCTCACCACTTTTTTCTGCCCTTTCGTCCACTACGCATGTTCAAGATTGTGTTCTGCGATAATTCACTTCATCCGAAACAATTGCATTTATTTTGTCTGCTAAGGCTGCGCAAGCACTGACCCCATTAGCTACATTTCCAATTTCTATAGCATAATAGAACTGTTGCACGAGTTCAAAAGCAGCAGTTGTTAACATAGAAGCAATCACGCATTTGATAATGTTTCAGCAGGTAAAAAGGAAAACTAAAAGTTTGCATGAGTTCCATACATAACAAAAAATCGAAAGTTTTCCCGCGTACTTCATGCGCATTCTGAATTCTTGTGTAGTTTAGCATGAGCAAGATTCGATTTTTCAAACCGGGGTGTGGACCATATACAGTCCAGCCGCTGTTTTTCAATGCTTGACTGCTCGTCTTCGACAAGACATTATCGAGTCTCATTTTGCAGTTGTAAATTGCTCTGATGCATTAATGAGTGTGTTTTACTCCTGTAGAAAAATATGTGGATGTAGAAAAATATGCATATAATGTCAACAAACTTTGCCAAAAGGTTGGTTTGGAAACATGAATATGACGTCAAATTGTGACGTCACAAAGAGCGCACACCAAATACAAATGACCACCATGTGCCTGAATGAAACCCCCCATGAAAATTTTCTGCGTACGCCACTGGACATGCTGACCTCCACGCGAAAATAGTTTTAACTTCTATTTCGTGCTTTGTGCTGTTAATAGTTGCAGCACATCTCTGGTACATTTCTGCTGCAATTTACGCGATTTGTTTATAACGCCGTTGACGGTGAAAGATGTTTATTTCTTTTTCTTTCAATCCCTTAGCCACGTTTTTAATGCGGGAGGTTTATCAGTTTGTACCTTTGTTCCGTACGGCACAATATAAAAGTTTGTCCTTGTATGCTTTCATGAAATTGCCTTGGCGCGCAGCCGTTGTTCCGTACGGCACAATATAAAAGTTTGTCCTTGTATGCTTTCATGAAATTGCCTTGGCGCGCAGCCGTGATTTCAAACTCGTTTTTTCACTGTTCTGGCATCTAACCCGCAGTGCTTTGTCACTTTAGGGCGTCTGCTGTTGCGTATATTCACTACTGTCCTCAGTCGGATATGACAGACAGTTTGTGGCTCATCGAAAAGAACAAGCGCTTAGTATTATCCGGGTGCGTTTGCAGTCATGGAACACTGACATTGTTTGTACGCGGGTACAGCTGGGTTCAGGTGGTAGTGTTTCTACTATGACGTCACAAAAATGTCATACCTAAAAATGTATTTCGCAGGAAATAGATGTAACGCCCTATACACGTTTCTGTTGACATACTAACGTTCATATAACTGCCTTTTGAAAAAAATAAAAGCGATTCAGCTGAAAAATTGTTTGATTTCACTGTTGGAAGTGTTACCATCGTTGATTTTCGTAAAACTATGGTACATCAAAGCTGACACAATATTTGCTGACAGCAGGGTCGCTCTTTACGTAAATTCCACCCACTGCTGTGTGAGTTCTATCACTCCGGTTTATTGTTGCAGAATTTTACTGCCTTGGATGCAGTGCGCTTTTTGAACGTGATCGCAACATTGTTTGGCGACACGAATTCCGATCACATTTACGTTCATCCGTTGAAAGCCGGCTCCGTCGTTTTTTCCTGGCACAATACCACACTGAGCTCAACCGATCGTTGCCCATATCACGAAATTGCTGAGCTTGGGTCGCGGATCGACGGGAACAAGGAATTTCTTGCGAAAATCAAAGAAAGGTGCGATTTTCACTGCTTTTGTTGCTCGTGTTCGACGAAGAAATGTTGAAAGTTGGCAGAAAACACGTTACGCACGTTATGTGTTCAAGAAAACTGTGTTAAATGCGCCACAGGTCTATGGAATATGGATTATTAAAATTAAATTTGTGCTGATTTGGCTCCTCGACTGCCAGATTTTGCATAGCGGTCAAGCGCTATGCTTTACCCAATCTATATTCAACCTTTCTGCCGATCTGCTTCGTACAAGTCGGTGCAACAGTAGGAAATTTAATCGTTCAATGTGAGATTGTGCCTGCGAACAAGTCGTTTGAAGACATGGTAGTTGGGCTAACAGGAATGAAGAAAATCATTACACGGTTAGATCATACAGAAGAAGACAAGGAGACCTGTCGTTAGACCATCAAGATGATCCACATTGCTTTTGCTTAAACTACTCTTCAGCAGCTTTATGCAAAGAGTCGCAGGGTCATGAAAAATCGTTAAATCTTAGGAAAACCTGTCGCAGAAGGTATTGGCAAATACACGAAAATAATAAATGGAAATGGAGTAAAATGAGCGAACCAGTGAGAAATAAATCATTAATAATATGGCGCGTGAAAAACAGAATAAATGAATGCTTATTGTCATTATAGCCATCTCATACGCTTATTTACCATTGTGATAACTTGACCAGGTGTAGACAAGCACATACAAGTTTTGTTTGGCTAGTGGTTGTGGCAGTTTGTCATTTTACCTGTTTCGAATGACTGATGTCCAATTTTTATACTGTTTTAAGACTTGCAGAGTTTAGCTTTCAAAACGAGTAAATGAGGGCACTAGAATGACAGGACTTCGGCCCTTCTGCCCCCCATCAGAACTTGTTTCCGCTGCGTTTGTAACCCACGCTGCAACGGTTCACACTCCAAGCTATTTCTCGGATATGAACTTACATTGTTTTCGGCCCGTAACCACAGATATAGAGAAGGCAAGTGGATTGTTAAAACAAACTATGCTGATGTAACGTAAAAAAAGGCACCAAGATATACCAAAGGCACCAAGGTCATTATTTTTTTAAATACAGCAGTGTGATCTAACTTGTATGTAATCATGCTTTCTGTTCAAAGTAGTCGGGACTCGGCCCAAGTATTCGGTTCAGTGAAGAAAATATCATTCCACGTATACTTTTATTTATAATTCACCGAAAAACGCAAAATGACTTTTTTAACGAAAACTTTTCCACACTTCCCAGGCTCGCCT
>JGI24158J21664_10000373_pt1 | contig 39062 bp, 26 predicted proteins | sample Ectturendosymbi3_FD_21664 | JGI IMG/M metagenome (IMG submission 21664) | reverse complement strand
CTCCCACTCCCTCATGCATTTTATAAATCGATGTACTTGGAAGTCATCGCAGTACTACATTATAATAAGCATGATGACATCATTCATGCGTATGTCTCAAAAGCTTGTGTTTCATTAAAGTAAATGTATTTGCGCCATCAAGCGTATACTCTCTACTACCGCCATGTATGTATCCTCGTCTTCCTTCATGTATTTGCGTTTTCCGTGTTACTGCGATGCATGCTTAATTTCAAGCGCCTTGCGCGTGGGGGTGAAGACGTTACTCAATAAATGCGATACAGAGGCGGATCCAGCCAGTAAGGCTAGGGGGAGCGATTTCAGTAATATTTGGTAGTCAAGTCTCATTACGGGTTCACTACTATAAGAGAGAGTATGCTTCACAATACTGCTGTGACGAAATAATGGACGGCAAAATAGCCTAATATCGTGAATGCTGTTTTCCGAATTGTACAAAATCAAGGTGAATAAAGTTACTTTTGTAGGTTTTAGGGGGGATATCACCCCCCTGGATCCGCCCCTGACTCTAGTGAATTATACACTCTCAGAGAGACCTCACTCCCGGACCAGATCCACGTCGTTCACGTAGTTGTCTTGAAAAAACAATAAAAGCCTATTATCTTTGTGATTATTAGTAATTGCGTCAATACCATCCCATATGCCAGTGGTGGGCAAATAGCGGCCCGTGGCTTGGCCCTCGGAAGCATACAGGAAAATCTTAAAATTTCAGATATCCTCCAACTGATCTCAGTAGCCTAAATGTACTTTAACCGAGGTTAAAGAAGCTAACTTCAACCGAGACTTGCTTCTATTTCCATTAGAAGATACGGCCCTCCGCTATATGCGGCTTTCTCAAAGTGGCGCCCGAGCAAAATAAATTGCCCACCCCTGCCATATATCATAGTGTTTGTGGTATCCTGTGTCTCTCCACGACGGAGTGCCGAAAGAGCTCTTCCCAGCATTTTCTGCTCCAGCTGGGAGATAAAGACCTGAAGCAATTTTTTCCTAAGCCTGATCCACTCGTTCCCATTTTTAACATAAGTCTTTATCTTCTGCAAAGATTCTTTGCTTCGTAAGTTACATTCATCCTTTGCCATTTTTTTTCTTCAGTCAAGCAAGACATACGAGTTGAGACCAGATGCAACGAGTGATAAAATCATTGATGCTGCATGATTTTTTGCTAAGGTGCAGGCACAGCACACTGCGAGTATCGAATTTTGAGCACTGAGCAGGGAGATGTTCAGCTGCTGTTTGCATGGAACCCTTTTCCAACCGATCGTTCTACATGAAATTGACTGCCCGCTTCTATTCACAGCGTTGCCAGTTCGTTGCATGACGATATGGAGGAATGCATCTCATTTAAAGTGTCAACGCCATTTGAGCTGAAAAGTGGGCTGAAGCATTTTCTTGCTCCAACCCTTTAAGGAATATTTTTCTCTGCTATTCACTGCTGTGCATTCCATTACGATGACAAGAACGACACATCACTGATTAAGATTTTCTCCTTAACCAACCACACTGCAGATTGTGCGTCCTGGAAAAATTTCGCCCGAAAACAAAAATTTGGAACACGCTGATGGCGAACTACTGTTTATAGACTATGCTGGTTTCGTATCACACAACAAAACGGGCCTTCCATCTCTAATGGATCGGTTTTCTTTTGCTTACGTTGCTTTTTCTCCAGTCATCGCTAAGTACTTTTATTAACAGCTGTGAAACATACCTGCAGCAGGAAGGAAGACTGAACGGTTTTAACATGTGACGCTTCTGCAGAATTTGCGCAATCACGCGGAGGAAAAGGATGAGGAAGGTGGTCATTTTGCAGCGCAGTGACTGAAACTCCCTGTTTCGTTAACTCAAAACAAGGTGCTTGCGCTTAGCTGGTCACGTGCGGCGCCGTCTTTCTGAGTGTCGTTTACTGAAAAACGTTCCTTATGGAGAATGGAGCTTAGGTATTCCAAATGCAAGTGTTGGACGATCCAGTCTTCGATTCGGAGATATTGTAAACAGATCTGCGAGAGATCTAATCTCGTCCTCCGACTGGGTAGTCTATGCCGACATTCGATGGGGCATGCGCGTCTTCGCCAGGGGTTCCGGCGGTGATTGACACGCACCATTCTGATCAAAGCGGTCATCTTCACTCGTAGAGGTTCTGGCACACTGAATAATGAAAAATGGAATGTTACTTGCACAGAACAGTTTATTTAATTTGAATTCTATCACCGAAAAATCAATTATTCCATTTGCAGCAAATTATTTCTTTTTCGAAGCTGTGACAAAACAAAGGGGTCTTCACCTGATTCCCCACTTGCATGGCTTGATGTTTAATGCTTGAGTTAGGCCAAGGAAATGTCATGGAGGCTAGCTCTGAAGTGTTTTCCTGTTTCTTGTGTTGCGCTAAATGTCACTGAAAGCTGACTGATTAGGAATTCTTACTTCAAACGCCTTCATTGCAGTTTGATAAAATACTGCGTTACTATCTTGAATTGATTGTGTGTAATGGGTCATTCAGCACCACACGTGATGTTTAGCAAACCAAATTTGTGAGGTCTGGTTTTTGCGCAGCTGTTATAACACAAAGCAGCAAAATGCAGTGATTGATTAAACACACAACAATCAACAGCAATGTGAAAATGTGCGTACATGTCGCTGATACAGTACGTCTTAGTAGCTGTTCAGTGTTATCTGCAGGTTGTGGTTGTGTAAAAAAATAACCATTTGGCCTGTGCTGGCTCTTGCCTAAAAGTGAGATTCATATGCACACCGTTCGATAGCTTGGCATTCCATTCAGAGAGTGAACTTTTCATAGATATCACCGATTATTCTATTTTGACATTGCCATTGTTACATGGACTGCTCGCTTGTCACAAACATATTATTGTGCAATTTGTAGCTTTTGTTATTGTTAATCATAGTTATGAATGTTGTGTTTAGGTTCAATTTACTGGTTTCATGCGACAGTCAATGTAATATTGTGATGTTTGCATATGGGATATATCCTATTCTCACGTTATCGTGTTCTGCATTAGTGGTGAGTACGCTTGTTTTTCGGCAGTTTCTTGTAACTTGTGTTGTTATACCACGGTTAGCCGTGTGCAGCTGTTTTTTTCGCTGAGAATTTCGATCATTTTTTTCTGAGACATTTCGGTCATTTGTACCATAGTTTCTGACCGAATTGACTTAATTTTTTTAGGTCATTTAAAAAATAATTCGGTCTATGACCGAAAAAACCTAGTCTGCAAGTATTAGACCAAGGGCCTCAAACAACGCGGGCCACGCGGGCCCGCGAGGGCATTTTGTGCGGCCCGCTATGCTTTTTGGGAATTTTCAAATAATTAACATTTACAGTAAGTTATTTAGCTTATTCACCGGTGCTAAAAGTACTCGGCTGGCGAGTGAACACGTTCCTTTTCAACGAACGTGGAGACGGCTAGAAATGATTTCCCTCTAATTCACGATATCTCTCGCAGGAAATAAGGATGTAAAGCTGTTTCTAGTAAGGTTCAGGTACCGCCATTGTTGCGTCAGCGTCATAATGCCGCCCTCTGGTTACTTTATAAGTCCTCTTTTGGCCCTTGAAACAATTTGAGTTTGAGACCCATTGATTATACCGAGTTTGGCGCTGTTTTGTGCCTGCGAGCCTACCTGTGCCTGCGAGCCTACCTGTAAACATCCATGACCAGCAACTCAGTCCGCTGCCATTTATTATTATACTAAAAGTTATTAACGACATACAATCCGGTGGCTAGTAAACTTTTCGGAAAGTGGGCCGCATCAGTGGGCCATAAAAAGTCAAAAGGCACACCATTCAAAATCGAGCGGCTTATAATACAGCGTGTATAAAAACAAACAAACAACCGACTTTTCGTAATTTGCTGCAGGCTTCCCGAGGCCGCGCAGAACCTCGTAAAGGGCCGCAGTTCGCCGACCCCTGAGTCATAACCGGTCAAGGACTTTCTAGCCAGACTTCGTTCGGCTTGGCATTGCTACTCAAGCAACTGCCGTTGTGTCTAAGTGCTGGTGCGCTCTTGTGATGCAGTGTGCTAGTGGACCGCTTCAGAGGGGCAGGCAGTAACTAAATGAGTGGTGTAAATGTTTCAGAAATCCATGGAAGCAACAATTGCAAGCATACAGATTAATTCTGATTTTCAATACTTGTCCACAGTCGTGGTGTCGAAAAATGAGAAGGGAGAAGATCTCTGCAATTTGCTTGTTGTAAGTGTTTACGTACACGATGTAGTGTGTATTGCTCTTACCCGGTGTTGTTTACTTTTCAAGATTAAGTGTGCTTCATAGATACGTGCTATGCCAGTTAGTTCTTAGTTTCGTTTCTTTTAGAGGAACTCACAACCACCAAGACTGTCAAAAACATGTCAACTTCAAAGTTTAAGCTTCTGGATTCAAATTATGACTATGAGCGATTGCCCGATTATATTGATGTAGCTCATCCTCAGATACGATATATATATACCGCTAAAAGGTTTAGTCGCTTTTAGTGAGAACTGGCTTCTAGTTTTCGGAGTTCGTAAACCGCGGTTGCAAAAGTAAGACATTTTTCTTATCAACAGTGAAGACTGTGTTTGTAGTTAATAAATGACATTTCATAATCAAGTTCTGGGAATGACTTTCGCAATTTTGCAACATGCGCGCTACTGGTTACTATGATGCTGTAGCTAATGTACTGTTTATTACTGAACACCACATTGTACTGTTTCCTTCGATTTATGTGCAGGATTTTGTGTCATATATCAAAATATATGCTTGTAGAGCTACCTTGAGGTTGGATTTTGAAAAGGTTACATTTTTGATAAGTTTTTTCGCTTAAAGGCAGGGTTTTTTAAAGAAAAATGTTAGGAACCCGGTTTGGATTTGTAAGGACCCGATTTCTCTGATTCTAGGGACCCAATTTTCTCTGATTTTAGGGACCCGATGATAATTTTCACTGATTCTAGGGACCCAATTTGAAATTCTAGTGACCCGAATGGGGTCCTTAAAACGCCTTAAAAAAACTGCGTAAAGGTAACTTGTTTTTTTAACCCCAAAGCTTTTTTTGCTTCGTCCAAGATAAATTGTTTAAATTGTCCTTTGGCAGTTTAAAGCCGTGTGTTTACTAATGGCATAAAGTTTCTTCTAAATGTTAGCTGCTTCAGCCAGCAATTGAATCAAAGTTGAATAGAGTGAAACAAGTTTAAGAACTGTTGAACTCCACAAAAAATGCGAACGGATTAACTGATCTTAAAAGTCGAAGTTCTGTGTCGTGTAACCGTTACTATACTAGTTGCAACCACTAATAGAATTTAGTTGCGGATTTAACGAACATATTGACGGCGTTTGTCAAAAGGACCGCGCAAAGATAGCTGCTATTTCAGAATAAACCGTAAACCAGTTTTATGTTTCCGCCCGTTTGCGAAGTACGCTGATGAGAGCCACTGACTTTTAAAATTCAAGTTAACCAAACGCAGCACGCTGCTACGTGGTGTGTTCTAGTGCAGTTCTATTATACGGTGCTGGTTCACCACTGACCACCAACACATGCCTAACTTTGCAAAATTCGATAGCATTTACTCGCCACTTATTTTTTCGTTGCCAAAGTTACTCTAGTACGGGTGCCAGCGCACAGAATTCGGAATGAACATCAAGTGGTGCTGTCAACTGCTTGTTGCATTTCGCGGGCTTCTAAAGTCTAAACGCCACCAAGCGAAGTAGCGCATTATAAGCGGACGAAAAGGATAATGAATTCCGCAGCTAAACAACTTACATAGGTGTACGTGGGTACTGGGCGTATTGTCCTTCAGAAAAGTGGACACGTAGATTGCCAGAGCGAAAACTCGTATTTTGCAGTGTGATCTGAATAAGGCCCTGCGTGAACGTGAAGTGTGCGATGAAGTCGCCAAAAAGACTTGTCACTTGCTTGCTACCTTGTCATACATGGGAAATGCGTTAGATTCTATGAATGAATCCTGTGAAGCTGCAGTACAGGTATGTACATTTGCTTGATGGTGTTCACTGCTCTTTTCCGACATCCCTAACTAGGCCAAGCCCTCTGTAGCCAGACTGTGTAAAAAATCACAAAGGTCGTGGGGCTTGAAATGGGTTAGTATTTCTTGTTTGTATTGTTTATTTCTTTTACTTCGATGTGAAAGTTGTAAAGAGTTGTTGGTCATCTCCACAAACCTACAAGATGATTTCTCATGGACGGCTATAATGTCATCTATGACACGTTGGAAACGTGCAACAGCGTTTTTTAGTCCAACTGGTATTCTTTTGAACTTGTACAGCCGACCGTTTGCTTCAAACGCCGAAAATCTCCTTTCATCGCGTAGCAATGGCACTTGTTGGTAGGCGAATCTATAAGATCTAAGCTGGAGTGCCAGTTATAACTTACAATGCGCCACATTGATTAAGATACTCTGCATGCTTGGAAGCGGATAAGCGTCCAGATGCGTGAATTTGTTTACTGTTGGGCTGTAGTCCGCACATAAACGCCTTTTACGGTTTTCGCTTTGGGCTATTATAACCAATGGGGCGCGCCACGGGGAAACGCTTGGTTCTATTATGTCATCGGCTAGCAACAGCGATGTTCGAGTTTCAGTGAACTCTTTGGTCAGTTTGCGAATAGTTTCTTGACTTGGCAGCTATGGGATGACAATCAGGTGTCATGTGTTAAAACAATCGTACTGGATTTGGGACACTTTAGAGGGCAATAGAACACCAAGTTTGTTCTGGTCCACTGAAATTAAACTAAACACTTTTATGCTTCTTGAGAAATTCACAGCCAAGTGTTACATCTCACAGAAGGCCATTCATTACAGTAAACTTTTCCACCAGGGGTTTCAAACACGTGGGCCACATGTGGCCCGCGAGGGCGGTTGTGTGACCTGCGGTGCTTCTTAGGGATTTTCAAATAATTAACAGTTAACGTTTAGTTTACTCACCGGTGTTTAAACGTGCTCGGCTAGCGAGTGAACAAGTTCCTTTTAAATGAACGTAGAGACGGCTAGAAATGATTTGCCTGTAACTCACCATACCTTTCGCAGGAAAAAGATGCAAAAGCTGTTTCTAGTGAAGTTCAGGTACCGACGTGGTTGCGTCAGCGTCGTAATGCGACCCTCGGGTTACTTTATAAGACCACATTCACATTTGGCCCTCGGAGCAATTTGGGTTTGACACCCCTGTTTTATACAGTTTAACTTAAGCTGAGCAAATGCCTAGATGTGCCTGCCGGTTGAAGCTTAAAGCGATATGATTGCTTTTGCCGCCAGTGTCGAAAGTCGTTTGGCCAGAACTCCATTCATAAATACATGCACATTAGCCTTTATATCGGCAGACTCGGGGAACGGCCACGGGGTTGCGAGCTTTAAATCTTATCAATTGACGCATCTCGGGGTTGTTGAAGCGGTCGTTGCAACGAGCGGCACACTCTGGCAAAATTTCCCTTTTGCCGCATTTGTAACAGACACAATTCTCAGCTGGACAATTTCATCGCAGGCGCCAATGGCACCGCAAAAGAAACGCTGCTGTGTTTTCGTTGCCAGTCATTTCGGTTCGTTAACAAATGCATGTTGATCGAAGCCGGGTGGATTAACAGATAGACACTGGTTTCCAGAAACAGCAACAGATGATGAAGTATACGATTGCGCATCATCAATCGAACGAGCCTTGTCAGAGGCAGCTTGAAGTTCAATCACGTTATCTTCTAAAAGTCTTTGTGGAATGCAGGCGGGACAAAGTCCGCCCTGTTTTTTTTTTAACTGGAGTATTTCTGTTTGTATTGTGATGCAGGAGATGGAAACGAAAATGACAAAATATTTACTAAACAAAAGCCTTCCCGCCACGATCGGAGACGAATTTATGCACATGCTGATGTGGGGAAAGCCAAGGTAAGGATCCCGTGTAGGTTATCTGTTTGTGCTTAAGGGTTGCTCTCCAGAATGAAAAGGGTTGAACGTTACAAAAAAACGTGTAAGTTGTCTTGACAAATCACGCTATTTTCATGATTTAATTTCGAGCAAATTGTGGTGTTATAGAATGTACAGCAACTTTGCCGTGTTTGTAGATTTAATGCAGCCAGGTTTTAGTTTGAAGTTGCAGGGATTGTCGCACCTAAGTTTATTTCCTAGTGTTCGCGAGTTGGAAATTTTACGCAACACACTGTGCTTTTTGTGGTATTTGTCTGGAGATAAGTGGTTGCCAACAAGTTTTTACCTAAACTCGAACCGCACAAGTATGTCTGAACCCATTTTCCCTTGTTGAGGTTAACTCTCCCTGTGAAGACTTAATGCAAAGAGATGGCTGTAACATAAATATTCCATAAAAGTATTCCGAATTAGAATTGTTAATGCGGTATAGACAAAACATTTTTATTACACCTGTGCATAGGCTAATTCGAAAACGCATTTTTCCTCAACATCCCACATTACGTAAATTTTTACCTTAACTTGCCCCAGATGTTTAATTTTATGTCAAAATAAACAATTGTTTTGTTTGGCCCTAGAGCTCAGGGAACGAAACCTAAAGATGTAGTTTTAGAGTTCAAATCATAGATCTACAAAAAACGATGAAATTAACGTTGCCCCTTCGACTTCCAAAATAATTTTTCAAGTATTGTGTTTTTTAATTTAAAAATTTTTTTGTGTTTATGGTCTGCATCTATAAATCGATGGTTTTGCATTTTTTCTTTAGTATTTTGCGGAATACGACATGTTGCAACACATGCCAACGCTAGTGGAATACAAATATATTTGTACCAGTGTTTTCCGCAAAGCGAAACCCAGCAGTTTATCGCATCGGCATCATCACTTCCAACACCAAGCGTATCAGAAGCGCAGAAGCACATGAGAAAGACTTAATTTCGATTAAAACAAATTGGTTTTGCTAAAGCTTTTCTGTTGATTGGTGAACGATGTCCTCAGGATAACAAGGGTCAATGATTTTGCTCTGATTTAACTTTGTCACTGAATATTTTCCTACCAGTTGTGGTGCGGTAGAAAATGTCTTGTCTGTAACAGTGATGTTCTGGAGGACCTGCTTCTGCGTTCAATATCAGAAAAAGGAATCAATGCTCTTGGAACTCTCATCGAAGCCTCTTACACTTCCATACAACAACTGCTTGCTGTCAATTTTCAACTTGCTGCTGACAATCTTTATTACCATCTAGCAGAACTAAAGGTGCCGATAACCTTTGTTGAATGATAAGATACTTTTTGCGTTGTGTTGGTTACTTTTTACCGTTAGATGGGAAGAGCTAAAATCTGATCAAAAATAAGAAAATGCGTCTGGGCTTTTTGTTCACACCGAGGAAGCAAAATCTTATGCGCTTGTCAATTTTTTACGTGGTGACGATTTGCAGGGCTTGTGTTCACCGACCATTCCAGGTACAGTAAGGTTGTTTGAAGAATCGCGTATAAACGATGCAATAGTCCTGGTTGGCACGCTCATTCTCAAAGCAGTGGAGATGCAAAAGTGAGTTTGCTGAACAAGGATTGAATTTTATGTTTTTTGTCCTTTGCAGACTTACGAACTGCAGTAAAATGTGCGCTCAGAGCTTTCTAACAGTTACGTGCGTGTGCACCTAACTCTTACGGAAAGAGTAACTGAACGTTTGGGTTAGCGACATTATTTACAGCGCATTGTCACTTTTTGCTTGTGCAGCCAGAGACGTCACTCTAAAAAACCTTTCCATTGCGACCGCGTCAAAATGTTAAATCTAAAGTTCTTGCGCTTTGTAAAATCAGTGACATCAGGCGGTGTAATTTCTGCCAGGTTGTAATGCTTAATTTGCCCTCTTTCGCAACTTTTGGCGCACAGCGTGCGCTCCTCAGTGTCTTGCATTGGTGGTAACTATTTGGCTCATATATATTTATCCGTATCGCAGCTTTTGGGATTACCTCCCTTTGCAGATGCCGCCCTTCTAAAGTTGGTTTATGTTGCTACCCTCAGACCTTAGCAAAGTGAAAATGAAATACCATATTTCATGGCGCAACCTTTTTCTCTTCATAACCTGCTGCTTGACCACAACCCTTCTGATAAAAAATGAAATCTTTGACGCTTTCTGTAAGCTGACGATTTTATCCCGTTGTTTGTAGTTTTGCTCGTGATGACTTTCACACATTCTTTCATTTCAGAGTGATCGGAGATAACCTGAGGAGTTTTAAGCTCTTTTTCCACTGGCTATGCTACAGTGTTCGTTTGATACGTGGTGAACACGCCGCGGTCAAAGTCAGCAAGGTCAGGTTGTGTTCTGATGTGTACGAAATGAACAGGTTTGCTACTACGATAGAGCATTTTAACAAAGCAATAAGACTTAGTGCATCGTGTAAGCGAACCTATTGTATTGTGTAACTTCTTCACTCCCACATGCAAAACGCTAGACTTTTAACATGCATCGCAGCAAAGAGAAAAAACACGAATACACGAAGGAACACAAGGATATATACATTGCGGTGGTAGAGAGTATACGCTTGGTGGCACTATTGCATTCACTGTACTTTGATCAAATACAAGCTTTTAAGACACACGCATGAATGACGCCATCATGATCATTAAATGAAGAACTGCAATGACTTCCAAGTACATCGATGTATAGAATGCATGAGGAAGTTGGAGGCTGCGAAGGACCAATGGTCATCTAGGCTGCAGACCTCGCAAGGACGAAGCTGCTTTCAGTGTAAAGGGAACAGTGTATAAAATTCGTAAAAGTCTTTTACTCTTGATATAAAATGTAATATGTGCAAAGCGGTTATATGGTAAATTGAAGTAAAATGCGTTGCAGGCAAGGACAAGCCACCAGAAGAAAACGGTTTGAATTGGTCACGTTAAACATTTACTGTTTTTATACATTAAAAATGTTCGTGAACGCCAAAGAGGAAATGCGTCAAAAGCTCTAGACCACTGCAACATCGCAATAGTGTCACGACATTTAAGCAGGTTGAGAACCAGTCGCGCAATCATGCTTTGCAGAAAAGAACTCGTTAATACATGCGTGAGAACGGAAATGCATTTGTTTTGTTGGCATCCCACAACTTCATACACTGGTTTGATGAGACCAGTTTCTGTGAACGCAACAAAAACCTAACGATGTAATACATAACAGATATACTTCATGATTTGACACTTTCCACTGTAATAGCGATACGTAATTAAATACGTAATTAAGCGTGATGATCTTTCACGCATTCACTGCTTGTATTATTCTGAAGACGAATTTAACCAGTTTAACACTCTCAGAAGCAGGTGTGGCTTTAACAGTTTTTTAAGGCGTTTTAGGGATCCGATTCGGGTCCCTAGAATTTCAATTCGGGTCCCAAGAATCAGAGAAAATTATCATCGGGTCCCTACAGATCCAAACCGGGTTCCTAACATTTTCCTTAAAAAAAACCCTGGGCTTTAAAGTGCCAAAAAGGTCAACAAACTAGTGTAAAACAGCTATTTTTTCCACAACGGCAAGATCTTCGTCATTAGAAATAGCAGTGTGGTCGTTTGGTTGATGTGACAGATATGCTTCAACTCATTTGACTGCGGTTCCATGACGTCTTCCTTGGAAGAAATATATGTGCTGTGTGTTTTTGCAGTTGTCACAATTGGAACTCGAGTTTGTTGCTGACTTCATAATGGACTCTTTCATCCACGAACACGAGCAGTTAAAGAAATCGGGCCAAGAGAAACATTTTAATCTAAATAAAGTTTGTAAGTTCTGTGTGTTTTAAAATTGTTATGAACCCTTTTGTCACTTTCTAGTGTTTTTTTGTAGTGTTTAGTTTGAAACAGTTGCGGTTGTGGTTTTAGTCTGGCATAGGGGTGATGAGTCGCAAGCAGTGAATTTCATTAAAAAAGTTTCCGTTACGATGTAGCTCTCTGGGCAGAATATCAACTGTGAAAAATTCACGAATTTGTGACATTACTTCATGATCCGCAGTATGCGCGTATTTCTGTTGTTGTCATGGCTCAGAATAGAATGGTGGTGACGTTGCGCTACTGCCCAAAACTGTCGCATGCTGTGTTGTTGGCGACGTGTTTATCGTGGAAGGTCTTCACATCAGTGCATTTGGACGCGAGGGTGTCAACTGCCCTCCCATGATCATGGCAAACGTCAGGTAAAGGGGCGTCCGGTTNGTCAGAGGCGGTTTTTCACCCGCAGCATGTGACGTACGATGTGCACGTAAGCCAAAGTAAACGAGGCCACAAATGTCTCAAGGGTGACACACCCAGCGTTCTTTGAAGTCGCGAGGTTGGTCTACCGGTCTTCAACAGCTCAGTGTCAGCCACGGTCTTCCGACAAAAGGCACATTTCGAATTAATACCGTCATTGACTGCCGCCAACCAGTCAACGTGATAGAAACACTAGGAGCGAGACTTACGTGTGCTACTTTTCGAGGTGGTTGGGCTAAATGCTTTGTTTCGTAAACGTGTTGCCAGAATTCAGCCGACGTCCTTAAAGAAGTATTTCGCAGATCAGTACCTCCAAGATGCACCCTTAGTGACGCCGATCGGTATTGACAGTAACGAATGGCACAGACTGGTGAATGCCACTCCTTGCCTCGCTCACAATCCACTGATACTGCATCCGAGACCGAAAGAATCTCTGCGACAACTTTTCGACGGCGTTAGGCGAACGATGGGCTCTCTCATAAACTGTTCGCAGGTACCTTTTTTGAACGAAAGCTTTCGAGTCATGACGATTGTATCAGTGACCATAAAGACTCGTTTCTACCGCGCCATTGCATCACATGCTTTGTTGAGGCAATAAGCTGGCAGTCGCTGCAATGTGTTTTATTTTTTATTTCATAATTTTTCGCAAGAGGTTTCGTGCGCTTCTGCACAAGTTCGCATTAATTTATTGCTTGATTTTCGAACACAAAGTGACTTTTCTCAATAACCGCCCAGTCGCAACTTGCAGGTGGCGATTGCAGCATCTGATGTGATTTTAAACGAAAAGATCGCGGCAATATCGTCTGCATCCAATCCTCGAGTCGTGCAGTGGCGATTTGACGAAGGTATTGTTGTCTGTAGAACTACTGCAGATGTGATGTATTGATGTGTGAGGTTTTTTTCTTTTGACAGTTCCAGTAAGAAAACGTTTATTTCGTTTGGTTTTGCTACTTTTTGAATATGTCCACTGAGTAGCAACAAAAAACTCATCGTGAAGCTGCAATTTACTTGAACAACATTTTCTTGGTACTCCACTGAATGTCACTTTGTTTTTGACTACAGATGTTGAAGTACATCATTTTGTCCTCTACTATTTTCTTCTTTTTGTGCGAAAACTACGATATTGTTGCGATATTGTTGATTTTGGAAGTTGCTGTCGAGAATGACATAATGTTGGCTGATCAGTTAATCCATAACCGGCTTCCGTAATCCGTAACCGTAGTGAACGCTGCAGTCTTTGGCGACCCGAGATGCGACCACCGCTACTGTACGAGCAGTTGCTGGGAAACGAGGCGTTGCGCGCTGTTTGTTTCGTCACAAGCAATCACAAGAACTTATTTTTGCAGACTGTGTTAACGAAGAGCTCTACTGGTTGATAACACTGGCTGATGTGCCATGCACGGATCTGATGCTGATCCGAACATCGACCTCCAAAGAGTAGGTTTTACTTTTACCTCTGTTGTGAGCCTATCGTTGGGAATAATCTGCTGCTGTGACTAGTTTTATGAAGTTGCTTCGTGAAACATAAGTTGTGGACTGCAGCTCCGCATTTCATTGTGATGACAGTGTTATTTTCAGTTGTTACCTGGAAAAGGGTTTGCGATCCCGGAACAAACCTGCATGTTGTCATGCTTGGGGGTCTTGGCCTTTGAAAATACGTTTCGACAAAGCTGAGGTTTCCTAATTTTTAATGCGTTCCTCAGTAATTTTATAAATTTAGAATTGAACGTTCTTCCGGTGATGACCTGTAAAATCTAACGTGGGCGCGTACAGGAAATAATGTTAAATTCTTGTCACACCGACCGTAAGTTCCATTGTTATACCTGTTCCCAAAGCCGATGTTTTTACTCATACTATGCGTGGTACCTAAGTGTAATCCACTGGATAACCGATTTGTGTTCATTCAGCAGACGAATTCGCAACGTTTTGTAGAGTTGGTAATAGCCTGATAGTATATATGCAAAATCTGCACCATATCTCGAGCGTTTGTAAGATAACATGTCTGTAATCGTTAGATGGTCAGTGACATGGAAACCATGGGCGTCCGAAAGGGGGTTCAATGGGAGGCCCAGACCCACCTATATTTTGACATTTGATATTTCCCTATAAAATTTTTAGCGAAAAATGGTTGTTCTCTTACTTTCCAGTGGGTAAAATGAAATTTCCCCCTGTTGGCTCCCGCTGGAAAGATCCTTTTGGCTACCCCTGGAAAAATCCATTATTGCCACCTCTGGAAAAAAATCCTTCCAACGCCCATGACCAGCGTCACCGACATTTGTTGTAGTTTTCGCACTTGCACGTCTTTCAGTGGAAGGCATTGAGGCTGCTGATGATAAAACACAATGCGCTCTTTTCGTCTGGTTATGTACTTGAAGTGAAATAACTGGCCATCTGAAAGCTCTCCACGTAACGTTGTGTGAAGGTGCTTGCCTCCGTACCTAATTTTCGGGTGCAAAGTTGCAAACGCAACTTGTCCGCTTTCGGCAGAGCCATCCAAAATCAGGTTACGCGTAAATTGTTCAGAACAATGTGTTTGTTCGCGTCAGTCGCTGCTGAACATCGGTGCCTTTTCAGAGTTCCACGCGCAGTCCGGTTAAACTTCACCACGTCACTTACACCTTCAGACCAGGGCCACCAGCCTGAAAGCGGAAGTCGGGAAGGCGTCTACAGGGTGTGCGATTTCTACGAATACAACGAATCGCTGTTAACCGTCGTTTTATTCAGTGAGAGCAGAAGTTGTACTGAACTCACCCAGGTAAGTTAGTGAGGTGAAGTGATGCACAAACCTCAAGCTGCTGTTGGTTTGTGCTCAGTCGTGCATTGTCAATGTTTCTGCACTGGATAAGGTCCCGTTCAGCGAGTGCAACGGGGAATCGCTTGAGATCATCACAAAACGCCTGTTTTTTTTTTGCTGACTGTAGTATTTACTTACTGATTGGATCCACAGCAGCATCACCACGTTGTCTGCGAAGCCTCGCCAATGATCGACAGACTTATGTTACGTTGTTTATGTCAGTACTTGGTCGTGACCGATTGGAATTTTTAAAAATAGTTTTGCGAAGGAAGCCGCTTATTTTTCACGGTTGTTTTACGAAAAAATTGAACTTATATAAACTTGTTTGAATCGCAGCTCCAGATTGTTTGATAAGATGAATGGTATGCAAGTCAAAACTTTTAAAGCGTGGATTAAAATTTAATGTCAACTGTGACAAAAACAATCTGCATGAGAATTATTTTTATGAAAAGAATGCAACAACACACTGGAATTTGTCGCTTCTGTGCTGTAGGTGTCTCTGGCACTACTAGCGGAAGAAGTAAAGGAACACGGTAAGCCACTGGATGGTGTTGGAAGAAATCTTGAATTGTTGTGCCTTCGCGATGCGTCATGCTGCGTGGAGCATTTTTGCACTATTCGGTCTATGGAAGCGACGAGAGTGGTTTCATCGGGAGCTCGAAAAATCGCCTGTGTGGTGAGCTAAAATTTTTGCAGCGAATCACTCAAGTTTTCTGCTGGAAATACGTCCTTTTCTTGTTTATTCGCAGTTGGGCTCCGATAAACGGCACATCGTCGCATACGAGATGGACCAACTGAATGACAGCGAAGATGCGGACGTTTCCATGGTGATCGACGACTGACGCATCTTCGCAGTTGCTCTTACTCAATAATGAGCTGTTTTCAGAGGAGAGACGCGTAGCTCGCGTTNAGGAAAGATATCAAGGAGAAGATCAACTTTCTTCCATTTTCAAAGTGACAGAAAGGCCGTTTCCACAAATCTTGCCGCTTAACAAACTAAAAGTTGAAACTCTCCCAAGTGTACATTGAAGCGGTATCGAGAATTAGTCGGGACATGAAAGCAACGCCGCTTAATCATAACGCCTTAAGGGCAAAGCGATGTAATAGAAACAATTCTGCAAAAGATTACGATGAGTGCAGCAGGATGCTGGAACAGGAGGAAGAACCGCGTTGATGTGGACTTTTGACAAGATCCGATTGGGACCGGTTTTCCAGCATCACAAACCCATAACTTTCAGACCTAAACTGAACTTACAATATTTACTCCTTGGAAATGTGATCGAAACACTAGTCAGTTGTTTTATGCATGCCTACATCAATAATAATATTACTAAAGTTGTGTAGAAATTTGTATTTCCGTTTCAAACATATTTTAAGAGTAATATTGTGTGTGAAGTTTTCTCACGCCATACATCCCTGAAAGGACTATATGATAGAAATCAGACGTTGTTTTTTGTAATTTTTCATTTCCTGTCGTAGGCAATTTTCACTACCTCTCTGTGCTGTGCATTTGATCCATAAAAAGTTCAAGGCAGGTCATTCCCTCCTAAAATTCCGTTGAAAAGTGCTAACACCAAATGTACAGTGGTGAGTCCGTTTGTTCCCGACACACTTCAATTTATTTATGCTGCAAATGCTTCAGAAGGTTTGCACGTTCTACTGCCGCCAAGCGAGCAGCGGCTCTACGCTTTTTAACTTCGAAGCTCAACAATGCATCAAGCGGCTTTCGAGAGAAGTCATCTGCAAACTACAGGAAGTGTCGGGCGTCGCGTTGTGTTTAGCTCTGTTCTGTGAAGGGGTTTGTTTCCGTAAAACCCTTTAACGCCCGCGTCGGCCACTATAGTGGCCGGTGAACCTTTGAGCGACCATAGCTTCTGAACGAATTGAGCTAGAAAGTCATCGAAGGTATCACTGGATCCGCAAGACAGCACCGCACATTTTGAGATAGGTCGCGCCCACCTGTAACGTCATTTTCGCCGAAAAAACGTTTTTCGCATAGGCTACAAAACCTAGTTGCGTCCATTCAGTAGGCCTCAGAGACTAAATCAAACACGTTGGAAACAAACTTTCTGCATAAAAAATATTTTCGAAGACCTTATCTTTGCAATGATGATCAATAAGTTGATACGTCTTTCGGTGGGGGGTCCAAGGGGGCAAAAACCACGGATTTCGCGGTTATTTTGAGGTTCAAGCCACTTTCCTGACAGCCAGCACCCACCAACCCCACCGAACTTGCAGAAAAGGTGCATTTGGGTGTTTTACAACATCCCGCCAAGTTCAAGCTAAAATATTGACAGGAAAATTTTATTTAGGAATAAAATCAAAATATCCACTAGGTGGCTGAACAGTTTTCAGGGTCTATTATTGGCCATAACTCCTCAACCCCTTAGGCTAGCAGGCTAATCAAAGGTCTCTAAAGGTTCAGAATAGCTCCTAGAACATTTTAAGCCACTGAACAAGTCACTAACCCCTGTAATTTGTTCTCTGGACCCCAAACCTTGATCTTGAAGTCAATATTTCTGATCTACACTTTTGGATCCCCTAATTTTCCCCCCAGAACGGCCCGATCCGACTTTTTTCGAAAGGATCCTGTTTTGAGTATTTCGGCGGTTGGCGAAGCGCAAAAACCGGATCGGAAAGGCTAAACGGTGCGCATGTTTTTGGATCTTCTCTGTTTCATCGCTAGTGACAATTTATTCAGTGGTTCATTTCAAAGCCAACAGAAGCTCTTAAAACACTGTAAGGTAAAAATGTTAAACCTTTTGGTCAACCTTGCTTGATTTGTTCTTAGTTATAAAAAGCGCTGGTGAAAGAGTATGTCTTTCACTGACGAAATCTGCATTTGCTCTTCTGCTATTCATAACATGTTTCTAGCCGTACCAAATACTCGTTCACTAGCGGCGCTAGTTGCCATTACACAGACGTATTACTTGCTGGATCACTGAGATCAGGAAGCTCCAGTTTGTGGTCTCGCCACCACTGGAGAATGTTGCCAAACCCTTGTACCGCAAGCTCTCTGTAGCCTTGAGTTTCTTGCTCATGTAACTTTTTACATGCTCTGGGTTTTCTTCTTCATCGTGGGAGCGAGTTCTTACGCACTGCAAGGCCGCGCACTCGGAGCAGGTTTTGAGCAGCCATTCATTGTCTCGTCATTCAGAACCGTCAGGACATGCTCTTCATAGGGAGGTCGATGGGTTGGACAGTGAAGGAGAACATGGTCAACGGTCTGTTCCTCTACGCTGCATTCACAAGCCGCAGAAGGGGCCATACCCCATTTGTGCATACAGGAACGGAAGCGTCCTGTACGGGGCGAAGGGGGTTAACCCGGACCCACGTTGCCATTCCAGGAGGGAGTGTGCCGATGTCGGTAATGAAAGTACGGGGTTCCGTAGTGTTGTCCAAACACTCCGCATTCCATTGGTCCGCCCAGAGCGCCACACTTCTATTGTCGTCAGACAAACTGATGAGTTGTGCGGCAGGTACGAATGGGTGTCTCGATTTGAGATGCCGCCCGTTCCAATGGGTGAGAGCTGAGTGGAGAAGGTGTCCAGGCTTCACTCACGGTGTGCTATAGACAGTGTGACTCGTTTGCGACGAAGCTCCGCAGGTAGGAAGATCGTCCGCTAGCGCAGAACAAGGCTGTGGAGCCGGAACCCAAATTTCCGACTCCAGCTTCACTATCTGAAGTCTTTTGGTTCCAGCTCCAGTCATCCAAAATCGCTCCGGCTCCACAGGCGTGGTGTGGGGCGAAGGTATCCAGTCACAGTTCGCAATGCGCCGATGACAAGGTCTATGGCGGGTGTGAACACTGCGGTACCAGGCGAGAGCGCAGTACTCTGCTATTGAATGGACCAGGGCTAAGGTGGCTGTTCGCAAGCTGTTTCCCGAGCCAGCAAGCGACGCATGATATCAGCTTTTTGCGAAGTGACCCTGTTACCCGCACAAAAAATTTCTTATCTCACGCCAATTTGAACCCGCACGCATAGCTCTATGGGTTTCCGCACCTGCCCTGGTTTTGTGCTTGACATGTAGGCCTACAAAAGTGCAAGTTTTCAAATCTAAACTGCTTTTATTCAGGCAAATTTCAAACAAGTCATTCGCTCATCTTCCCCATTTGTGCCACACTGAAGGAAGACATCCGAAACGTGAAGCACTACAACACGTCACTGGTTGACCTCACAAAGAAATCACTCGGTTTTCAAATTTCGAGTAAAAATTTAGCTGTCGCCACTTTAGCTGGTGGCCCGTTCCCTGTCACCAGACAAACAGCAGCAGCTGCAATTGGAAATGATCGATATTTAGTTTGACCCTGCTTGAATGGAGAAGTTCACTTCTCTTTGAGCTAATTCATTTTTTATGCGTCACAACGAAATTGCATTTTAAAAACCTCCGGAAGGTGTCACTAAAGATATTGGCATTGTTTAGCTCAGGGGTTCCCAAACTTTGTCCATGTACCCCTCCAGCATTTCGATAGATGAGCATGTACCCCTAAACATGAGCACCGGAATGATTGTTCCCAGGGAGGGGCCAATAGATTTTCCAGTAGTGGGCCAAAAATATTTTTGCAGGGGCTACAAGTGGCAAAATTAAACTTTAACCACTCGAAACTAAGAGAACAATATTTTTATCAAAGAATTTGATGGGAAAATGTCAACTTTCAAAATCCTGGGGCAGCCTTGGCCCCCTTCCGACGCTTATGCCCCTAAAACTTCTTATGACAAAAAGGCTGAGGAAGATAACAAAAATATATTTACTAATATCATGATTGTTTAATGTAATATTCACTGATATTTATTTTAATCTTTGAACCAGACACGAAGTCAATAGAGCACAAGCTCACGCTATCTGCACAACATAGATTGATAATAACAGTCGCAGAACATTTTGTAACGGCGGTGGTGGTAGGACCAAAGGATTACAGACACTTGTTCCCTAACACTTTGTAGAACACTACATTACAGACACCTTCTTCACATAGTTGTTCGCTAACTGTAACACTTGATAGCATGTTTAAGAAAGAGTCCAACCCAGGCTAAGGACTGGCGAAGTACAAATGCGTTGTAACCTGCGCACACCATCAAACTAGCACTGCAACATCCCGGCACTTAGTCACAAAGTAAAATGCGGTTGTAGCGTTCAAAGGATAAGGGCGAATACCGGTATAAACAATCTGACCGCATCAAAGCGCGCAACCATACATTGTTGGACTTCTTACATCGTTCAAGAAACAGGTAGACCTGCACATTTTTTTCAATAAGGCCTCAAAGGTAGGAATGTTACATTGAACCTAATGACTACTAACACTCGACCGCTACGGCAGGTTGTACAGAGCCCAGCAACCAAAGTTATAGGCCACACGCAATCTCTGCATGCCTTCCTGAAATCACACTAATTATGATGCATACATGGACCTATAGAAGGAACGAAAAAGTACATTTTTCACTGCGTTCGAACATCGGTATAAGAAGCCCGAATTACTGCATAATATTGATATCGCAGTTGTCTCTGAATGTCTTTGTCATCTGAAAGCTCAATATCTAATACAATCCCCAAATATTTCTAGTTTGAAACAGATTTTACTCTTTGTACACCCAGTGTCAGCAACGGATGACCGTGATTTTTGCGGTCTTAGTCTTAGACATCATACAAACAGTTTTGCTGCAGTTGAAAATAATTCCATGAAATTCTGCGTAAGCCTGACACACATCTAGTATACTTTGCAACCCACGTACACCTGGATCAAACACACAAATATCATCAGGGAACATCAAGTGGTTCAATAAGACTTCAGCAATAAAACACCCATCTTTAATGTTGTTTAGTTCAGTAGATAAATTATCTAAATATACAACAAACAAGCATGGACTCAATACTCCCCTGGTCTGACCCCATTAGTAGCATGAAATGGTTCGGACAAATTCATATGTATAAATAATTTGAAATGAACAAACATATTTTCTCTTTTATTGCTAACATTAAATGTATCCCTTCAGACAGGCAAATGTCCCACTAGGGGTATATGTACCCCAGTTTGGGAACCCCTGGTTTAGCTCGACCTACGTGCGTAAGCAAACGTTCAGCGTCATGGGAAGCTTGTCACAGATCAAAATTAACTGACCAATACCTCAGGTCTCTCCTGAGAATTGTCACCACATAATTAACGGCGGGATTTGATGCATTGGCTGAAAAGGGANACCAATAGTANGTCTCGCACTTCAATCCAAAGTAGTTTACGCTCTTGTTGACCGCTAATCGACAAAATCAGTGATGCTGTGACGTTTACATCCTCCACTTGACACAAACAATCCATCGATTTGATCACGGTCAAGCTTTGTAATCCAATGTGACCCTTCGGCTAAGTCAAAAGTTTGTCATCGCTGACCTACAGCCTTTAAATGGAAGGAAGGTCTAGAACAGCTATATCCAACGGAAATTTTTTACTGAGCCAAAAGTTATGTCAATATCATAACCAGGTCCACACACTGAATGACATATTAACGAGGGCTGCACATTAGAATAGCTTACTTTGATCTTAGCGAACTAATTTTTGTTTGAGGTAATTTACTGAAAGCGTTCGAATGCTAATTGCGGTGGTAGCGACTGTTTCGCACCTTTAACCACCCTTTAAAGTGTGATTTCATAGGAAAATTTAGTGCCAGTCGAACAAAGGTAAAAATCAGAAAATTAGTAAAAAGTGTTGTAACAAAGTGTAATTGGACATTTGGAAATCTTCCAGCAAGCAGTACAGACGTGACAAAATGCCACTGAGGACCACCTGCGTCAAAAATGTCAAAATAAAGACTTATCAAAATAAGGACAGGTCGTCAGCAGGCCCGTGACTTTTCATCTTCCCTGGAAAAATGGGTTGGACATTGTTTAAAACTATTGGACATAGTTTAAAAAATTTGGCCCCCTACCAAAAAACTCTTCGTCCCCTCGGTATCCCAAGTTGGTTACGGGCTTGGTTTTCAGTATGTAGGCTACTTATACTACAGCGAAAATCTAAACCGGGCCGCGTGCTGCCCACGGGTCGGACATAAGCTGCTCTAGAACATAGATTCCCAACCTTTTTTGAAGCTGGCACCCATTTCATAAAATAAAGTAACGTGCGCACCCCTCGTTTTATAAAAAATGTAGAAATGACATAAATATTCCGATTTTGCAGAATTTTCAGTTTTGAAATTACTAGTCGTAACGCGTAGGCCTACTAACAACACAACGCAAAACACTCAGTCGTGCTGTTTAACTTTCACACCTTACTACTCATTAGAAACAAAACTAGTGACTTTTTGTTGCTGCTTCCTTGAAAATATCCGCTCATACCTTGGCACAGATTTACTGATAATAGCCACATTGCAAATGGTTCGAGGAGTTCAAATAGGTTCCGATACATGTTTTTCAAACGACGTAGAGAGGAAATCCAGATTCGCACAAATATGCTNTTGCAATGGGCACTAGAATGGACAGCGCTTTTGTACACAATTCCTGATAACTTTGCGTGGTTGAACACCAGAGTTCTGTAGCATCAAACAACAATCTCGCAATAATTTCACCATAAACATTTAAACGTCACAGTGTGCTTACAATCGCATCACCGGCCATCTTCAGCATGGTAACAACAGCGTGAAGCAGAAATAGCAATGCACGCATGTAGCAATTTAAATTGTTAATTTAGCGTTTGTTTGAATAATTAGGCTGGATAATGTTCTTTTGAGTAGTAGCACTTGCAAGCAGAGATGTAGTCGAAAACTAAACTTCGAGACCTAGACTTAAAAATCTGTGGATTATGCCGAATTTTATTCTAAAATTAAAAAAAAATGTCACCACCACTTCGACATGGAAATTTTTTCGAATTTCTTGCATTTCACTCACCTGCATTCATCTAACTGCAGGTACAGTAGACAGAAAACACGTTGAATGACAGAAGTTTTCCTAAGCCATATCGTTGCAGTATTGAAAGTCTCAAGGCAATAGGCTTGTGACCGAGACTTGCAAAAACGGGTCTCGAGACCGAGCCAAGTCTTGAGACTTCATCACTGTTTGCAAGCTTTCATAAATCTCGGTTATTTTGTAAAAAAGTACATCCAAGAACACATGACCCTCACCCTCGAAAATCGCAATTCGGACCCCCGAAAATCTTGCTTCGAACCCTCAGGGGTCTGGGAACCGCTGCTCTAGAAATAGCAATAAACACAAAAATTATTGCCAGGTAAGCTGCAATTATTGGCGATAGTATTGCACAAGCAGTGTGAGTTGCACTAAACGGATCATAAGAAAACAAAGTGTGGTGCGATAAACCTTGAGAGCCACTAAACGGCCCTGATCAGAGGAGATTTTTTATCATGTTTAGACAACATTTCTCGAAAAATACATCGGCAAGCATTTGTTACGAAGCAAATCGCTATGTGTGTGGTTTTAATTTAAATTTGAAAATAGAGTAAAGTTAAGTTTTGTAAGGGTTGCCAACCTGTCTTCACCACAAAAAGCCAGACATAATCACAGAAAAAGCCAATTAGGAGTCATTAAACGTGTCCACTAGAAGACTACCACTGTTATGTGAGGGTAGCTGTTATAACTTACGTCACACGGTCAGTTACTGGACCACATTACCTTAGCGAGGAAATTCGTTCTTTATTAGACTGAAGAAAACATAAAAAAAACAGAAAAAGCAAGATTTTGTCTGGCCGTTTTCGATTTTTAAAAGCATCGGAGTGCGTCAAAAGTCAGGATTTCAAAATCTGGCTTCAAAAAAGCCAAAGTAACTACCCTGCTTCTACTAGCAGCTGTTCCCGGTGAAAGACTTGTATGAGTATTGGTTTGCCGTTAAGTACCCGTTTTATTTTGATTTGGTCCTACCTTTTTAATTCTGGTGTATAATCTTTACAACTAACCCCGCCTTTTCAGTTTGCAATTTGCACACCCACCTGTTGCCCACTGCGGCTTGGTAAAACCCTTTTTTTGATACCGCCACGTGTTCGTTTTATAGAAACAATTCTTATCTATAAACGGTGACAATCATAAACGCTATTTTGGTGAAAATACATATTTACACTATGTTTTCGTAAAAGAGGAAACCTGGAATAAAGTTGCATTTACTTCCGCGCATGACAGTGGGCACAAGGATCATTTATTGTATCACTCTTATTCTTCAGAACGTTCAGTTTCATGTGAATTAAAGTTTTCGGAAACGCTTTAAAGAAGGGATCAATCTACTCTGTATTTCATCAGTGCACTGTGGAAATACAATTCAAAGCTGGTAACAGAGCTGAAAAACTCTTCTTCCAAATATGCAGACCGTAGTTGAAACACAAAATTCCAATTTTTAGCTTCCTGTGAATCACCAAATGACGCACGGATGAATGGGTCTCATTTGACTTCCAGCTGAACACATGAAATCTTCTGCAAACTGACCGAACTGGGACAAGCTTCCAATAACCCTGAAAGACGGTACAATCATAGTCAAGCTAATGCGGTTGCGCATAACTAACAGTATGTCATTGTGAATGCCGTCTATAGCCATGTACACAAGTATCAGTGAAAGTTGCACAATTTCAACCTCTTGGTTGTTTTTTGTCCAACAACAATACCTACCAGAGCATGCATGCTGAGAGTGCATGCGAAGCTCATTTGATGAATTCAATTTGAACCTGACGTATGACAATGGAGAAAAGGCAAATCTTTAATTTATTTAATTTTAATTTTTGCGTCAGACTCATGGTCCATATCACAAGTGTACTCGAATAATACAATAACACAAAAATGGTTAATCATGGCGCAGCACAGAGCAGGTGTTAATTGATGAGCACAGACAACACAGGGGAGATGCCAAACGCTGAAACACTACACCAAAGTTTCTCTTGTTTTTTCATCTGTTTCAGAATTAATTTTCCGTTCCTATAAATTGAGAAAGTATTTTAAAGAGCACTGAAAGGTCCAATACAGCCTACGACTTATAAAAATGTTCATATTTTCACAACACAGCATTTAACTTATGGTTGGCTCGTGTTTAAATGAAGCGTGCGACAAAAATTTATGGCAGATTTATGCATTTGAGGCGTTTATTGCTAAACTGACCACGCGAGTCACGTGGTTTGCTGTGTGGCTTGCCAAACAAACTTTCTGAACGCCTGAGGTTTTGTTTCGAAAGATTACTCTGCTAAATAGTTATAGCAGAACTAATATTGTTTATTCTTGCACAATGTACAAGTGAAAACGAGTAACCCACGATACTTAAGTGAAGTAACGAATTAATAAAATAATTCCAATCCATGTCGAGCTTTTAAAAGTCAAAGAACTTGTGCAATGCTTCCACTGCCTTAAATGTGAAATATGGATTTGGAGCACTTGCACATATAGAAAAAACGATCTCCGTAAAAATAAGCTTCAGTATTTTTATGTCAAGTACAGTAATAGAATCGGTAATTTTAATTTGACCAATCTATTCCACTTCTTTTTCAAAGTAAAGGTCATGACCCAAGTTGTTGTAGCAGTAACGTCATGTCAGTCACCAGCCTTAAACCTTTATCAAGGATAATTAGGTTGTGTTTAATAGAATTACCTATTCATCACATACAGTGTGTAGTTGTATGGTAGTTCAAGAGATCAGTTTTTCATTAGTCTTGTATATTATGCCGTTTTCTGTAACTTAGTGGCATAAAGACAAAGTGACATATCTTGGAAAAAGAGGGTCCCATGTCAAAAGCATCCATTACCTGAAAGTTGGAAAGAAAGTAAAGATGACAATAACGTAGGGTTTTCACGGACGATCAATAATTGTTTTTTACCTGTAGTTTTCTGGAGCATGTTGTCCTCGTAATTGGTCGAATTGTGCACCAATAGTTCCTTTTTTACACCAGTTTTGGGCGAATGCAACGTAAAATGCTTGACTGCTGGTCAGGTTGACTCCGGGAAGCAGCTGACTGACCTGTGCAGATTTTTGATTGCTTGCTGTCCACAAATCGAAAGCCTGCATATTTAATGACATCCGTTCACGACTGGGCCTTGCAGATGAGCAAAAAAACTTGAAACCCAATACGTGCTAACTGATTTATTGTGAAAATTAGCCATCTTATAGTTTCTTCGCCCAAATAGCTTGGAATTTGCTTACCGTCCACACAGGTATGATAAAACTGCTGCCTCACGATTAAAGAGATGTTAGTTGGCGTTAATTAGCCTAAGCATTGATTTTTTATACTGTAACAAAATACATAATAGAAGTGGATATAAGTATGGGTGGCTGAACAGTGGTCCGGAAAGTGGAAACCCCACTTTTTTACAATGGGTGTATGAGATACAAAGGATATACAATTTCTCTGCATTTGAATTTTTCGTTAAATACGTGGAAACTGCATGACATCCTGCGCTATTGCCAACGTAGCAGGGCACGCCAATCACTGATAAAGTCGGTTCCAAATTGGTTCCTTGCTTTGTGTGTCGTTTAAAGCCTTCTCCACATATGCGTGACAAAATTTGTTCAATGCTTTCATTCATTTTTTTCAGGGATAGTTTTCTTGTTCCCAAACAGAGCACGCGCCCATGTCTTTCCAGACGCAGCATGAAAGTATTTTAGTTGTTCCATTGAATTCAGTTTGCTGGCTCAACTTCTTATAATTGTTTAGGCTGTTGTTCATACATTCGAAATTTTCCGTGTGGTAATATTCCGAAATTGCTTTGTTGTACTCAATCGATTCGGTGTGTAGCGCCTTCCTTGTTTTATACTTATAGTTAAAATGTTGCCAACATTTTTTCAGGATATGTTCGAAATTTGCGATAAGTTAGTGTCAATTTGCAATAATAATGGAAATGTCAAAGGAAAGCTATATTTTCTCAAACCACAGAAGATTTTTGTTCCTCAAACTTTTTCCTGACTACTTGTAGTCGTGACGTTAAAACTTTCTTTCTGAACGTTGCTCAGCCATACCTGCCATTTCGGGAAAGGAAAATATTGCTGTAGTGTGGTGAGAAAGGTTTGTGTAGATTATTGCAATAACACCGTAATTTTTAAGAGAGGATATAACAAATCTTTCACTGCGCTAACAGTGGTTGTTGGTGTGTGCATTCCGCATTTTGTTTTCATTGTAAAGCAAAAATGATTTAAAATTTATAAACATACACTAAAGATATTTGACGAATTAAAATCGCAACATCCATAAAGCCGTAGTTTGAAAATTATTAGCAATCCTATTTTATGCAAATTGGGATTTTTTATTGTAGGCTTGCTTCATAGAGAAGCTTGCATCTTTTGGGACCAGTGGAGTGGTATTGACAATATATCTCCATTTAAATCGCAGCGAGTGGGCATTCGAAGCTTCTATGATCACCGATAACGTTACACAATCGAACAAGCATTGATGCCAGTTGTAGAACTGGATCAGTACCCTTTTCTATAAAATCCATTCCGTCGCTCCTAAATCGAAGAAAAGAAACTAGGAATATAATGAATAGCAATGACCGGCGTAAAAAGAGATCATGACAATGATTGAGTTGCTTAAACGGGCCAGAATAAGTGAATCCACAAAAAGAACCAACTTCCTTTAGTCTAAATACGTAGTTATAAAAATGCGTGTTCCAAACATTTACTTACAGACCAGTTTTAACCGCATATTTTTGGAGAGAACTTCAAAACCCTGCTCTGGTATCTTCTGACAATAAGCATAATGCAGTTTTTAACTAAATTTTGAAAAGACTTAAAATACACCTACTAGATGATTCCCTCAGACCCTCAGTAGCTGAATTTTTAAGCGCTCTGCCGAGCATTCCTATCGAAATACGCATGAGTTTTGCATTTTTTGAGTAATGGGGTTACTGCCAAGATGGCAGAGCATGCCTGACATGTAAAAACAAAAGCCGTGCGTGGGGTCTCCATCTCCAATGCCATTTTTGCAAAAACAACTTTGACATTGTGAAGGACTAGCAAGCTTCGTTACAGCGTCCCATGGGGGATTCGCTAATAACACAAGTCGAGTTGACTCGCATGACTCATGGTCAACCTCGGTTGTTCATACTTAACCTGTAAAAGGAATTTTGCCGTTTTGGCCGGAGGACCCTTATTGGCACAAACAGTAGAAAATATTCCCGAAAAGTAACACATTTCCTTTCTCAACTTAGTTTGCTTCTTTGCATGCAGAACCACAAGCTTTGGGCAGAATACAATTTTGATCTTTCACCGACCGCCAATAAAACCACTTGCGAAATTTCTGCATTTTTTCTTGCCTTTTTGATGTCTTCATTACGCGTCCCTCCTACATTTTGGAGGGAAAAGTTTGTTTTTTAAAAAATATATATACAGCATTTCGGAACGCAATAAGTTCGTGTTTTTGGGTCAGCTGAGCTGGAGAATAATAATTGCTCAGTTGCAGGGCCGCAAACAACTGATATTTTAGGGGGGGCAAAATGATGTAACTTGTTGCTGCACCTAACAAATACATACGTTTGTGAAAATTTCAGGGGGCAATTGCCCGATTGTTCCCCCTCTGGTTGCAGCCCTGCTCAGTTGTTGAAAAACGACCTGTGCTCCTAAAACGCTTCGAGTAATTTTTAATCATTTTGACATACTATTCCAAGATTTCTAGTTTTTTGGTTACCTGAGCGGGTGAAATAAGAACGTGTACTAGATAATTAATTTAAGCTTTGCATATTCAAGCAGAGAATGCTTTCCACTTCGTTTTTTATTCCGGCTTAAATGAAGTTCCTAGAAACTATATGCAGCAGCTTTTTTCAGAATGTCTCCATACTTTCGTGTAACTGGCAGCTCCAGAGCAGCTGTAAAAACGGAAACTAATTTTCAAGAACCCTAATTTTTTTCTGGTTTCACAAAAGATTTTGGTGCCAGTATTGTGGAAAATTCTTTTTTTAATTAGCATAATTCTGACTGAGATACTGTATACCCGACTTTTGCATTTATTTTCGACAATTGCACAGACAATGTTAAAAACGCCACTTGCCAGCAGCTAAAATATGCGCAACTTTAAAATAACTCCACTGGACTGGGAATGATACACAGTGGCAAACCACTCATTAGCCAAGAGACTGCATTTCAAGAAAGAGGCACCGTAAGCCTGTGTGGTACAGAAGCTGCAAAGGAGCTTTTAATTTTCAGAGTAAAGAGTTTTATCACATGTTCCCTTGTTTTTTAAATCCACGTGTTTAATACGCGGTCCGCAACTATACTCAGGGAAAGCTATTTGTAATTCACTACCTTTTCACTTAATATTTTTGTTCCTTACACTTTCCTTGAACTGTGACACCATTTTCCCGGAAAGTGACCTTGGTTGTAAAATCACAAATGACATAAGAATGTTTTAATATTACTGCTGAACTGCTTATCACACGGCAGCAAATGATGCCTTTCAGCGGAGAACTATGTGATTTACCGCTGCTAGACAACTGTAGACATGACTGTTTGGGAACAATATATTTTGGCAAAAAGCAAATTCACCCCGTATACTCTGTCGGGGCAGCTGCAGAACGTGTTGTCGACGAATAGCAGTACTGCAGCCTGCAGCGTAATTCTATCGACGAATTTTCATGTCATCAAACGGCCATGGCAATGATTTGTAAATTTAGCAAACCATTACCGAGCAGGCAGTTGCTAAACAGTATCAACAGACGCGAAACACTCTAAGACCAGCGCTCGTAGTCGTAAGAATACTTGGTACCAAACATGAAGTTACCTTTTTGGCTAGTTTGATTCCTCCCATATCCGCAATGTTCTCTGCTAAAGTTCCATGTCCATCCACCTAGAATTAGCAATATAGCATCATTGAAGCCAGAATTCAAAACTAACAATGACTTCTAGTAAAGCCAACCATGACTCCTATAAACTAGCAACTCCTGTAGTCCTGAGTTGTAATGAAAGTAACTGGGCCAAATACAGAACTATTCTGAGGATAAAGACTTCTGGAATTTCGTAAAAAAACTTCGAAAAACTAGACATTTAGCTAAAAATTTCCAACTTTCACTAATTCAGCAAGAGGCGACTGCCCAGTTTGCCCCAGTTTGGTTGCAGCCCAAGGGGTATTCACGACAAGCGGTCAGAAATTATGTTAGCCGAAACATTCGATTAGACTTCGCATTTAACACAAAAAAAACAAACTTCGAGCAGGCACTTAAATTCAAAAAAGAAACATTAATTACGTTAAGAACTCACCGGAAGTCTCAAGTCTTTAACCACGTAATTGCTGTAGAGAATTACTGCACATTGATAAACCCCCGGCTTGACTCCTTGTCATGAATGCATAAAAATATGTTTTCATATGTTTGCTTCGTTCAAAACAGCAATGAATAATGTTGAAATATCGTAAAGTGGTACAGGCGTGCAGGCTAAACAAATCTAAAGAGTTTTTATTCGTTGAACGAATAAAATGAACAAGAACGACGTTTATCGATGCTGCCATGCGAACATAACAAAATTATCACTTTGTTGATTGGGTCAGCGATTTGCAAAATTTGTTCTTTGAATGAACACCATTTCATGAGGCGAACATTTATATGTACGTGTCCAAACACAAGCATCAAATGGAAACAGTTAACTACAAAATTTTTTTGGAAAATACAGTTTTATGTAACTCCTTGGGAAGCTCAGCAAATTTTCGTGCAGAACATCGAGACTACAAACTTACGCCAGTAGTTTTCAAATCCGTGAAGAACTTCGTAAGCGATGGTGGCACCGATTGCACCGAAGTTGATGGCCCTGTAAAGATGACGTATCAAAAACAAGTGGGCATGTCGCAGTGTACGTATCTTTTAATGATGGAAAAGTTTGTCGTCTAATATGCTTTAACTTTGCTTTGATGTTTTCTTTTAAATTATTTGTTCTTATTACCAAAGTGTTGGTCATTGCGGCTTTGTTCCCATTTGTTCCAATTTCTAGCTTGGACAGACTGCTGGTTAGTTTCAGTTACCTCAATTCAGTGGCACTGATCACTTTTGTTCTACAGTGAGCAAGACCGTCACAAAAGGTCCATAAGAAAAAGTCATGTTTTTTATCTTTATGGAGTGTTGGCAGCAGTTAAGTTGATTAAATATGAATAGAGTAAGAAACCACGATTCTGGTTTTTGAAAACAGGCTTTAAAGCTCTTAAAACGTGCTGTGAAAAGATTAATTAAAAGCTTTTTTCTGGCCCAAACGTTTCAAAGCTTGCCGCATTTTTGTAGCCATTTTGAAAAACATGTTGTGATCCAGGTAAAATTGAAATACATTCAAGTGTCACAGCAAGATCGACATAAGAATATAAATGGAAAAACGCATTGTGAAAAAAGCGTGGGTGTTGTAAATTTGTTTGCAGTATGTTTGATAAGGTGTGGTTGGAAAATTTACTCGCAAGCTATTTAATTCTGCAGATATGAATTAATTATCGTTCTGCGTCCGGTAAAGCAACTGTGCTTAAAAGAAACCGCCCGGTTCTGTCTTATTTTCATCTTATATCTGCCATCGTATTCAGTCTCAAGAAATATATGCATAGCTATGCCCTAGCGTAGCCAGCCCAAAATTTGGGGAGGGTGGCCAAAATGTTTGATTTTAGACGAATAGCACTATTTTGTTTGGGATACCGCTTCTCAAGGCACAAAATGACTATATGTTCTAATAATTTTGGGGTATCATGGCCCCCGAAATTATTAGTAAGGAACAGGAGCAAAAGGGTAGTTGAATTGAAATACCTTAGCCAATTTTTGAAAGCCAGCCTCTTGGCCTTGTTATTTTGGACATATTTCAAGCAAGTGATTATTTTTGTAGAGTATGCAGTATTCAAGTGTTAATGTGTGTCATCCTTTCTTGTCCGTATGTTTGATTTTCGTTACGTATTAAAAATTAAAAATTCCTTTCTAAACGTTTGAAAGTGGGTTCTCGATTAGGCCTATAGACTGTAGGGTTGCAAAGCCAGAACAAAATGTTTTAGGGGTGCGGGAGTAAAAAAGGTCAGGAACACCTGGTTTAAGGGTTCATGTGAAGTCAAGCAACAGGTACTATCATCATCTTCGCAGTTAAGCACAAATCAAAAGACACAGCAGGGATATAAATTTTAAAGTTCCAAATTGTGACACACAAATCAATTAGCGCAATTTGGTTTGTACAACCAGGTAGATAAAATTAAAGGCAATAAAATTGCTTTGGTTAAAAATGTTTGCTGAAAAAAAGCTTCGCGTCAAGCAATCGCCATAGATCCTCACAGAAAATCGTAAAATCGTGTTCCTGCCCATGGGGCAAAATTATTTGCGTGCAAATCCGGAAACACCTGCGGAAAAGTTTCGTTATACCTGTGTAGTCTCAAGCAGTTATTTAACTTTTTCTTAAAGAAATTTTTTGCAGTAAAATAGTCATTTGAGCAACAAAATTCTTCAATCACTGATTTTTAGTAAACAGCTTAGTGGTGGTTCAGCTCACAACGGAGTCGCAGACGTTAGCTCGCAAACATGAATTTCGTAAGAATGCTTACATTGGACCATTAGCGCGAAACAGAGGCGGTTGCAGGAGTCCTGCAGGTACTACCAGCTCGCTTCTTCCTCCACGTTCTTTGTATGTTGCTGACCACGAGAAAAAAGGAGTTGACCACCTTAAAGTAAAAAATGTACAAAAAAGTTGGTTTTATTGCTGTGCAGTGAGTGGCCGAAACAGGAAATGATGCACATACTGCCTATGAGCATATTGCTATACCAGCTGCATTGCACACAACAATGAAGCTTTTAGGTCAAATTTGTTCATGCAAGGGCGGAAGTTACATCCATACATTGCACTTTTTCCCGGCGTATTTTGCCATGCAATAATTAAGAGACAAGCGCTTGATAAAACCTGCCAGTAGGTTCATTCCGTTGGCATACAACTATTTTGATCAATCCTATCTCCTCGACAAGCTTACTTTAACAGGTACCATGTGCCACAGTCTCGTACCTTTCGTGGTTGGACCAAATTAAAACATGGCAAACCCATCCAGTGATCAAACTTTTTTGTAAGTTTCGTGAGAAAGCCATCTACTTACAGCTGTAACACATAAAATGTGAGCCGTTGCTGAAAAATCATGGGCAAAAAAAAGTAAATTTCGTGTTATATCGGGCATTTAGACACCAACTGCTGAATTGGATACACTGAGCTCACAGAGCGCTAAATCAGACAAATATAACACACCAAGTTCTAAATCGCATAATTATAACAAATAAAATGCTGTACCTGAAAGATATAACACGTGAAGTGCTAAAATCAGGTAGAAATAACTCACGAAGTATTCCTAAACTCCACTGAAAAGCGTAAATGCAGAGGCAACGTTGATTGGTTGGGAAGATGTCATGCGATTAACTGTTCACGCTTGAGTGCTACAGCTGCTGCACTGCAACATCAGCACTTTTTGAATTACGCTTGTCCGATTTAGCACTTGGGGCGTTATATTTGTCTGATATAGTAGCTGTGAGCCGAATGTGTCCGGGTATCTGGACAACAGCTACCTGAACAACTGACACACGGACAACTTCCACTGAACAGCTGCCATCCGCACAACTGCCACCGACAACGATTGCCATCCAGGGCAACTGCCACCTAGTAGGACAACTGCCACCTAGTAGGACAACTGCCACCTACCAAGACAACTGCCACCCATGACAACTGCCATCCGGACAACTGCCACCTAGTAGGACAACTGTCACCAAGAACAACTGCCACCTAGGACAACTGCCACCCGGACAACTGCCGGATAGCTTATATAAAAGAGGCAGGCCATTTGGAACTAGAAAGTTTGCGCATAAACGAGACATTCTCGAGGAGGCAGCAATGGCGTAACTAGAGGTTTTAGTTTTAGCTACCCTGAAAAACGGATAGCTTATGTTAAAAAGGAACAAGGTAAGATTGTTAGCATCACTGATGACTTAGCAAGAAAAAATAAGGGAACCAAATTTTGTATATTTGCACTATTTCTTGTCAACTATATTTTTACTTTGACTTTTGTGGTCGATACATAAAAATGAGTTAAAACTTATTTGAACTTGTGCATGAAAGCCATAAAGTAATTCTTTATTTTTCCGGAATGCAGCAAGGGAAGTAAAGTTTGTCTAAAACGAATGCTCCAGTTAGCTATCTTGTCAGACAGCTGCCAAAAACGACTTTTGAATTCCCAATCGCATATAGATGAGGTGTAAACTATGCAACGTACCTGTTTGAATCGACTGAATTTGCCAGCTCATTAGCTCTTGTTTTGACTTTCCAGGCCACGCTATTCACGTAGTTGTCGAAAAATTGCTTATCTTCCACGACAAACTAAAATGGTAATATTTAAATACACTAATAATTCCATTGTTTGCAAAACAAAAAGAAGAATACTTAAGCAAAAAACTTACGTTGTACATTTCATCGACGATGCTGGGGTTTTTTATCATTTCCTCATCAAATCCGATTTTCAGATTCATCGAATCAAGCTGTACGAAAATAATTTTTAAAATTTTAGTCTGCAGATCTCTTTCTTCAAGTCCCAGTCTTTGAAAGCAATTGCTTGGCTCTTTCGAAGAATGCTGTTGCGGAAAAGTGCTTCACGCTTATCAGCAGAGTTTCTCACACATGTTTGTTAGAACCAGGATTTTTTAATTGGGGTTACGATTTAGCTTTTATGTGAAACGGAAGGAGCACCCCAAATCAAATTCTGACTTCAGCAAAATTGTTTAAAAACAACGACCCGGAGCAGTGTTTACTTTAATTTTAGCATCTACGCATGTGCAAGGAAATATATTTGTGCAGGTATTCACAGAAACTTAAAAATTGTGCGCACAGCTGTTGCTGCGATGCTTGCTCGAAAACAACCTAGCTGTATTTTGCAATATCTCTAGCATCTCATGCTGATGAAAAAATTGGTTAAGAGGCGTGGATACATAGATTGGCAAAGCTTTTTACAGATGCGTAGTAAGGTTTACAACCCAATGGGGATTCAGAAAGTGCTCCCTCTAAGAAAATTTTACACTGAGCAAATGTTTGTTTGAGTGAGGATGCAATTGCGTAACCATGTAGACACAAAACCAGTGAAGCGTTTTAAGTGGTAGAAGAGCTATTCGATATGTATACGATCAAAAGTGCAGGAGCAGGCAATTTTGGGGGGGTTGGAACTGCGAAGGATATTTTTCCCGAATTTCCCCAAATTTTCCCGAAAAACTTTCATGCGACATACTTTCCAGATACAAATTTTATGTAGCTTTTGGTACATGTTAAACACTGTAATTAAAACTAAAAACAAAAAACTTTCTGTATTTGCCTGGTGAGTCAGTTACTCATCAACCCTCACAAACTAAATCACGAAGTTACTAGAAACAATTTGATGATTTTATATATATTTAATGTGTTTTCTAAACATTTATTTATACACTCAGTAACAGACATGTATAATTTCATTAATATTATTAGAAAATGTCCAAATTCTGTGCCCGATTTTTTGCGATTTTGCCTGAATTTTCGACAAATCAAAACTTTTGGTATTGAGTTTGCACCCCTGCACCCCCAACTTCTACACCACTGCATGCGATATTAAATTAGGGATGTTGCAAGTGCGCGAGAATGAGATTTAACTGCGCAGATGCATGGTGGTACTGCGCATTTGCGGTACAGATATTCGCGCCTTGAGTTATATTTTGGGGGTCGTGATGCTCTTTTAAATGCGCAGTACAGTTAAGCGACTGCTATTGCGCCCGCAAATCTGACAAAATTTGTGAAAATAACCGCACGCTATCAAACCTGATTTTCACTGTGGAGGTCTAGTTTTGCTCGTAATTTTGCGCTAGTTGATGTATTAAATTGTGTTTGCAGCTTTCCTTGGAAAAAATGACAATATTTTAAAGATATTTTTTATGCGTGTAATTTATTACAAAACCGAAAGTCACTCAGAAGTCGAGCCATTGCTCATCAGAGGCAACTCCAGGTCATCAGTGTCACTCGGGCTCATCATAGATTGCGCATAATGTACATATTTAAATAACGGTAAAAGACATAATGCATACGGCAAATTTAGCAAAACATTGGACAGCTCACGGTGATTTCGTCTGTCGCTTCTTTCATCGTGTCCACGCAAAGGCAACTCTTGTTTACACAGGGATAACACTGCAGTTGATAACTGTTTCAAATATTGTCTATTTTCTTCAACTGCTTTTTTATGCCGTTCTTTCTCCATTTTAACAGACTCACTGCTAACTGTCACAATATCGAATTGTCTGAAAGTTTTCAAGCTTTTATAATTACTTGCATAACTCAGTGATTTACCTTGATGCTCACAGTCGTTCAGCAACTTTTTGAAATTATTAATATAGCCTCCATCTGTTTACCACTGATTAGCTTTTCGTTGAAACAACTAAGATGTCCAACAGTAGAGCTTCTCTGTGACGTTACTTGCAAAGTCAATCAATCTGTTCATGCCATTTCATCTGGAATGTTTGAAATCCAACTTCAGTTATCACTGGATTTGGCCTGCTTGCCAGAGGTGTAACTGACGGGGGAAGAGGGGCGAATGGCCCTCTGGCAAGCTAAATGTAAAAACCGGCCCCCACTTAGCCTATGTTTCATTTTTAGTATTCTTTTGATTTTCAGTACGTTGTTGCTTTTTCTGTGTGTTTTTCGGAGTATTTTCCGATGATTTATGGTTTTAGTACAGTCATCCACATCCGGATTCACCATCGTTTCTCAATTGTTTTTATGACTGTTGGCTAGTGGGCCCCTACAAGGGCCATTGGGCCCATTTCATCCAGGGGCTAATCCTGCCAGTAAGGTTAGGGGGGGGCGATTTCAGTAATATTTGGTAGTCAAGTCTCATTACGGGTTCACTGAAGTAGACTTCACAACACCGCTGTGACAAAACAATGAACGGCAAAATGGCCTTAAATCGCCAATGTTGTTTTCCGAATTGTACAAAATCATGGTTAATAATGTTACTTTCGTTGGTTTTAGGGAGCGCGATCGCCTCAATTGCCCCACTGGATTGGCCCTGCTTTCAGCTAAGTTTTCCTCCTGGATCAAACCTCTAATTACGCCGCTGCTGCCTGCTCGAGCATATCTCTTTTTTTCACAAAATTTCTGGTTCCAAATTGCCTCTTTTTTATATCTAACAGCATGTCTTTGGCGTATGTAGGTTAAGAATGCAAATATCAGTAAAAGAAATCTACAAAAGATCAATGACATTCAAGCCGGAAACATGGGCGTCGGAAGGATTTTTTCCATGGAGGGGCCACTAGGGGATTTTTCCAAAATTTTCCAGGGGGGCAAAAGTGGTGAAATTTGGTTTTTACCCCTCGAAATTGAAAAAACAACTTTTTTTGCTGATATTTTCAAAATCTAGGGGGGCCAAGTCTCCCCATGCCCCCCATTCCGACGCCCATGGCAGGAAATACATTGAATAAATGAAACCGTTGAGGACTTGCAGTGTTGAAATTTCGATTTTCTCTCATTCTTACTTGAATTTATCAATGCTCTGTGACGCCCACAACGTAACAATTGATGAGAAGCTCTCAGGAGAACTTACTCATTATTATGCGCGGTACAGCGCGTCACAGAGCTAGGATAATGCCACTTGGTCTTTTACACCTGTCAGGCTCAGTCCGGGTGATGGACAATTTTCCTTCTTTTAAAATTATTGTAGAATGGAAACCTTTCAAATAGTGGAATTGGAATAATTGAACTATATTAAAAAATTATTGAATTACAGAGGACAGCTCAGGCTCAGACTTCGTAGACGAAAGCTGTCCAGAGAACGTCTGCTGTAAATGATATTTTTTGACACAAGTAACCTCGTGCTCTAAAATAACTGACAGACACTGAACGAAACTATGTGAACTGCAACCAGCAGTTTTCATTGCAACCAGGCTCAATGAAAAAAACTGGAATTAGTGAAAACAGTGCTGGCAGATATTTACTAAGCAAGTACCCGTTCTGCAACGTAAAACGTAATCTAAGACTCGAGCTAAACCTGAGGAGACTGAGTCGCCACTGCTGCTCATTATTCTTTAATGAAATCAAGCTGTGTGCGCAATGTCCGCTTGCTTCGAAGGTCTGGAAATTTAGTTTTAATGCTTTGAAACACAAACGAAATCCATAGAGTACAATTAAGCACACACTGTCCGCACAAGGCAGATTGATAAAAACACACAAACAGGCCGTTTTATAACGCCGTTGGAGGTAGAAGCAGTGCCGTATCAGCCCAACTCTGTCCCCCCCCAAATCTTTACAGGGTCCCCCCTAATGGTGATTTATAAAAAAACGTATTCGACATTATGCTACAACTCGAGGCCGAATGGCTTTCAAATAAAATATCTTAATTGCAGACACAATTTTGGCAGAATCAGGCCCGTAGCCAGGTTTTAAAGATTGGGGGAGAAAAACACATTTTTTGGGGGGAAAGATTTTTATCATATGTTTAAAACAAATTTTTCTGAGCACAACAAAATTTTAGGAGGCACAAAAAAGATTTGGGGGTAACTGCCCCCGAATGCCCCACCGTGTATACGGGCCTGGGCAGACCCGTCGCCAGAAAGTCTTCCACTGGGGGCTTCATGTTTGTGCAGGAGGGCTAGACATTCTGAAAATTTATTTTTAATTCACAACATGAACAGCATTTGCAGATTGTGCAAATTAATTATAAATCTTTTCCCGCAATTACCCATAATAGGCTCGTAGTTTCCAAATAACATTTTTTGAACGAGCTTAACAAAAGGAATTGGGTCGTAATTCATTGTCACTTAATTGACGGCGATTATTTAGATATGTCGTAATGAAATGCAAATGTAAAAAAATTTGCCGGAAATCAGAATCAATCCTATCGCTCAGTCATCAAAACATTATTACCGAAGGAACAAACATGAGGCCGGTCAAAGCATGTGCGCCGCGATGAACGTTTTCTTTCAATAGCGCAAATTGATAAACTTTACCTTTAGCTTACGTGAAATATGCTTATAAAACGTGCACATTGGGCTTTTTACTGGCCGAAATACGCATGCATAAGCCTTGTTGATGTCTGGACTGTTAATCTTCTGGTGCATGGCACATCTTTAGATTAATAACATTTTGTATCCGAAATCGCCTATAAATGTTAACAAGTATAGACTAAGGCCTACGTGGACGCAATGGTTAACATCCATAATCCACTAACTGCACTACTCTATTTTGGGACAACCCCAA